>Ga0209542_10013874_pt1 | contig 13794 bp, 10 predicted proteins | sample RifCSPhighO2_01_FD_184028 | JGI IMG/M metagenome (GOLD analysis project Ga0209542, IMG submission 184028) | Soil microbial communities from Rifle, Colorado - Rifle CSP2_plank highO2_0.1 (SPAdes) (version 2) | ecosystem: Environmental > Terrestrial > Deep subsurface > Rock core/Sediment ...
AGATAGAAGAAACGGAATACTTCCATCGCTTAATAAAATGATTATGTCGTATTTCTTGCTTTCGATAAGTCTGTTAACCAAGCCTATTTCTTTTGAAAAAATATTTTTTGCCAATTTTATTTTAGATAGATCGAGCAGAAATCTTTTCCCAAGCTCCTCCACATCTTCTCTTCTGTCCCAAAAAATGCTGACATCGTTATCTTCTGCGAGGCACTGGGCGATTTCCACCATATACTTTTCCCCTCCTCCTAAGTCATCCAGATAAGGATCAAAGATACCGATTTTCATAGATCAATTATAAAGAAATGACTACGTCTTTACCAGACTTTTCATCCGTTTTTATAATAGTTCTAATAATTTGCCCATTCTTATTTTTTAGCACTATTTTTCCTCCATTTCTGCCGGAGAGTTGATTGTCATATTCTTTTTCAATTCCCTTAATTCCATGATAATTAGTACTGCTATATATTCTTGTATCGTTCTCCTTAAACAGGGTGTTCATTATTTCGGCTGGGTCTATTCCATCATAAATCCTAGTTGTATAGCTAGATATTTGAACACCCGGAAAAGATAGTATTTTCTCTTTTTCTTCTTCGGATAAATCTTTAAAAATAGCACCTAACTGAACCGGTTCATCAGGCTGCGCATTTTCTAGATAGGCATTCTGTATATGAACGGTGCTAATGTAAATTAATTGGCTGAGCAATTGAAGCATTCCGTTCTCTTTTTTTGTATCTATCTTGCTTGGCACAACAGAAATTAAAAAACCATTTTCATCCTGAGCAAGAACTTTACCCTGATTACTGATAATCTTTCCCCGGCTTCCAATTTTTATATCTTTATAAAAGGTACTTCCGGGAATGAAATCATTGCTTAAAATATTCCAATCCCATACAACCTTCCATTGTTCGCTCTCTTTTATAAGCCTCAGAGATTTTATCTCTTCAAATTTGCCAAGATCTTGAGTAAAATATGTCATTTTAATATCAACAACTAATTTATTTTGCAATTTTCGTCTTCTTAATTCTTTTACCTCAACTTTCCTAACAGTCTCCTCTATCCAAGCAGATTGTGAGAGTGCATGAAATTTATATCTATCAAATGCAGGTTTTTCTTTGTTGCTTAAATCTTGCTGATATATATCCTGAAAATAACCGCTGGAAAGGTTGTAATAAAAATCTGAAAGAACCGTATCGGGCGAAGGATAGAGAAAGCTTATGCTCCTTACAAACCCTATGATCAAGAGAAGTACCATTGTCCATTGCAAATACTTTGATGGAAGTATTCTTTGAACAACAAAAAAAGAAAGAAGGTACATGAATGGCAAAACCAAAAGCAGATATCTTGTATAAAAGGGTAACAGGCTGAAAAAAATTAAACCAATCAATGGAAATAACCATATCAGAAACCACAATAGCCTATTTTTTTCTTTTTTAACAAAAACTATACTTACTGCCGAAAATATAGCAGCAATCGGCCAAAGGATTGACCATTCCCGAACCGAACTCAAGGTATTAGTATTAATACCTGTAAATTTTCCCATAAAAAGAACTATCCATGCCGACGAGTGATGAGCAACAAGTCGAGATTTTAAATAAAATGAAGCTATATATTTTTGTAGTTGTAGAAAATTCACAATCGTGTTGCCAGAGAGAAAATAAACGGTATAAGGAAGTAGCAGTCCGATAGCTAACCCAAAAAAGTATGGAAACATCAAATTTAGAAATTTTCTCTTGAGAAAAATGGAAATTTCAAGAATAAAAATTATCGGAAAAAATATTGGGATCTTAGTCTGGGCAAAAAATCCCAGAGATAAACCACATATTATAGCAAGTAAATAACTTTTCTTACTCAGATAAAAAGCGGCCGCAATTGTACTCAAAAGAAAAAATAATTGAATAATGTCAAGCAGGGACACGGTAAGCTGTGAAAAGAAAAGAGGTTCAAGAAATAAGAGAATACTTAGAAATATAGCATTAATCGAGGAATTTAAAAGTTTTTTACAAAGTGCATAGAATAAAACAAGTGTCCCAATTCCCAGCAAGAAACTTACATAGATAGGGTTGTTAAAAATCTTTATTGAGGCTCCAAATAAATATTTACCAACAGGTGGGACTTCGGGAGATATGGCAATAGGATTACTACCGTTAATTACTTTATAACCAGTATAAGCATAAAGCCCATCGTCTCCAATGATTCTATTAGATAAGGGCAACTTCCATTGAGAGTGTTCAAATCTGTCCTTCCAATACGAAGTATCGTATTCCTTGCTTAGATCGGACTGCTTAAAATAAACAATTTGAAAAAATTGAGCAAAAAAAATAAAAAGAAAAAAAAATACTATGAATTTTTTCCTATAAAAAGGGGTGGTTAGTTTCATTTACGTTAAGGCTAATTGGCTTTCTTATTCTATCAACTTTCAAAGCTATTGCAAAATTTATCTCTTTATGGTATTTTCAAGATATGAACTATCTTGGCGCATTTCCACAATTTCCGCCGTTTCTACTCTTTGCCATTTTTTTATGGGCACTTCTATGGAAGGGTCTTGCTTTATGGAAAGCTTCAAAAAATAATCAGAGAAATTGGTTTATAGTTCTTCTTATTGTTAATGCAATCGGAATTCTTGAGATAATTTATCTCTTTTTCTTTGCAAAAAAGAAAATGACAATTAAGGAGTTGAAATTCTGGGAAGCATTACCGAAATAGTCATTTCTTCATTTTGATCTGCTTTTCCCAAAGTTTGGTATAAGTAATAAAAATGCTAAAAGCCTGATAAATGCTCTCTATTATCCCTACAGTCCCTACCCTATACCCTCCTTGCTTAATATAAGAATTAATAAAAGCACTTATCATAACTCTGGGGAATCTCCACCAAGACATCCCAGGATGGTTGTTTTTAAATCTAGCATTCGCTTCTATTTCTGACCACTCTATTGTTTTGTTAACCATTGAGGTTAAATCTCGATGCGTATAATGAAACAAAAATCCCTCTAATTCACCAACTTTTCCCTCTACAATCGGACTTTCGTGAAGCTTGCCTTGCCAACCCTTTAATTTATCTTTTTTAAAAAGCCTTTCTATTTTTTCAATATAAGGCCATTCGTTTCTGCCAAAATAAAAATTTTTTCTTTTTGTCCGAAACGCCGCATACTCTCCGGCATTTTCTATTTTTTCTTTGATTTCCTTTCTCAAATCATCTGTCACTCTCTCATCTGCGTCAACATACAAAACCCAACCTCCATAAGCTTTTTCAAGCCCGTAATTTCTAAGCTTTGAAAAATCATCAGTTCTAAAATCAAAAACTCTTGCTCCCATTTTTTCTACGATAGATGGCGTTTTGTCGGTAGAATTATTATTTATAACTATAACTTCATCACAAAAAGAAATTGAGTCGAGACAATCAGCAATCATATTCTCTTCATTTTTTGCTATTACTATGGCTGAAATTTTAACCATATTGACTTTATAAATTTTACTAATATACTAGTATATTAGTTTTCTAAAAGATAGCTACCTCTTCCAAATCTTCCAAGATAGAAATCTCTAATTCCTTTTTTCTGCCACTGCCTGCCTATAACCAATAATTTTATGCTTTCTTTTATAAGCGCTACTTTGGATCTTAGAGGAGCATATTTTAATCCAAAGAGTAATCTGTTTCGAGAAATATAATAGTCCTGAAGGGGAGAACCCGATCCGCCTGCTGCTTCGGCATTCCTGTGCCAGACAACACTTTTTGGCTGAAACATTATTGAAAAACCCGCTTTTTTTGCCTTCTGACTAAAAGCATTGTCTTCATAATATAAAAAATATTTTTCATCAAGCATCCCGATTTTTTCAAAAACTTCTCTTCTTACGGCCATACAACAACCTGTTGCAAAATCTATGCTTGAAATTTTATCATATTGTCCCGTATCGATTTCGTCCACACCTCTATGCCGACCTATTATGTTTTTATAATCCATAACTCCTCCGGCATACCAGATGACTTTTCCAAGATCTTTATCTTTGTACCTTTCTTTATGAAATTCATGTCCTTTAGCAAAGTAAATTTTGGGCGAAACAATTCCTATGCTTGAATCCTTATTAAAAGCATTCAACAACTCATAAATCAAATTTTTATCTAAAATTGTATCGTTATTTAAAATAACAATATAATCTGCGTTATTTGAAAGAGCATAATTGACTCCTAAATTATGGCCTCCTGAAAAACCGAGATTTTTATTATTTAAAATTATCTTTAAAGGTACATTTTTCAGGAAATTTTCTTTTAAATCCAGTTTTTCTTTTGAAGCGTTATCGACTACTACAACGTTCAAATCTACGCCTGTAATATTTAGGTTATCTATAGATTTTAAACACTCAATCGTATTCTTTTTCCCATTAAAGTTTATTATTGAGATAAAAACCTTTTTCATAATAAGTTAGTTAAGATGGATTTTTCTTGATATTTTGTAGAGGTTTTTCTTAATGGGGTTTTTTATTTGTTTTTGTTTTTCCTCATTTGCCCAAAAAATAATTTCTTTACTACCTCTTTTTAATTCTTTGCCTGTATTCTCTAGGAAATTTTCATCTTTTACTTCTTTAAATCCTTGTTTTTCCCAAATAAGTGCAAGAACAATAAAACGGTAAAAAGCCATAAGAAGGGAAAGCATCAAACCATGAAATCCGTCTTTGTAGCCTTCCCGTGTAAAAAAGCGACTTAAAAATTCATCTAAGGGAAAACGTATTGCATCAAAAGGAGAAAAAACATACCCCTTATGTATTAAATAGTCCGCTTCGCTCGGACAGTATAGATCAATTGCTCTATGAATAAATTGCGGTATTGTCTCGTAATTTTTATGCAAAATATGATTTTTAAGATATCCGGCTTCTCCTTCTATTTTTATTTTTTCATGAACATGCTTATCTAAGAATTCACCTTTGTCTTTTCTAAAAAGTCTTAGTTGATGGTCGGGATACCAACCAGCATGTTCTGTCCATTTTCCGAATGTAAAATTTTTTCTTGGAATCCAAAAACCATTTTCTTTAGGGTTTTTTTTAATTAAAGTTTTAATTTCATCAGCAAGTTCTTTAGAAACTTCTTCGTCGGCATCTAGGCTTAATATCCAATCGCCGGTTGCCTTTGAAAAACCAAAGTTCTTTTGTAAATCTATGGCCGTGGGGTCGTTTTTTTGCTCATAGATATTTTTTGTGTATTTCCTTGCTATTTCTTCTGTCTTATCGGTTGAAGAATTGTTAACAATTATTATTTCATCTGCAAAACCGGAAGACTTAAGACAGGTTTCAATTTTGTTTTCTTCATTATATGCAGAAACTACAACAGAAAGTTTACTCATGCTATTTTTTAAGATTTTCTCTAACAAATCTTATGTCTGATAATATTTCATTTTTAGCTAAAGCAAACATCGTAGAAAAGTATATCACAGCTCCGAGAACAATCATAAAAATCAACATAGGAATATTCTTTACAACCAAAGGACTTAAAAAATAAACCACAGCACCCATAAAAATTGTTGCCAAAAAAGGATTAACTAAAATTCTAAAAATGGCAAATTTTATAAATCTTTTAGAAATTATAACCACAAAAACTACAGATAACGCTATAAACGCGGAAGCGTAGGATACGCCATTAAAACCAAACATCATAATCGCCAAGGGGGTAATTATCCAAGTAGAGACTGTCCAGAAAACCATAAGATAAAGAGTAATTTTAATTTTTCCGATTGCGTTTAATGCATTTGTTAGAGGTGTTGAAATTGAAGATAAGGCTGCGTTTATTGCAAAAAAGGAAAGAGAAAGAATTGCCGGCTCCCATTTAATGTACTTTGGAATAAGGTGTATAAAATACGGGGCAAGAATAACAAGCCCCATAAGTCCGGGAAAAATAAGAAAACTTGCGGCAAATATTGATTTTTCTAAAGCCTTTCCTAATATATTTTTATCGTGCTGAAGACGGGAGAAAGAAGGAAATGTTATTCTAATCACGTTGTCCATTATCAAACGCAGGGGTGCAAACGCCCATTTTTGCGCAAATCCAATATATCCTACTTGTGCAAAAGGAAGAACCTTACCAAGATAGACTATAAGTAAATCATCTTTTATTAACGCAAGAAAGCTATTTGTTTGAAATGGTAATCCAAAAGATAAAAGTCTTTTTGCCGCAATTTTTTGAAAACCAAATCTCATTTTCCAAGGATTAATAATATAAATTGTTATTACTCCGGATATTCCCCTTGCTAAAACAGCAAAAGTGAAACTTGCAACTCCAAAGCCTTTAGCCGCTAAAACAACCGCTATAATATAGAAGAAAAGATTTTCAACGATCTGAGGAATAACCAATTTTTCAAAACGTAGATTTCTTTCCAAAATTATTGAAGGAATTGTCTTAAGGGAGGAAAGAAAAAATGATACAACTAAAGCTTGAAAAAGTAGAATTCCCTGATCGTCTAAACGATAAAAAGACTTTACAAAGCCTGATAAGAAAAGCGCAATAACAACTACGCTTACTACAAGAATTTGCTGAATCGTAAAAGTAGTGCGTAATTCTTCATCGGTAATAGCTTCTTTTTTTTGAATCAAAGCCGCGGCAAGACCGATATCTGAAAAATATGAAAGAAACGCTATAGCCGCAGAAACTACAAAAAATATTCCAAAAATTGAAGGAGAAAGAAAAACAGTTAATAAAAAATTGGCTACTAACCCAATAATTTGTATGGTAAAAGTTCTGTAAACAAGAGCTACTACGCCCCGTATTGATCTTTTTGCAACATTTTCAATTTTAATTTCTTCCATAATGCAAATCCCGCCAGAGAGCAAAACTTTCCCTTATCGCACGTATTATTACTCTTAAATTTCCTCCGCTTTGGTCTCCATAAATTCTAGGATAGTGGGAAACCTCAACCTGAGAAATCTTAAGCTTCGCCCGTTTTGCCTTTGCTAAAATTTCCGTAGTAATCATTGCTCCTTCCGATTTAAATGGTAAAATTTTCTCAATCGATTCTTTTTTAAACATCTTAAATCCACAGTCAATATCCCTATATATAAATCCAAAAAAAACAAAATCCCAAATTTTAAGAAGGTTCATAAGGACGTGTCTTATTGGATTATCAAAGCGTTTTTTTCTGTATCCTATGACAATATCTGATTTTTCTATTTTTTTAAAAAATTTATTAACTTGCGAAAAATCAAACTGTCCGTCTCCATCTGTAAAAACTATTAAATCGTACTTGGCTTTTTCAAAACCCGATTTCAAAGCCGCACCATATCCTCTGTTTGTTGTATGAGAAACAACAATTATATTTGGGTGAGTTTCTGCGATTTTTTCGGCAATTTTTAAAGTTTTATCGGACGAACCGTCATCAATAGCAATAATTTCCCATTTTTCTGCTATTTTTTGGGCGATAGGGATTGCAGTTTTTATGACACTTTCTATATTTTTTTCTTCGTTCCAAAATGGAAAGAAAATAGAAATTTCCGCAACTTTTTTATCCATAAGGTATTTTTTTCCTTGAGAGAATTATACCAGTCAAAAGCAGAAATAAGCTAGCAAGAGATATCGACGTTGCAAATTTTTCTATTGAAGTTTGGGTAAAAAATATATCTAACGAATGACTGCCCGGTGGCATATTTACAAAAAAACCATTATTTGATATTTCGGGACTACTTTTTTTATTGTCTATAAAAACATTCCATCCCGGAAAGAAAGCCAAGTTAATTTTAATTTTAGATTTCTTATCTGCGATGATATTAGCATGAATTCTATCGGTCTTAGACGATTGAAATAAAACCCTAGTGCCTTCGACCTGCGAAACAATTTTATTTACTACTATGTCATCTTTAGTACTTGGTTTTATAAAGTTTATCGGCATATACTCGTCTGAAATTTTAGATGTTGTCCATTTTAAAGACAGAGGATTTGTATAGTCACTGCTTCCTCTATGGAGATAGCTCTGAGGAGCAAAAAGTTTTGAATTGAAAAAAATTAAAACAAAAATAGCTACGCATGCAATAATAAAATTTGCTTTATCAAGCTTTATCATATCCTTTTCTGCCTTCTGAATGACCCAAATAAAAAATCCCGCAAGAATAGAGGTAGAAAAAGAAATGATAAGCAAAAATCTCCATGGGAATTGAAAAAACGCCATTAGTGGAATGAATTCCCAAATTGGCTTTGATATCTCTAAGGTTAGAAAAACAGAAATCGCAAAAGCAAAAACAGAAAATATAGCAAAAATAATTTGCTGATCACTTTTTGAGAATAAATTTTTAAATTTCTTATATCGAGAGGCTGTTAACAAAAAAACTACAGATATTAATAGAAGCATTAAATGAAGTTTTCCTATTTTAAAAGAGACACCGTCTATGCATCCCGGAGCTGAGCCTCCGAATCCCCAGGGACTTTGCCAAAGCTGGGAAATGCATACGAAGTGGTTCCTAAAATCTGCTCCTCCTCCTATCTGAGACAGGACATTTGTAAATCTTAATTCAGAAAGTGCCGGAAGCCAGTAAAAAGCCGAAATTGAAATTCCGAAGAATAAAGTAATCAAAAAATAAAATATTGAACCTATTTTTTCTTTAGTATCGGATATTAGCAGAAAAAATAACAAAAACATCAAGAAAGGAGTAATCATCATAGCTGTTAAATTATGAGAAAGTATTACTCCCGAAAACCCAAAAGCTCCAATAACAATGTATTTCCATTTTTTTTCCTTGTAAACTTTTAAAAATCCATAAAAAGCAAGAGGAATGAATGCATAAGCCCAAAACTCGGCTACATCTCCCCTCACATAAATATCAACTGCATGGTAAGGAGCATACACATAAAAAAGTGAAGATACCAACCCTCCGATTTTTCCCCATAACTCCCTTGCTAAGAGATACATGAAAACTCCCGATAAGATAATTCCAACTATCATCATCAATTTTGCTGAAACAAGAGCGTCAAGCCCGAGTAAATTTAATGCCCCACCAAAATAATAGGCAAAGGGTGCATAGAAGTTAAAAATCGGATATCCGTATCCGTATCCCAAATCCGCAGCCCATCTTACAGGAAACATTCCATCTGAAAGCGCCTTTCCCATTTCATAGACTCTTGCCACCTGAGTATCATCGTGCATTGGAAAAAAGCCTGACATTAGAAGAGGTTTGATAGAAAAAAAATTGAGTACAAGAACAATAAAGATAGGAAAAATGCTTTTTATAATCTTCATGATCTTTTAAATTTAAAGAAATAAAATAAAAACAGAAAGGATATACCAAGACTTAAGACAGAAATTATATTTGCCACAAGCCTAAGATTAGTTTCTTCAAAACTAGCTTTTACAAAATTCTTTCCCTTATCCAAACGTATATCCATAACTCCGTAATCATTTTTATAATCCGGGCTAAATATTTTGCCATCTTCATCTCTTACGATCCAACCTGGATAATATATGGTATTAATTCTAACGATACTTGCTTCTTCAAGATCCACGTTAAATTTTATCTCATTAGATCTATTTTTGACTATTTCAATTTTCCCCTCATTTTTTAAGATTTCTACCTTTTCGCCAACATTAGTCTTTGGATGATTTTTAACCCAAAGAGGCATAAGCTCATTGGAAGACGTAGTCGTTGCCAAGTTTGTGAGATAGAAAGAATCTCCTCTGTTAACAAAATAGTTAGGCTTTGCATAAGGAAATACCATAACAATTGTAAATATTGTTAACATAAGAACAACAATTTTTATTAATCCTTTTTTTATTGCCAAAAAACCTGCAAGCAAACTTATAAGAAACCCCAATGGTCCCAATAATGTCCATGGATAATTTATTTCCGAAAGCAAAGGAACGTTTTCCCAAAGTATTTTGGTTGGCTTAAACATAAGCATAATAAATAAAACAATCAAAATAAGTAATGGGATGAGATAATCTCTTTTTAATTTGTGTTTAAATAAATTTGTGAAAAAAAACCAGACTGAGAGTAGAAAAACTAAAATATAAGAAATACCCAACTGATATGAAAAACCGCTTGCTTCTGTTGGTACGCCGTATCCCCATTTAGGTAATATCAACTGTTTTAGGCTGGCAAAATAAATATTTCTATCGGCAATGGGAATTATGGATAATAAGACATTTTTCTTTTCCAAAAGCGCCGGAAAGAAGAAAAATGAAGAGATTCCAAGACCGAGAAAAATAAAAACTAGATACTGCTTTATTAATTTTTTATTACTAAAAAGAGAGTAAATTATAAAAACAAGAAGAATTATCCCAAAAAATACTGCCATTATATTGTGAGTCATTATTAATAAACCAAGAGATAATGAAGCCAGGGGTACAAAAAAATAATCTTTTTTTTCTCCTGAAATATTTAAGAACAAAAACATTATCAAAGGAAATAATACAAACGCCAATGATTCTCCAAGCGAACCTCTCACGTATAAATCTACAATTCTGTAAGGAAAATAGGCGTAAAGAATCGCACTTATTAAACCCGCCTGAGTATTTTTCCAAACTTTTTTAGAAGCCAAAAACATAAAAAAAGCCGATAGGGGGACGCTTAAGAAAAACAGGGATTTAATACTATCTACAAAGCCCAGTCCAAAAAAATGAATGACAAGTCCCAAATAGTAAGGCAGAGGATAAACAAAATTAAACAGCGGATAGCCATATCCAAAATTCAAATCGCCACTGTAACGAGGAGGTATTTGAAAATCACGAAGCTCTCTAAACATATCTGAAAGTCGAACAACAGCCCATTCTCCATCATGAGTTGGAAAATAACCTGGCTTTAGATACGGAAATATAATAGGCAAGCTTATAACAAAAACTACGGCAATTATTTTAAAATAATAAATAAAAGATGATTTCATGTTCCTACAACTCTAAAAGCAATGCTCCCGTCAGGGAAATAAATTGTTTTGAGAATCCCCGGCGCATTATGCGGTATCTCTTGGGGAGAACCAATCAACAGAGTATTCTTTGAAGATCTATCTTTACTCCAGTCAATATTTCTAAATTCATACTTTCCTATAACCCGCCTCATTCTTTCTGTCTGTCCTGTTTTTAGATAATCCCAATTATTCTGATACCAAGAAGGATCTATTTTATTATCAAAAAGGTAATAAATATAAGGCTGATCATATTGATATGTGAAAATAATTCTATCGTACTTTTTTTCCAATGATTTTGCCTCTAAGAACGCTTCCTTATGTCCGTATTGCCAAAAATCGCCGTATTCTAAAGGGGTATGAACATAATATTGATGAAGATAGTAAAAAAAATTTAAAATAAAAAATATTGAAGCGATTCCCAAAAAGATTAATGTCTGTTTCTTTTTATCTCTAAAAAACGCGAAACAGATTCCAACAGCAGTAAATATAGAAAACACGGGCGCCATGGCAATAGCCCTGACCGGATGCGGAGACCCCGTGGCAATAGCAGACGGCAATGGAGCTATTAAAAATAGTATTATTAAAAGAAGAATTCTTTTTGTTCGCCTATTCAAAAGAGCATGTATGCCTAAGATTATGAATGGCAGATCCCATAAATAGAGCATTCCCATATCTACAGCGTGGTGCTGTCTTCCGCCATCTCCATGAAGAAAAAGAAAATCAGGATTCCAGTGATCAAAGTACCCTTTTGCCAAAACTGAAAAATAAACTACTCTCCTGTTATGGAGCGCCTGGCCTAAAAAATCTTTATGTGATTTATCATACTCCAATTGTTTTATTGACTTACTAAGGACATCGTCTGAAGAAAAAGATGAAACCATTGAAAATCTAGATGCACCTCCATTATTTGATGTAAAACTTATAAAGACTGGTATGGTAAATATTGCTCCTACAATAAACGCAGCAAAATAATATTTTTTATTTGTCCATATTTCTTTCCAAAAATAAATTACAGTGAAGGTAATAAAGACAGGAACAACTAAACGAAAACTGTGATAAGAATAAATACTAAGACAAAAAGAAACTGCAGAAACAACTATTAATTTGGGATTTTTAAGTGCTTTTAGGAAAAACAAGAACCCAAGCATAAAGAAGAAAAGCCCTAGGTTTCCCTCGAAAGCTGCTCTTGAAAATTGCAAATGCCAAGGAGAGACTCCGAGAAAAAATGCCGAGAGTAATGCAATTTTCTCTCTTTGATTTTTTTCCCAATTATAAAAAATTTCTTTTACAAGAAAATAGATAACTGCTACGCTGAGGAATCCAAATAACGCAGCCGGAAATCTCACTCCAGTTTCATTTAAACCAAATATTGCAATGCTTGGAACATCTAAATAAACATATAAAGGAGGTTTATAGTCATCGAAAGATCTTATGCTCAGAGGAAATTTATTTCCGTATTCATCCGCTCCTGTTTTTAATATCGAGTATGCATTGTATCCCATGCTTGCCTCATCCCAATCAAGACTTGGAGGATTAGCGTCTATTTTGTAAAATCTTAAAAATAATGACAAGAATATTATTACTGCGAATAAAATCTTATATATATTTCTTTCAATAAAATTATTCATATACTATCCTAAATACTCTTGTACTGTCCTTTCGAGTGATATAAGAATGTTTATGGAGTTTTAATGAATCGTAATCAGGGCATGTTCCATTGTCAACGTAAATTATTCTTCCTTTGGGGAATCGTGGATCTCTGTCTATCGAAGGACACGCCGCATCCGCGAAAAAGAACTTTCCAAATCCCGTATTATCTATGTCCTTAGGGGAACCTTCTTTTTGGTATTGGTTTGGATCATATTTCATATAGAATAAGACAAGAGGATAGACTCCGCCCAATGATTTAGTAATTATAATCTTATCGTAACTTGAATAATCTTTTTTTACCAAATCAACCATTTGACCAAAGCCCTCGTTTCTATGCCAATTCCTGTGAATCGGTGAGTGCACAAAATATTGATGGAGGAAATAAAAAAAATTCATTATCAAAAAAAGGGCAGAGAATACAACAATTGCTTTATATTTAAAATCCTTAAATCTATTTGTAAAAATTACAAAACCATAAGCGGCTATGAGCTCTATTATTGGAAAAACAACTATAGTCCGCTGTATGTTTGGGATATCATCAACTGTAAAAGCCGCGGTTACCGGAGCCAAGATAAGCCATATCAAGGGAAATTTATGATATCTGTTTTTAGAAAAAAACAAATAAAATAACCCAATCAAAATAAAGGGCAGCTCTACAAGATATATTAAGCCTAAGCCCGGTACTTTATACCAATTAGGCAGACCTCCCTGAATAAACAAAAACTTTCCCGAAAAATAATCAAAATAGTTAGAAGCAAATGTCAAAGAATAATTTATAACCTTATTGTGAGAAGCTCTGGTAAGAGAAACCGGAGCCCTAGATATGCCATCCTCTCTTATTTGTTCTTCTAATACCAATCTTGTCTCCGGAGAGCTAAATATGTTTACTTGAGAAAATCTACCTGCGCCGCCCTTTATCAAAAAAACTAGAGAAAAAGATATAAAAGAGATTATAAAGAATGAGAGCAAGAGAGATATCTTATATTTTTTTCTTGATTTTATCCAAGTTGGGTAAAGATATAATATTGAAACAAAAAAAAGCAAAGGGACAAAAACTCTTGACGTATGATAAAAAAAGAAACTTATAGAAAGAGTGGCTGCTGCCGCAAAGCAGTATATAGGTTTTTGTTTTTGTAGGCTAAATAATAAAAGTGTAAAACCAGAGATTATAAAAAAAAGGGAAACTATCGTTTCTGCGCTTGCCCTGGATAAGACAACATGCCAAGATGCAATCGCGAGCAAAAGAGAGGAAATTAAACTAACTTTTTTGCTTT
>Ga0209542_10013876_pt1 | contig 13792 bp, 16 predicted proteins | sample RifCSPhighO2_01_FD_184028 | JGI IMG/M metagenome (GOLD analysis project Ga0209542, IMG submission 184028) | Soil microbial communities from Rifle, Colorado - Rifle CSP2_plank highO2_0.1 (SPAdes) (version 2) | ecosystem: Environmental > Terrestrial > Deep subsurface > Rock core/Sediment ...
GCAAATCTTGAGCCCAGCTGGGTCAGACCGAATATTTTATATATTATATCTGTAAAAGCGAACCATAACCCTGAAGATTGATTATAAACAACAAGCTTCCCTGAAGAAAAGAAATTAATGGCTGCTACAGCTGTATTCATGTCATCTGCCCAGACTTTAATATTGATTGCTGCGATTAATCTTAAAACAAACCCTAAAATAAATATAAAAATTAAATAAATTGTAGAACGTTTCATCATAAAGATGCGATCTATCGCTTTTGAAATAATATCCTCTCCCATTATTTTAAATTGTGTTATCGATATATAAATCCTATTGCGAGGTGGATTTAACTTAAAAAATCTGTAAAACTTTCTTAATATTTTTCAATCACAATTAACCTTTTAAATCAACCCATTTACAATACTCTATGGATTATGTCCTTGAAAGTCTCCCAAAAGATATTCATGAAAGATTTAAAGGTTCGAGAGATGCGTGGAATGCATTCAGCTGGGCTTTGAATGAAGGATGGATTCAAGATTATAAGCACCTATTTTCTGAGCGACTTAGAAGAGATGTTGGCACACCAGAAGCTGTTGAAAGAATGCTTGCACCCGTGACTGATTTTCATCAGGTGAGCCAAATGTATAAGATTGTAGCGATAGTTTCTACTTCTTTAAGTCTAGAGCATCGGGAAGCTGTCTCCGATAGTTATGAAAATATTTTCAGTCGAGAGCAAGAAAGGGCAAAAGAACTTTTATCAACCAAAGACCTTGTTTCCCAAGGATGCTTGATTTTTCCTGAAAGATGCGAGGAGATTCCATTTTTTGAATTGAGAAATCTTTTAATCGAGGGATATTTATTAGGAAATAATTTTCTCGGCACTATGCGGGTTCGAAAAAATGGGAAAATGCATTCAAATGGCGTCGTTCCCGACCAGCATGGAAAGAATCAACTTGAGGGCGAGTTAAGAAGATATTGGGGTAAGCGTATAGGTATGGAACCAAGTGAAATCCATATCAATGACTCAGTCTTAACAACTTATTGTGATGAAAATGGTCTTAAAGAAAAGGCACAAGAAAGATTTTCAGAAAGGTTAAGAGAATGATAGATAAGATGGATTTTAACAAACATTTTGAGGGGAAAGTAGCATGGAGACATTATAGAGAATCTCCTTGGGGATTAGTTCCCGAACAGAGCGTTCTACTATCTTGGCATCGGAGAGAGAATCACTTTTTTATGAAAACATCAATTCTCACAGATGTGCCAACTTGGTGCAGTGTGCGGTTCGGGCGTTCAACCTTCTTGGCATTTCAGAGAGAATCAGTCTTTAGCAAGTTTCCAAAGAGCATTAAAATAATTCAAATAACCTTGTGCGATTTCTTTATTTTTTATAGTAATTATTATGGGTTTGTTTGTTAAAACATGAATAGCAATATAATCTCCAAAGATAGTTGTTGTAGCTTCACTTTCTATATTCAAGTATTTTATACTAATCTGATTTATTCTCCCTATACGATGCTCGCGGTATTTAACATTAGATATAATTCTTGCAGAAAAAGACTTTTTGATGTGTTTTGCAAATGCTTCTACCTCAAAAAGAGAGTCATAAAGCCTTCCTGTTGCACCGAATATGGCAAGTTTTCCATTTTTTACTAGGATCTTTAAAAATGTTCTAAGCCCTCCTTTCCCCTCATAAACTTTTATCTCTGATGAGGGTTCTGCAACTGCTTTAATGTTTTTGAGTTCTGTTATAGCTTTTTTCAAAATCTCTTCATCTGCTTTTAGTTTATTCAATAGGTTCTCTGGACTAGTTGCAGAAAATAGTTTTTTGTTAGATACAATAACATAACTGACCATGCCCTTCTCTATTAAATGGTTCAGTAGAGTATAAGTTAATGTTCTATCTATGCCTAGGTTTCTTGCGAGTTCGTTAGCAGAGGTTTTTCCAATCTTTATTAATGCAGTATAAACCCTAGACTCATTCCCTGTAAGTCCTGCAATTTTCAGAGATTCTTTAATTTCTTCCATTATTATTTCTATTAAATTATCTATTTAAATGTTGTTATTAAATATAACAACTAAAATATAAAAGGCAATGCGTTAAGGCATTCCTATGGCAAGAGTATTAAATTATATTGGAAAGACATTAATTGCAGCCGGACTCGCGGGATTAGTTTGGACAGGAGTAAATCAAGTGAGGATAAATGAGAGATTTCAAAGAGAAATTCACTTAGTTAAATCCCAGCTCAATTTTGAAGAAAAAATAAAAGAAAGGGAAATTAAACGTTACACTATTGCAAAGGGTATTTTGCGAAGGACGGATACTCCATATCCAGAATCCATTGAGTTATACAGAGAATACTCGGTACCTCAACAATTAGATGCAACTTGGTCCGGACTATTAAATAAATGCCAACAATATGCGGAGAATCCAGAAATCCCTCAGGAAGTTAGAGATAATTTAGCTTGTGCAAAAAGAACTTATCAAGAACATAACTCTTGGTTCAAGGTTTATGGTTTATCATTCCTTACTTTAATGGGTGGGACATTTTTATGGGGATTAAGCGACAATAAACCTAAAAGGTAATTCTCACAAACTGCTCTTTCTGTCACCTATTGGTGGTCGACAATCCTTAAATATCCCTGCAATCACACACAACACCAATGATAATTAAACTAAATAACCAAAATAAGCAATTCTCACCACGATGCCAGACTTGCTATCTGTTCGGACAGAGAATTGCTCTTTATGAAGGGATTTTTGATACTCCCAAACACTGGAGCAATCTCCCATTCAGTCTGGAGAGATTAGAACAATTAGTTAGTGAAGGCAAAGTTATTCCTTGCCGTGTCGACTCTATTTATTCTAGAATACCAACCAAACGGGCTTATATGTTTACCAAAGATGCTCAAGAAGAATGGGAAGCAATCTTAGAAAGTAGAATAAGAGTACATGACTTTTCTGAAGAAATATAAAAAAGTCCTTTGTGTTTTACCGCACCTTAAAACCTCAAGATTTTTCAAATCTTGATGGCCGTCAAGAATCTGAACCTGTGAAGATTCTTGAGGGGTGCGGTTTGTTTGAGGTTTTTCAAGATTGGAGCAGTTTGGGATATATAATAGCATAATCTATGCTATTTTCCATATATATGTTTAAAAGAACGAAACTTTAATGTTTTTTGATGAAGAGAGTTTCTATAATCATACCCGCATATAATGAAGAGAAAAGAATAGAAAAAACTCTTGAAGCTTATTCCAGGTATTTTAATGGATTGCTGGAAGAGAGGAAGTTAGATTATGAAATATCGGTCATTATAAACAATACGAAAGACAGGACTGAAGAAATAGTAAGAAAGTGCATGAAAAAAGACAAACACATTAGATATCTTAATTTTGAAAGAGGAGGCAAGGGGTTTGCGGTTATTGAGGGATTTAAAGATTCTTTGACTCGGGAGAATGATTTGATAGGATTTGTTGATGCTGACATGGCAACAGGACCTGAAGAGTACCATAGATTAATTGAAGGCCTTGGCGGATATGATGGCGCTATTGCAGACAGATATCATAAAGATTCAAAAGTTTTTCCTCCAAATACTTTTAGGAGGATTATTGTAAGCAGGATGTTTGCCTTATTTACGAGAGCCCTGCTTTTTATGCCTTTTAAAGATACACAATGCGGGGCGAAATTATTCAGAGAAAATGTTCTAAGAAAAGTGCTGCCTTCAATGAGCATGTCACAATGGGCTTTTGATGTTGATTTGCTCTATCAAAGCATAAAAAAAGGTTTTAAAATTATTCCTGTTGCCACGAACTGGTTTGACAGGGAATATTCAAAAATAAACTTCTGGAAAGCTGGACCATGGATGGTGCTTGGAATAATAAGGCTGAGAATTATAGATTCTCCATTCAGGAGATTCATAAAAATATATGATAAATTTTTAGGATTTATTAAAAAATGAAAAAAATATCTTTTTTAATCTCAGCACACAACGAAGAGAAAATAATAGGCAGAACATTAGAAAATTTAATAAATCTTCCTTATGAAAATTATGAAATAATTCTTGGATTAGACGGATGCACGGATAATACGGAGAAGATTGTCAAGAGTTTTGCTTTAAAATCTAAAAAAATCAGATATTATAAGACAAATTTGAGACAGGGCAAGCCCGCTGTAATCGATGAGATTATTAAGAAGGCGAAGGGAGAGATTATAATAATTAATGACGCTGACTGGATATTTGAGGCAGGGAATAGCGAGGCACTTCAATCTCTTGTTTCCATGTTTGACAAGCCTAAAATTGGAGGCGTTGTTCCAGGCACTGTGCTGGAAGAAGACCCTTTAAAAGTGAAAGGGGCAAATCTGGGATATAAAATGGTTTATTATAGCTCATTTTTCTGGCTGCAATTTCAGAAAAATTATTTTACGAAAAGAGAAGGCAATTTAAGATATATTCAAGACCCTCGCATGTTCTTTACAAATATCTTTCTAAAAAGATTATACAAGCAAAATACTTCCCTGGCAGATGACTATGAAAGAACCATTGATATTCTTGATGCTGGATATAAACTGGTTCTTTCTGAGGATATTAATTTTCCCCGCATGATTGCGCCATATTCGCCTGTGCCCTTGAAAGACTTGTTTTTTCAAAAAATAAGAACTTCTTTTGCCAGAGAGCAGGTAAATAAAAAATCTAGTGTGCAACTCACAATAGCAAATTATTACCTGCCATTTATCTTATTTGCCCTGAAAAAATCCTGGAAAACGAGCATCAAGACAGGATTTATTATTTCTTTCTGGATTATGATTACTGCCCTGGCATCTATAATCAGCAAGACCCGCAAGATGGACACGAAATCCGGATGGAAGCTTCGTATTAGAAGATAATTTAACCTATTCGTTAATTTTCATTTAATTAACCTTGGCCCTCTATGTCTCAATAATTATACAGAATAAGAATCTTTTAAAACCCTTTTAAATTGGATTTTCCTATGAAGAGCATAGATTTACAGCTTTATTTAAAAGGAAAAGGAGCGGATGTGTCCCTAAGGCCTGAAATAAAATTTCCTGAGAAAATAATAAAATACTATAAAAAACCGGATAATTTCTATACTTTAAAATATCGTGCAGAGCCTGAAAGTTTGGATTTTATATATTCTGGAAATGGCATTAATGATACAAAGTTCCACAGGATTCTTATTAAAGAATGGCTGTATGCATGCAGGCCTGGAGGGCATATAATAATAAAGATGCGCCAAAATTTTCTTCTCTCATTTAAAGAACTTGTAAAAGAAGCGGGAATTACCATGCAAGACAAGGGAAAAATTATTGAAACACAATTTAATTCTGAAAAAAAAGAAGGATTAATAATAATAAGAAAAGAAAAGAAAATGCTTGAAAAAGGAGATAAGATGGGCTACTGGTCTTTTGGCATTATAAGTGATGGACGAAGAAGAAAATGGGTTGAAAAAGAGATTGAATCAATTGCTGCCTTGAAAATATCTAATTATGAAATTATTATTTGCGGCGCTTATAAGGGAAAAAAGTATGAACATATAAGAATAATCCCTTTTGCTGCTGAAGATACGACAAAATTAGGGGCTAATAAAAATGCCCTATGCGAAAATGCAAGATATGAGAATATAGTTGTAACTCATGATAAATATATATTTCATAAGGATTGGTATAAGGGCATGAAAAAATATGGAAATCATTTTGAAGTTTTGAGCTGTGTTATATTAGAAAAAGACGGCAAGCGCAGCGGAGATTGGCTTTCTTATGGAAAAAAATGGAAAAACATACCTGATAATGGGAAATTAGAGTATAGAGATTGGGATATACATGGTTATATAGGAGGAGGATTTAATATTTTAAAGAAGAGCGTATGGAGAAAAGTTAAATGGGACGACTCGCTTGGCCTGAATGACGGGGATGATGTAATACTCTCGCAGGGATTTCATAATAAGGGTTTTGTTCCGAGATTTAATCCTTATTCGAAATGCCAAATACTGCTTATGAAACGCATTCTAGGAGGAAATTATAAGTTCAATGAAAGAAGACTTGGTAAATTGATAAATCGCCCCTTAATTTACCGTCTTTGGTATATTAATAAAGTCATTAAAAGGCATTTATTTAATATTGACCCAGTTGCCTGGAAAATTTATAATTATTTGTTTAAGCCAAAGAATTCATAATGTCAAGATGCTGATTAGGCAGATACTTTTACTAAAACATCAATAATCCTTTTTGCAGCTGCGCCGTCGCCAAAAGGATTGTCCCAACTGCTCCATTTAATGTTTTTCTGCATCATTTCTTTTGCTGACTGCAATATTTTTTGCGGTTCTGTTCCAGCAAGGACATTTACCCCATATTCTAAAGTTTCTGGGCGCTCTGTATTATCTCTTAATGTAATGCAGGGAATTTTAAGAATGAAACATTCTTCCTGAACACCGCCGGAATCTGTTAAAATCAAACGAGCATTATCTTCTAATTGCAGGAAATCTAAAAAACCAACTGGTTCTATTGTTAATATATTTTTATTTAAAGATATATTAAATTCTTTTAAGCGCAGAGCTGTTCTTGGGTGAATTGGGAATATTATAGGAAGCTTATATTCTTCATAAATTAGTGAAAGGCCCTCTACTATACTTGAGAGGCGGTCCGACTTGTCAACGTTTTCAGCGCGGTGCAATGTGAGAAGAAGATAATTTTTCTCTTTTAGACCAAGTTTGCTAATAATTTTGCTTTTTCTTTGCGCGAGCTCTAGATTCTGATAAACTGCATCCACAATTGTATTTCCTGTAAAGAATATTCTTTCTGGCTCTTTTCCTTCTTGATGAAGATTCTTTAATGCGTCTGGTGTTGGAACAAATAAATAATCTGAGACATGGTCTGTAATTACCCTGTTTATTTCTTCAAGCATGGTTGTATCATGGCTTCTTAATCCTGCTTCATGATGCCCTATTTTAATTCCAAGTTTTTGCGCTGCGAGAGCTCCCGCAAGAACAGAGATTGTATCTCCCTGAACAAGTATTAGAGAGGGCTGTTCTTTTTGCAGTATTTTTATTATTTCGCGAGTCATGATTCCGACTTGCTTTCTATATGGCTGCCCTCCTACGCCGAGATTGTATTTTGGCTTGGGAAGCTCTAAATCAGAAAATATTCCATCATCAAGCTCCTTGGTGTAATGCTGCCCTGTGTGAAGAATAAAGTAATCTATTTTTCTTCTCTCACATTCCCTAATAATTGGGCTCATCTTTATTATTTCTGGACGAGTTCCCAGAATTATTGCTATTCTCATTTTTTGTAGATTTAAATATTCCTTTTTTAAGTTTATAAAAATTTGTATGATGCAAAATCAAATAGGGCTATTCTCATTTTTTGATTAAACTTTCCTGGCTAAAACGCAGATATCGTAGCCTAATTTTGAGCCAAATAATGGCATCGCGTCCAATGCTGTCCAAATAAAAAAAAGAAATTTATTATTATCTAAAATTGGACTACCATAGCTAATTGCAGAAGATTTTAGCTTAATAATCTCAAAACCATTATTTATTAGCTCTTGCTTTAGTTGCTTTTTGTTGACTTCACTTACATGCTGCATGATACTCTCCCTATTATTCATATATCCCTCTTTATCCTTTTCTATATCTGTGCCGTGCCTGTCAAAATACCAGCTCTGCTTTTCTTTCACATTTGGATAAAATTTCAACACTAGTTTCTTAATTATATTGTCTTTATTTGGTGTTGTTAGCATGACATACCCTCCTTCATTTAACATGATATGCGCCTTTTTCAAAAATAAATCGTGATTATATACGTGCTCTATTACTTCGCTGGATAATATGATATCAAATTTACCCAGACGAGTTACATCTTGCTCTACTATGTCCATACAATAAAATTTAAAATTGTTTAATTTATCGTTTTTAACACGCTTATTTGCAAAAGATATTGCCTGCTTGTCTATATCCAGACCGACATATTCATGCTTTTTGTTTATTAATTTGCTAAAAGAGAACAAATCTGTGCCGTTATTGCAGCCCATATCAAGAATACGCAGATTATCTTTTTTTTCCACCATATCTTTTATAAAAGAAAGCATTAATTGTTTTTTTCTATACCATACATAGGTTTCTGAAGGCGCATCCCAAAATTGCTTCCCAATATATTCTTCATCTGAGCTCATTAGCTAAAGACTATACGGCTATTTAAAAAAGTATAGGTGTTTGGTAAATTATATCTTGTCTATAAATAATTATTATCTCAAAATTTGTTATCTTATGTGAGAATGAACTTACTTTCTGCACGATTATTGATGTAATAGACAAATCAAGATAATTATTGTTAATATTGTGTGGAAGGTTATTGGTATTTTAAAATATTGTTCTATCAAAAAAATAAATGTTTATTTTCTTAGGGGTTTAATGGAAGATTTAGGTTTATTCCTAAATTCAAGAATAATTAGATAAAATACAGAGGCAAATAAAATCCCTGCTGTATCAAGAGAGGCATCAAAAAGAGAGCTGTTTCTTCCCTGCACAAAAAGCTGGTGAAGCTCATCTGTGATTCCATAAATTACTGAGAGGAGAATTGCAGGCAAAATGAGTATCTTATTTTTTCCTTTGATTAAAGAAATTGAGAGAAAAAAGGCAAGGAAAAAAAATGCAGAGATATGATAAGCAGTTGGAAGTATTGCTATGCCTCCGGGCGTGCCTTTTTTAAAAGATAAAGAAGAAGTATAAAATATGAATATTGCAATTAAGAAAGTTACAAGCCAGGAGAATTTATTGTGTTTTTCAAACCAAGATATCATTCTGTTAAACTATTTCCTCTAGTTATTTTATAGATAAATACATCTTCTTTTATGTCAAGAAGGGTAAATGTCAGATTGCCGTAGGTTTTTGATTGCTTTATATCCTGCTTATTGTTGATAAAATCTATTTTTGTGTCCATGAAAGGTATTTCCCAGGCAGAGGTTACTGTCTGCCCATTCACATTGGCGTAAATTATTTTTTTCATCCATTCGGGATGATTTGGCTCTATAAAAGAGACAAATAAATATTTAATTCTTGAATTCTGCTCAATCTGCTCTAATACTGGCTCAAATGGAGAATCTTCATTACGGCCTGTCCAATTAGCCAAAATAATAGGATTAACAACTGTTCTTTCTGCGTAATAAGCAACCTGTGGGCGCGGACCTGTAAGAATTATGTCTTCTGGGAGAGAAATGCCTTTAACATATAAACTTGCCTGCTTTATTCCGTTAAAAGAAGTAGCCCTATTCTTAATTGTTTCATCTGCTTGCTTTACTTCATAATATCCTCCAATTCCAATTAACAGAATTAGCAATGCAACTGCAAGATACTTGTTATATGGTTTTATAGAATCTACTATAAAGAGAGTTCCTCTTGCGATGGCGACGAAAGTTCCTAAAAGAAGAGGAAAATACCATCTTGGCTCGCCAAAAGAGCCGCCACCAACTCTTAAAACAAGCATGAAAAATGCGAGCGTAACAATTACTATAATAGCATTAAATAAATCTGATTTTACATTTGTGCTTTTCTCTGTCTTTTTTATATGGCCGAAAGAAATAATAATATTAAAAAGCAAAACTGCAAAGCCGAGCCAAAATAGATATAAGAGAACACTTTGCCATGCTGTTGAAAACTTAAAATAGGCAGGGAATATACTAAAGACCGTGAAGAAATCTATTGGGAGTTCTGGATGATAATATGTGCTGACTGCTCCAACAGCCACTTCCGGAGAATAGAAGATTAATTTCTCTGCAATGAATACTGATGCGACAACCATTGCGAGGGCAAGCCAGTTATATTTGTCCTTCAATAAATCCTTCCATTTTCTTGTTGATAACATATAAATTAAGAAAAAAACTCCAAATAAGAAATAACCTCGCCTAATAGAATACACTATCATAACTAAAATGACGGTTAGGGGAATTGTGTATTTAGGGTCTATTTTGCCGAAGATCTTCTCTTTTTTTTCGTATCCTTTCCAGAATATATAAATGGCGAGAAACCCTGCGAAAAGCCCTGTAATGTCAACATGAAAACGCATGCTTCCAAACAAGTGCTCCATAAGGGTGGCCATTAAAAATGCCACAATCAAAGAGATTCTTTTGTCCTTATACATTTCATTGCATATTAGGAAAACTAAGAGGACTGTGAGAGTTGAAGGAATTATCTGGAGGATAAATTTAGTTGCTGCTTCACTTGCTCCGAATTTAAATAAAAAAGCTACTAAGAAAGAAAAAAGAGATTTGTGCTCTGGAGTTGCGACCCAATCAACATTGAAGCCGGCAAGATTCTTGGCGTAAGCCATGTAATCGGATTCATCCCACCATAATGGCTGGGTTTTTGCAATATTGAAGAAATAAAGACGAATTATAAAAGCAAAAACAAGAATTGCTGCAAAGATTAAATTATAAGGATTTTTCAGCCAGTTTTTTATTTTTTCTTTTCTTTTCTCTACTGGATTTGCTAGTGGACTTTGGGCAGCTTGCACTGCAGAGATATTTTCTATTGTTTCCATTGTTTTTTATAGTAAAGAGCGTTTTTATTTATTGTTATTTGATATTATTGAGGAGATAACTTCTTCTGCTGATATGCTGTTAACTAGGCCTTCGTTAAACTGGTCTTGCTTTTCTGGAAAAAATTCTTCAAATAAAGGAGATACAATCTTTTTTAATAGACCGTATCCCTCTACTTCGTGCGGGGTTGTGCAGAAAAATAGTCCTGTTGTGGGCTTGCCTAAAGCCAAAGAAATATGCAATGAGAAACTATCTGAACAGACCATTTTATCGCATAAATTGACAAGAGAGGCAAATTCTTTGATTGAATTATGGGGGTTATTTTTATACACTGAAATATTGCTTTTTCTTAAATCGCCTATCAGCCTATCTATCTTATTTACTTCTTCTGGGCCGCCAAATATGATTGCATTATGTCCTAATTCTTTTATCTTCTTAATGAAATCTTTTATCTTTCCTTCTGCCCATGCTTTAGAAGGCCATCGGGCTCCAGAGCCCATATGTATGCCGATTAATTTTTCTTTGTTTATTTTGTTTTCTTTAATAAAACTATCTGCGTAGGCTTTATCCTTCTCATTAAGATAAATTTTTGGAATTTCTTTATTATAATGCAATTCTGCCGCTTCAAACATCATCTCTTGATAGGTCTTTTTATTTGTTTTTTTTAATTCGTCATCAAATAAGGTATTTAGATAATATTCTGCAGAAATATTAAATGCCATCGGATATTCTCCTTCTTTATAAAATCCATATTTTTTATCTGCTTTCAAACTAGAAGCGAGGGCAGTTGCCTCTTCTTCAATATCAAAATTATATAGAATATCATACTTCTCTTGAGAACTGAAGGGCAGGTAAAATAAATTGTCTACAAAAGGATTTCCTTCAAATATTTCAACTGCATTTTTCTTAGTAATCCAAGAAATCTCAGAGCCCGGGCATTTCTTTTTTATTGCTTCGGCAATAGGAAGAGTTCTTACAACATCCCCTAAAGCCCCTAGTTTTATCAGCGCAATTTTCATAAATTTACATTATAATTAAACCTTTTAATCTTATCGTAAATTGCAGAACTTAAACAATTATAAATTAATATTGGAGGAGCCATATTCGGATAATTATCTTAATTCTAATAATTAAACAGATTAATTTATACAGAAATATACTTTATCCATAAATTTATAACTATTAAGTTTTTGAAGATTTTATGAGAATATATATTGCCGGCAAGATAGGAACAGAAAACGAGAAAAACCTTCTGGAAGAAGTGGATAAATTATGCAAATCGCTTGGATTTGAAACATTTTTGCCACATAGAGATGTGGGCATAGTCCAGGGGATAAGCGATGTTGATAGGATTTTTAAAGGAGATATCATTGAAGGTTTTAAGGATATAAAATTAGTGATTGCTGTTTTGGATGGCCTGCATGTCGGCGCAGGAACTGCCTGGGAATTAGGCTATGCTTATGCAAACAAAATTCCTGCTATTGGCTTAAAAATGGACGAGGGGATAGAAGATGCTCTCGAATATCTTAGTGCTATTTTAATAGGTTCTATGCAGATTGTAATGTCTTTGGAGAAATTGAAAGAAGAATTGAAGAAGATTAAGGAAAATTAATTATATTAATTCGTCAAGAATTTCAGGTAATTCACATATGTTGTCGTCTTCAGTAAAATGACCTTTATTTTTTTCGATTATAACTTTTGCGCTCAATTTCTCCTTAAATATTTTCGCATTTTCATTAACAAAACCATAAGGTTCATTATCTGATAAAAATACAGTAAGTTTGCTTATTTTTTGCTTAACTTTATCAAAATCAATTGGCATATTAATCCATGGGCTAGCTATTTTTTCTATTTCTTTATTTTCTAAATTATCTAATTTAAACCAACCAGCAACAAATACGAGCTGGCCTATTTTATCATTATAATTTTCTTTTTCTAAAAATCTCATAATTGCCTGACAACCAATACTATGTCCGACAAAATAAGTTTCATTATCTAAATTACCAATTACTTTTTTTAAATGTGCTATCCAAGAATCTATTCTGGGCTCTGAAGTATTTGGCATGATTGGAATTTCAACCTTGAAATATTTATTTTCAAGTTCTTTCTTTATCCATGGATACCAATCACTATTTGGAGTTCCATCCCATCTATGAATAATAAATACTCTTTTCTTTTTTATCAGAAGATTTAATATCTCTTTCCTCAATATTTTTATTCTTCCCAAGACTTCTTTAGCTTCATCCAACAATATTTCCTTGCCATAATAATTGATACTATTTCTTATTTTTCTTAATTCGTCAAATTCGTCTCCTTTTATTGACTCTTCCAATACTTCTTTAAGAAAATAAGTGTAACATTCATTATTATATATTTTAAATCCTTTTTTGATGGCAAGTGCTTCCAAAAGTTCTCTTAACGAATCATAAGCGAGAGAGATTTTGGAACCTGATGTAGAAGAATCAAGGCCTAATCTTTCTTCAGAGAGCAGTTTATTATGGCTTGTTTTAATTAATGATTCAATTAAATCTAAATCTATTCCTACTGCTTTTGCTATTCTTTTTTTTAGGCAGTCTTTCCAATCCATTATAATTTTATCCTTCCCTCCAGTATATAACCATTAAGGATATTATTCCTCAGTTCTGGATTATTAATTTCTTTTATTGAATTAAAATGGAAGAGCTGTATTTTTCTTTTAATCTTTTTTTCAAAATTGCTTAAATTTAGCTCTTTTTTATGGGACAATATACACAGGTCTATATCAGAATCTGTTTTAGCTTCGGCCTTGGCTAATGAGCCGAATAGAATTATTGCAGGATTTAATAATTGCTTATTTGCATAATCTAAGAAATCAGATAATTTATTTCTCCAATAAATCCTTGATAAATCTATAAATATTCTATTATTCTTATTGGCATAATAAAAGATATAATTATTTTCTTTATTCATTAATAGCAATCCTTCTTTATTGAGGCTAAAAAGTATTTTTGAGGCTGTTGGTGGGGAGACACCCATTAACCTTGAATATTCACGCACATTTATTCTTCTATAGCAGTCTTCAAAAAATAGCTTGAGGTTGTTAATAATGCTTAACATATGTTAAAATTAATTGACATATGTTTATAAAGCTTTCTACGAATGAACTATGTTGCATGATTAATGCAACACTACAGGTATAATCTGTAAATTAGCCTTATTCTTCTTAAGTAATGGTACTATTTTGTCTTGAAATTTTATAGGGATAATAAAAACTCCTCTATTGA
>Ga0209542_10013877_pt1 | contig 13792 bp, 18 predicted proteins | sample RifCSPhighO2_01_FD_184028 | JGI IMG/M metagenome (GOLD analysis project Ga0209542, IMG submission 184028) | Soil microbial communities from Rifle, Colorado - Rifle CSP2_plank highO2_0.1 (SPAdes) (version 2) | ecosystem: Environmental > Terrestrial > Deep subsurface > Rock core/Sediment ...
GCCAAACTCTTTTCCTGTTTTTCCTCGCAGCTGAAAAATGTCTTCCCCTGTTTTTTTCTTGTCTTTAGCCACGATTAGCAAGTCTATATCGCTATTCATTTCCTCTTCACGTTTATAGACACTGCCAAATAGAACCGTCATTTGCACCGAAGGCAAAGATTTCTTTAATATCTGAACCAATCGTTCCTGGCTCTTTCTTTCAAAATAAAAAAAATCTCTTAAAAACGGATAGATATGGCTCTGGGTATTAAGAGTGAGAAGGTTGGCCGGGCCGTGCTTTTCCAAACGGATTAGATTCATCCCCTGCCAATCGGCCAAGGACCTTAAAAGAGGAGTGTGGGTAACTCCGGAAACTTTGGCTAATTCTCGTATTGTGAACCGTTTTCCCGGAAAACGGCAGAGAACCCTCAGTGCCTTAATCTTAACCCCGCTTCCTAAAACCTTTTCCCAGTATTTGTGAAAGAGCATTGGTTTTTTTGGAATAAAAATATTCCAATTGGTATAAATTTATGTCATTACTTTAAAAAGTTTTGCTTTCTTTTTAGCTGAAAATTACCCAACACCTTTTTAACTTAAAACCAAAATCCAGTATTATGAAGTTCCTTTTCACCAATCTCTTGGGCGCCTTCGTCTTTGACAAAGGCCATCAATTGATAGAAGAACATCCATTCAGGAATCTGCAGGATTATAAAAATAGAAGCTCCATCGAAAAGAGACTGCAGGATAAATACAAAGACGGCCAAAAGCCTGAGAAAGAGCATCTTACAGCCATTCTTTTATTCTTCCAGAGCAAAAAATATTTTCCTCTTTTTTACCAGCAGAATCTGGCTTTCTCTGCTGAAGCCATCAGAAACTCTCTTTCTCCGGACATGCTTATTACCCAGACAGTTAGCAATTTAGATGAATTAGACCACATCCTCAGCATTCTTGCTAAACGATTAAGAGAATGGTATGAACTCTATCTCCCGGAAATCTCCTGGCGGCTTTTTGATCATCAGAAATTTGCCGAGATTATTTCCCGGCAAAGCAAAGAAGAATCTCTTCGTTTTCTTAAACTTCGAAAAGAAGACAGTTTAGGGGGAGAGCTCAGTAAAGATGATCTTAATGAAATTTTATTGGTAGCCGAAAAGATTGGTTCCCTTTATCAGCTCCGCCAGCAGCACGAGCAATATTTAGAAAAAGTTCTCAAAAAACTTTGCCCTAACTTTGTGGGGCTGGCTGGCACCACCCTTGCTGCCCGCCTTCTCAGCCATGCCGGCAGTTTGAAACATCTTGCTTCCCTGCCCGCCGGCACCATCCAGTTATATGGGGCAGAAAAGGCTCTTTTCCGCCATATCAAAACTGGAGCCCGCTCACCAAAGTACGGCCTTATTTTCCAGCATCCGCTTATTCAAAAAGCTAAAAAAGATCTGCGGGGCAATGCGGCTAGAAAACTTGCCAATAAGCTTTCTCTCTGCGCCAAGCTGGATTATTTCAAGGGAGAATTCTTAGCTCCCATGATGAAAAAAGAGCTGGAGGCGAAATTTTCATGATTCAGCCCCACAAAGTCTTTGAAGTTTTTACTGATGACCGTAAGATTTTCACTAAGAATCTCACTCCCGGCCAGTCCTTTTTTCAAGAGAATTTATACCGCCGGGGCGGAGAAGAATTCCGAGAATGGAATCCTGAACGCAGCAAATTAGGAGCAGCCATCGCCAGAGGCAGCCTGAATCTCGGCATCCGCAAGGGAAATGTTGTGCTATATCTAGGTGCGGCTCACGGTTACACTCCTTCATTCATTTCTGATATGGTGGGAAAAGAAGGCTTGATTTTTGGTTTAGACCCGGCTCCCCGAGTGATGCGAGATTTGATCCACCTCAGCCAGAGCCGGCCGAATATCATTCCTCTTCTTGCTGATGCCAACCACCCGGAAGAATATCTTGACAAAGTCTGTCTGGCAGATATTATCTATCAGGATGTGGCCCAGCGCAACCAATCAGAAATTTTCCTTAAGAACTGCGCAGTATTCCTGAAGAAAGGGGGATACGGCCTGCTGGCTGTCAAGGCCCGCAGCATTGATGTCCGAAAAAAACCTAAAGTGGTTTTTGAAGAAGTGAAAAAAGAGCTGGAAAAAGATAAATCCTTAAAGATTATTGACTATCGCCTTCTCGAGCCTTATGAGAAAGACCACTGTATGTTTATCTGTAAGAAAGATTAATCACTTCTTCTCTATTTTAATAACCTGCACTGGACAGACATCTTCTGCTTCTTTGTTGCAGGACAGATCTTTTTCATCAATCATTAACTCATAATTCTCCCCTACTTTTTTTCCCCCCTTCGGCAGAGCCTTGCCGTCTTCTGCCATCTCCCAGAATTTAGGACAAGCAGCCGTACAAGCCCCGCAGCTGATACATTCGTTTCGTATCTGGATAATTTTGTATTTTCCCATTTGTATTTTCTTATTTTCGAGAGAAAAATTTATAAGTCTGCTTATTTATAAATTTATATGGAAAAGAAAATCATCATTTTTTGTTTGTTTCTTCTCTTAACAATCTCTTCTGTCTCTGCTCTACCCGATTTAATTATCGAAGACTTGATTGCCGAGCCCTTGCCTCAAGAAAACTTTTGGCGGCAGGATATCCTCCTGTCCTTCAGTATAAAAAATATCGGTGATCAAGCAGTTAAAACTCGTCTTCCTTATGCCAAGTCTGGCACCTCCCAAAGGGGCTGGTCAGCTTTGGCTCAAGATTTAGGGGGGGCTTTTCTTATCACTAATCTAAATGGAGAGATACGAAATGAAGAACCAACCGAAGAAAAGATTCAAGTGGCGGATGGAAATATCGTTGCTCCATTAATCACTTTAAATCCTGGAGAAAAAGTGGAAATCAAATCTCCCCCCTACAAACTGGAAGCGTTAACTAAATATTTCACCTTCTCGTTCCCGGATTCTGGCGCATACAAAGTAGGCTACCAAGTTGACCCTAATGACGAAATAAAAGAAGCGAATGAAGACAACAACCTGGCCGAAATAGAGATACCTATTGAGTTCAAGCATTACGTCAAAGGGCCGAATGAAGAAGCTACCAAATACCTTCCGGAGATGAAAAGCAACCAGTATTATCTCGCTTTTCCAAAAAAGGGCAGCTGTTTTTTAATAGAAGAAGTCCGTAAGGAAGTCTGCCTGGAAGAAAGCACAGACTTTTACGGAGTGCTCTCCATCTCCGGCATCAAAGGCAAGGTCTGGCACTTCTTCGGTTTGTTCTCTTTTACCAGCAAAATCGGCAACTACGAATTTAAAAGAACCGGGGCGGGAATCTTATTGACTGAGAAAAAATCTTAAGTGGTCCTAAATGAAAAATAGCGTAACATTCAAAAAAGACAGTTATTGGCAGGCTCGAGGAAAATATTCTCGTCGTCTCAATATACGCTGTAAAAAGTGCAATCATCTCATCTGTACCTATCAAAAAGACGGTCCGGGAAATCTTCGCCGGTTATATTTTGACAGAATATTCTCTTCAAAGAGTCTGGTTGATTTACAAGATAAAAATTTGAAGAAGGTATCTGATTTAAGGTGTAGTAACTGCAAAGAGATTTTAGGTATTCCATATATCTATGTTAAAGAAAAACGGAAAGCATTTAGATTATTCCAAGATGCTATTATTAAAAAAGTCATAAAAATCAGCCACTTTGGCTGATTTTTAGGACACCAGAAAAGAACCTCGGCTTAAAAGCCGAGGCTTTCTTTTCTGCGTGTAAGAAAGCTAAATTGATTCATCGTTTAGACTATCTAAATTCTTTTAAAGTAGAAGAGGATTTACAGTTATGAATGATTTGGAAGATTTATTGAAAAATGCAAGAGAAGCATATGATTCTTCTATCAAACAGATTTTACCGCCGATAGTGGCCGCGGCATTGGAATTAAGCAGAGCATATCGAAATGAAATTTCCAGTAAATTCTATTTTTCTTCTCCAGCGGAGATAACCGTTCTTTCTAAATCGCAGAAAATGATAGAGACTATTGCTTCTCTAGCTAAAGCGCAGGGAATGTACTCCCAAAGTTCTGAATTATACTATAATGGGGGGTGTCTTTTATCAGCATTGGAGGCGGCGGAAGAAGGCGGGCTGAAAGAAAGAAGCGAAGCCTTATGCTATGAATATGTTATCTTCCTGTCTCAGCACGGAAAGGGGAGCGAGTTTGCCAAGATGAAATTTGGGGAGGAAAAGAAAACTCTTTTAGGTTTGGTAGAAATAATTGCTAAAAAGACAGATTGTTCTGCTGCCTACCATTTCGGCAGGAATTGCGGATTGAAAGACAAGGAAGTAATGAATGTGATAAAAAGGTTTGAATCGGAAAATCCTTGAAAACAATCTTCTGTGATAAAAACTCATTCTTTAAGGCCGCATCCACTTGATTTCGTAGTAAGTGACATCTCCTTCATCATCCACAATGCCCATCAGCAGCCGCTTCTTTGTGCTGTGCGCTACTCGGTTTTTGGCCGAAAACTCATACCAAGTCAAGGTGCTGCCTTCATGCACCGGATAGATGATCCATCTGGCATGATCCTCTCCCGGTTTCACTCCCCGGTCATAAACCCGAAAATCAGCTCCAAACTTAAGAGCCGTTTTGATGATATACCCGCGGTTGCGGATATCCTTAAAGACACAATATCTCACCCAAAAATTCGGCTCTTCTTTTTGGGCTTTCTTGGAGAAAGCTTCAAAATTAATCTCTTTGCCGGAAGGCAGAACTACCTTTAATCTTCCTTTTTCCAACAGATACGCCGCTTCAGTCAGAGAAAGCTGCACTTTTCCGCTGGCTGTCAAAGAGCCGTATCTGCTTTGCTCATAAAGCAGTCTGGCAGCATCAGAGCTTTCTGTGACAACTTTTTCTTTAGAAAGAACGGCTTTGACTTTTTCCTTGCTCTTCGGATTATTATCTTCCCCAGCTTCTTCAATCTTAGCGGTTCTCTCTGAATCCTCTTCAGGAACCATTTGATAAGAGAAAGCTGGGTGATTTAAAAAGGTTTATAAAAAAAGAGACTTATCTTCCATTAATGGCATCTCCGATAACGTGGGATTTGGAATGGGAATTGGGTAAACTGGTAATCGGAATAGTAATCTTATCTCTTTGCCTTTGGCCGGTTATCTGGGGCATAGGGCGAATGTGGTTTATTTCCAAAGAAGGTCTGACGCTTAAATCAGTAGATTTAAACAAAGGAATTAAAGAACCTCTTCGAGGAAATTTGCAGGTTACTGGTTACCCAGGCATACAGATTTCGGTTGATTCTTATAACGCAGTTTATATGGAAAATCTTGCAGAGGCGGCTAAAACATACAAAAACTTTTATTTTTCTCTTCACTCACAGCAGAAGAATTCTCCGGCGTTGGTAATTGTCCAAAGAAAAGAAACTTTTGCCAGCGGTTTATTTGGCTACTTTTTTTCCAGCCAAAGAGAGAAATTTCCTCTTGCTCCAGAAAAAAATAAGCAAATTACAGTGACTGGAATCGCCGGCTATCATATTTCCAGCTTAGGAAAAACGATTAAGCAATATTTTGAAGCCGAAGGAGTTAATGTGGCGGATACCGCCATTCTTTTAGAAGAAGGTGTGTCTATTCCTTCATACAAAAACACCCTGCCGTGGTTTATTCCGGTTTTGTTAATCTTCCTTTTCGGGGGATATTTAATTGCCCGATGGCTGCTGCTTCTTAAAGCCGGTTATTAAGAATTTAGTTTTTTTTTCTCTTTGACTATTATTTGATTTTCGGCGGAGCATTTATTTCCTCGGCGTTTATTCCTTCTGGAGCCGCCTAGGGCTTCCCGGGCAGACAAGAAAGAGCCACATAACTTTTTGAGCTGCCTAGTATCTTTCCTTTAGAAGATGCTTCCACAATCTTTTCTACAAAGAAAGAAGCGCTTTTAAAAACTTAAATATTCTTCTTGAGCCATGCGAAAAGTTTTCCCCCCCCGAGGCAAAAAAGTTGCCCGTAACATTTTGTCTTTATCTTTGAAAATATTTCTCACTCCGGCTACTGTTCCGCATAATTCTCCTGCCGCTGTATCTTCGATTTTTTACTCAAGAGATTTCATTATCTATCGCATATGTTTTCATCAGTTTTATAGATTTTATCTTGGTCATATACACAGTAGAACCTTCTCGCATCTGCGCATAGATAATGTTGCCGTTTTTATCTAAAGAACTGCCCGTTTCCCCCTCTGAAAAAGTAGATACCGTGCCGGTTATTTCTACCGTTTTGCCAGAGTAGGTATCTCGTTTTATTCCAAACTCTTCCAATGCTTTGTCTGTTACCACCACATCTCCAACATAAACTCCATCTTTTGTCTCTGAAAAAGTCCCTTTGAAAGTCATCTCATCTCCATTACGAGACATTTTAGCGGATTTACATCCTGCCAAAACAATCATTCCTACACTTAACAGCATAATTGATAACAACACCATTTTTTTCATGTAAGATTCACCTCAGGGTTTATAAAAATTTTGTATTTAACTATTACCAAAATAATTTAAATGTGATTTGCATTTGCAATGTTTATCATAAGGGTTTGGACATTTTTTGATGGCTGCCAAATCTTTTTCTGCCTGCTTTTTCCCTACTTCACGAAAACTTTCTGATTTTACATATGCTGGCTCTGCTTCTCGCATTCCTTCAGTAGAATCTTTGACAAAATATTTGCTGCATTTTTCACATTGGAGATAATTCAATACCTGTTCATCTCCTTCTTTCAACAAAGCTATCCCCCAAACAAGGCATTTCCCACTTACAATCAGGACAACGTATTTCTAAAAGATATGTCTTCAGCAATTCTTTCAAATGGTATTCATTGATCTCTCGAATCGGCTCAGGCATCTTCTTCAATTCCTTGCTTTGTAAAGCTGATTCCAGCCGTTTCTTCAGTTCCCCTTTAGCTTTAGCCATATTTTGCAGCGACAGTTCCCATGCCATCTGTAGATTTGCTTCTTGGGGGGCTATTGCTTTAAACAATTCCCTCATCTTCTTTGTATCAATCAAACCTTGAGAGATATATTCTAAAATTTCTCCTGCTTTGGTTCGGCAATAATCTCGAGATGTTTTAGCGCCTCTCGCCAAAACTTCATCAAATCCTCCGGCTTTACCGTAAAAAACATCAAAATTGGACAGGATTTTTTTATTGCCTTGATACAGAATGATTTTCTGCGGATAAACCGCGCAGTCAATAAATATATAATGCGCTAAAGCCGCTGCGCTCAGAGGCCCTTCGCTCCAATAATGCTGTAGAAACATTGTGTAATGCCCAAGAATCTCCTGGCGGAACTCTTCTGGTATGTTTTCCATCTGAAACACATAATCTTCTTGTTTAATGGCCATGGCATTATTATTAATAATTATACTATTCTGCTTTTTCATAGTTGATAATCATCGGGCTTTTTTCAAACGACCAGAAAGGATGCAATGAACTATAATGTAAAGTGAGGTAATAAACCCGTATTTTAGTTCCACTCTTGATACCTTCTTTTTCCAGTAGATTTTTTTGGAAAACACCATACTGCTTTTGTCCAATCCAGTAAGTCTTTCCTCTAAGTGAGGTGCCCATGGTTCCCCAACTGGCTGTACCTATTTTGATTGGATAAGTTTCTATCTTTATGTTTCCTTCCAGCGACTCCAAAGAGTAACTTTGTTTTAATAAAAATTTGTCTTGGACCATCCCGATAGAATGTCCTAAAAAGAATATTGTCAGCATTATGGAAATTATATCGAAAAATAGCCAAACCCAAGTGAGGATCTTGTGTGGAGATTCTTTCCACCCTTGTTGAAAGATTAGGGAAAAAGCAAGTGCTCCCAGCAATAAAACTACTCCTAGCAAAAGATAGGTGAAAAGAGATATATTTATTGCTTTGTTTATTTCTTCTTTCTGAGACTCAGAAATCTTTCTCTGTTGGTTTACATTTAGGTCAGATTCTGCGTTAACCTTTGCCCTACTAATCTTAAGAACGAGCAAGAATAAAAAGATTGCCTTTTTATTCATCTTAAAATCCCACTTTGGGTGATTCTTCTCCCGCTTTGGCTTCAAAGAAAGAGCGTTTCTCAAAACCGAACGTTTTTGCCACTAGATTGGCAGGGAAGATTCCGATTGCTTTATTATACTCTGCTGCTTGATAATTATAAAGCCATCTTTTTTCAGAAACCTGATTTTCAATCATCATCAGTTGTGTCTGTAATTCCAAAAAGTTTTCATTGGATTTTATGTCTGGATAACTCTCTGCTACAAGTAACAACCGAGAAAGCGCTGAATCCATCGATGCGGCTGCCGCCACCTTTTCGTCTGATTTTTTTGCTCCGGTCCACGCGCTGCGAGCTGCAGTAATTTCTGTCAATGTGCCTTGCTCAAAATCCTTAGCTCCCTTAACGATTCCCACCAAGTTAGTTATCAAATCGTATCTCTGCTGATAAAAAACTTCGATGTTGGACCATGATTTCTCTACTTCCTGTTCTTCTACAATAAATTTGTTATAATTACCTACAAAAAAACTATATGTTCCCAGCAAAAGAAAGATTATTACTACTGCAATCAATGTTCCTTTCCAATGCGTAGTAAAAAAATTATTTAAGACCGCTCGATTAGCCAATTGCTTATCAGTTAATATCATACGAGAGAAAGAATACCTAAAAGTTTATAAAAGTAACTATTTTTTACTATCAGAAATAGTGAGGTGAAAAAAATGACTAAATGTCAAAATTGTAGTAATACTAGTACCAGTACTGGTTTTTTTGGGCGGTGTAATAATCTAGACTGCAATGCACTAATCTGCGGTAACTGCGGTGGGAGAAGCATAAACGGCAACTGTCCTGTTTGTCACCAGGGAAATCTCTTCCCAATAGACTAATCAGCACAGTAGAATAATTAGATTACTCTATTTAGAGGTGAAAAAAATGGCCTGTGCAAGATGTGGAGAAAGCGGTTATCGCGGACACTTTTGTGATAATTGCGGTACTTTTTATTGTGAACGTTGCGTATCTCCCGGATACAGCTGCCCCAGCTGCGGCAGTGGAAAAATAAAAGAAACTTAAATCTCACTGCAGATTTCGCAGTCGTCCTTGCTCAGGCCGTGCTTGCACTTTTTTTCTTCTGTCTCTTCTTCAGAAACTTCTTCTAAAGCGATTTCGCAAGTAGGGCATTCTCCCGATTCTTCTGACTCATAACCGCATAATTCACAGACATATTTTGCCATGTCCTTCACCCCCTTCAAAATTTAAGGCAGTAATCCCTGCTTCCTTTTTAAAAGTTTCTCTGCTGCAGCAGCAATTGAAATAGAATCCAAACCATGCTTCTTCAGCAATTCCAACGGCTTGCCAGATTCTCCAAACGAATTTTTTACCCCTAAAATATCCAAAGGCACAAGAATTCTCTGCCCCAGCACTTCAGCTACTGCTCCACCTAAACCACCATAAACTTGATGATCTTCGACAGTCAGCACAGCTCCGGTTTCTTTAGCTACAGCTACCAATCCTTCAGCATCAATCGGCTTCAAAGTATGGCAGTTTACTATTTTCACTTTTATTTTCTTTTTCTCTAATTCCTTAGCAGCCAGCAGCACTTGCTCCAAAATCGGTCCGCAGCCAATAATCGCCAAATCTTTTCCTTCTTTTAACACAGACAGTTTCCCTAATCTAAACTTGTTTCGTTCAGAAGTAATTGCTTCTGTCCCGGGCCGAGTCAGTCTGATATAAACCGGCCCATGTACCCGAGCCGCAGCCAATGTGGCTTTCTTTGCTTCATTAAAATCTGCCGGCGCTAAAACAGTCATCCCTGGCAAAGCTCGCATGATGGCGATATCTTCCAATGGCTGATGAGTAGCTCCGTCCTCTCCGGTAATCATCCCGCAATGAGTGGAAGCAAATTTGACATTAGCTTGATTATAACAGACACTCTGGCGGATATGATCCAGACAGCGATTAGGGACAAAAGAACCGAATGATGTAACAAAGGGAATCTTTCCTTCTAGAGCCAGGCCGGCGGCCATGCCCGTCATATTCGCTTCAGCCACTCCGCATTGGAAAAATCGTTCAGGATAAATCTTGGCAAATTCACTGGCCCGCACGCTTTCTGTCAAATCTGCGCATAGAACCACTACATTTTTATTGGCTTTTCCTAACTCTAAAATCGCTTCTCCAAAACCTTCGCGGGTTGATTTCAAAATCTGATGTTTCGTTAATAGTTTCACTGCTGGTTTCTTTATCGAAATAGTTTTAGCTGTAGGTTTCCGTAAAGTTTCCTTCTTGGCTGGCTTTTTCACTACGGCTTTCTTTACAACTTTTTTAGTTATCTTCTTTTTTGTCATTTAATTCTCTTTCAATATCTTCTTTCGTTCTTCTTCTAATTCATGCAAAGCCAGTTTAGCTTCTTCTTTAGTAGGAGTCTTTCCATGCCAAGTATAATTCTGGCAGAAAGAAACTCCTTTGCCAGGAATATTCTTACAGATAATCACCTGCGTCTTTTCCCGGTTTCTTGCCCGGTTTAACAAATGAATCAATCCTGGAATGCTGTGGCCGTCCACTTCATAAACCTGCAGATTGAACGCTTCCAGCTTTTCTTTCATTGGCTCTAAAGGCCAAACTTCTTCTGTTTTCCCCGAGATTTGGATGCTATTTCTATCCACTAAGATTATCAGATTATTCAGTTTAAATCTATGGCAAGCATTAAGCGCTTCCCAAGTGCTTCCTTCGTCCAACTCTCCATCCGAAATCATACAATAAATCTTATGCATCTGTCCGTTTAATTTAGCTGCTAAAGCCATGCCTACCGCTATACAGATTCCTTGTCCTAAAGAGCCAGTGCTTGCTTCTAATGCCGATAAAACAATCCTGTCTGGATGCCCTTGCAACCGCGAGCCAAACTTACGCAGAGTTTTTAATTCAAGCAAAGGAAAATATCCGGCCAAAGCCAACGCTGCATAACGAGCCGGTACGCAGTGGCCGTTGGACAAAATAAATCTATCCCGCCCTTCCCATGCTGAGTTCTTCGGATCATGCTCCAGCACATTAAAGAATAAGACTGTAAGAATATCTGCGATTCCCAAAGGGCCGGCTGTGTGCCCAGAACCAGCTTCGGCCAGCATTTTAATCAGTTCCTGCCTCACCTCATTGGCTTTCAGCTTCAGTTCCTTGACTTCTTCTAGTTTCTTAAACATTCTGCCTTCAAGGAAGGAATGATATACGAGTATTTATAGTTTTGGAGAAAGTGACAGTAAATCTATTTGCTTTCAATATAGAAAATAGATAAAGTTTTTAAACAACTCCCCTTATTAAAGGTGAATGGCCTTTCCTCATCTCGAAGAGCTTTTGGAATTTGAAGAAAATATAGTCTATCCTCGAGGAACAGAAATATCCCGCTTAGAACATTTTCCTCGAAATTTTAATCCATTTGTTTTAAAACAATATCTAACCGAAGCTTCTCAATTCCCCGAAGAGTATCAAAAATTATCTTCTTTTTATCAAGAAGTGCTTCTTCCCCTTCAAGAGAAGAAAACCTCTGTTTTCGAAGAGGTTGGCCAGATAATGAAAGCAAGGAATCCTGAACAAAAGATGACCCCTGTCGAAAGATTGGAATCCATTCTGCTCCTGCCGTATACTGCAATCATCTCCTCAGGAGATTATGTCCAACGAGTAACCGGCTCTAACTTTTTAAGTATTATAGGAGTATTATCTACTACGACTGCTATTTGGTATGGATTGGGCAAGATCGGTCTTGGCGCGCAACTGGTGGGTATGGCTTCTTTCCTTACCGGCATGTATAAAAATTTTGCTGAAACTAAAGCACAGATTAACAAACTACAGCAACATCAAAGAATATTCGTCACGAGGATGAAAGCATTAAGCGAAAAGATAATGGCCGAGCATCCGATGATTTTCGGCCGCGGCTATGATGATTTAGATGCCTTAGGCAAGGAGATTTATTGCTATTTTGAAGCTCAAAGCAAGATTTAGGGAAGGCGTTCCGTCAATTGTTTTTTTAATTCTGCTATCCGTTCTCCCGGCTTCTCCGCCTTGGTCACAAAACTGCCGGAAACAAAATAGTTGGCTCCGGATTGAGCCGCCAACTTAACCGTCTGCGGATTGATCCCTCCATCCACTTCAATAATAATCCGTTTATTTCGTTTTCTTATCTCTCGAACCTTCTTCAGCATCTTCGGCAGAAACTTTGCCCCATATCCTCCGGGATGCACAGCAAGAATTGTCACTTGGTCTAAATCTTTAAGATAAGGAAAAATCTTTTCCGCTTTGGTTTTTGGATTGATAGCTATCCCTGCTTTCTTTTTCTTATTGTTTATTTTTTTTATTAGACTTAAGATTCGTTCTTTCTCTTTAGTTTTATTTTTCTCATGCAAACTTTCATAAGGAAAGACAACCGTGTCTACCTGCTGAAGATGTTTCTTTATCCATCTCTCCGGCTCTTTGACCATCAAATGAGCTTCGTATTTCATTTTTTTATTCCAGATTTTCTTCGGCAGCCGAAAATCAAACCAGAAAGACTTATTCTTGACAAACTTTCCGTCCATAATATCCAACTGCATCAAAGAGACATAAGGACTGACTCGTGTAATCATCTCATCAATCTCTTTCTGAGAAGCACCGATGATAGAGGGAACTACTTTAGTTTCACTTTTTTTTACCATAAGAAAAGGAATAAATCTTATTTTATATAACTTTCTTGGGAAAAGATTTAAAAAGGTAAGGACTATCCGTTAATAAGGTGATTATATGCCAACTATAAAAAAAGAGCCGGAATCAACTGAATCTACTCGTAGTAAAGCTCCTATTGGCTCTTTTAATAATCCCCTGCCGTCCTTTAAAAAAATCTTGACTGGCATTATACTCATTGTTTTTGCTTTCTTTTTGATTTGGATTTTTAATCTCAATCCGTTTTATACTGTCGACCAGACAGAAACTGCCGTAGTTAAAACATTCGGCAGTTTCAGTAAAGTGACGGATGCCGGCTTACATCTAAAGATACCCTTTATCCAACGGGTGCAAAAATATCATACTGGAATCGAAACCACTAACTTTGTTATTGATTGGGACACTTATAGTTCAACCGCAAAGCAGTATGCTCCTCTTTCCGTGCTTAGTTCGGATGGCTTAGAAGTGATAATCGATATTTCCGTCCAATCCGTCCTTCAAAAAGAAAAGATTGGCGCCATTGGCCGCTCGTTTTCCGGCAGCGATGAATTAGAAAATTGGAAAGTTGCTGCTACTCGAGGCAGTGTCCGAGATATTATTGCTCAATACAAGGCAGAAGTCCTTTATGGAGAAAAACGGGGAGAGGTAGAACAATTGGTCGAAGACAAGATAACTGAACGGTTAGGAGAATACTTTGTGGTTAATGCAATTTATATTCGAGGAGTTTTCCTTCCCCAGAACTTAAAGACTGCTATTGAAGAAAAGATGCAAGCCCAGCAAAAAGCCATGCAGATGGAATATGTGGTGCAAAAAGAAAAATTAGAAGCTGATCGGAAAAGCATTGAAGCAAAGGGTATTGCTGATTACACTAAGACTATTTCATACAGTATTACTCCCTCATATCTTCAGTGGTATTATGTTCAGGCAATGGATAAGATGGCCAACAGCCCGAACAGCAAGATTATTATTCTTCCCGTGGGTTCATCTAATATTCCTGGGGTGGGAAGCAATGCTCAATCTCCGCAAGTGATTTTAAATACGGGATAAATTAATTATGTTTTTCTATTTTCTTAATCTTTTCAATCCTTCTCTTATGCCGCGCTTCTCCGCTGAACTGCGTCTTCAGCCAGATAGAAAT
>Ga0209542_10013878_pt1 | contig 13791 bp, 12 predicted proteins | sample RifCSPhighO2_01_FD_184028 | JGI IMG/M metagenome (GOLD analysis project Ga0209542, IMG submission 184028) | Soil microbial communities from Rifle, Colorado - Rifle CSP2_plank highO2_0.1 (SPAdes) (version 2) | ecosystem: Environmental > Terrestrial > Deep subsurface > Rock core/Sediment ...
TACCTATACATGAGAAAAAGCGTCAATGCGAGCATGTTGTTCTCCATCGTTTCATTTCCCGAGCGATTGTATATAATGTGCCCCTATGTCGACCGTGACAGGTAAGTGTAAAAGGTGATTTGAGAATGTCGCGGAATATGTTAAGAAAAGAAAAAGTTCTTCTGATAGGTGGCTCGGGATTCATCGGTGCGCACCTTTGCAGAGCACTTGCCGCTTCAGGTAAAGAAGTCACTGTTTTTTCCGAACATAAGGATAAGATCAAGAAACTCGGACTTGACGGTTCGACCAAACTTATCGAGGGAAACATCGCAAGTTATGACACTGTTGAAGAAAATATCAGAGATCAAGACTGGATTGTAAACCTTGCATCCATTGTACAGCCCCTCGGGAACTTTGATCCTCACATCGACTTGGACGTGAATTGCAAAGGACAGCTACATATACTTGAGGCACGAAGAAAGATCAATCCGGCTTCGCGGTATATTTTCATAGGGAGCAGAGCCCAGTTCGGGATCGTCGCCTTAAAAGACCTGCCGATACAGGAAGACTATCCTCAAAATCCTATTTCCTTATACGGTATTCACAAGCAAACTGCCGAGAACTATTGTCGACTCTATAAGAGGGCTTTTGATCTCAATTCGATAATAATCAGATTGCCACAGGTGTATGGCCCTAATCTCACTAAAACTACGACCCACAGTGTTATCGACGATTTCATCAAGATCGCAATGAAAAACAAGCAATTCCGGGTCAACGGATATGGCAAGGATATCAAAGACCTTATCTACATCGACGACGTCGTAGATCTCATGAAAAAAGTGCTTGATTCAGATGTTAAAGATGGGGTATTTAACGCTGGTTCCGGAAAGAAGGTGAAATTGATAGATGTCGCGAAAAAGATACTACGTTCATGCGGATCGGGGAGTTTTACGTTGGTACCGTTCCCGAAAGATCTTGAACATTTCGAGCTCGGAAGCTTTTATTTTGACATTGCAAAGGTCACAAAACAATTTGGATGGCATCCGCGGGTAGACGTTGACACAGGTATACAGAGCGTCATACGGCATTATCAAAATAGCTAGGAACAAAAATGAAAATCCTCATCACGGGTGGCGCAGGTTTCATGGGCAGCAATTTCATGCGGCACATGGTCAATAAATATCCGCAGCATGATTTCATAAATTACGACAAACTGACGTATGCAGCTGATCCTCGAAATCTTGACGCCATACGCAGGAAAAAGAACTACACGTTCGTCAAGGGTGATGTTGCAGATCTGAAGACTTTGATGAAGTTGCTCAAAGGCGTAGATTGCATAATCCATCTCGCGGCTGAAAGTCATGTTGACAATTCTATAGGAAACTCTCTCATATTCACGATGTCGAATACGTATGGTACGCATGCGCTGCTTGAAGCCGCCCGCTTGAATGACATAAAGAAATTCATTCATGTTTCGACGGACGAGATCTACGGAGACATAGATGTGGGGTCCTTCAAAGAGAATTCAATATTGAGCCCGAACAATCCATATTCAGCTTCGAAAGCAGGGGCTGAAATGATAGCGAGATCCTACCGCAAGACATATAGAATGCCTCTCGTAATAATACGAAGCAACAATGTTTTCGGACCATACCAGTATCCTGAAAAAATAATCCCACGATTCATTGTCAGCATTCTGACCGGCAAAAAAATACCCCTGCATGGCGATGGGTCAAATATCCGCACATACATTTACTCCGAAGACTTTTCAGATGCTCTAGATCTTGTATTCAATAAAGGAAAAGATGGAGAGATCTATAACATTGGGACTACGGATGAGATATCGAACCTCGAGCTTGCAAAATTAATATTGCGCAAGATGAAAAAGGATGAGAATTCTATTGATTTTGTGGGGGACAGACCTTTTAATGACAAGAGATACAGTGTCAATGCTGAAAAGATAAAGTCTCTGGGATGGAAGCAGATGCAATCTTTTGATAAATGTCTGGATAAGACTATCGAGTGGTACATCGCCAATAGAGAATGGTGGCTCCCCAAGATCAAGTAGTCAGGAAAATACCCTAAGAGCCTTAGAGCTTTTCCCGAATCACGAAATGCCGTGGGGGTTGTTTGGAGAACATTTTTATTCTCAGGGAGATAAGTGCAAAAAGAATATTGATACCGTGACGCAAAGGAAAGAGTTTCGATACACCCCCACGAGGTCCGTACCCAATGTGATATTCAGCAAAGCGGATCGCAGGGTTGCTGAACGCGCGGATCTTGATCTCGGGTGAGAACGGCATGTCGTTACTTTCGGGAAGGACCATTTCGAGTATGTTCCGTCTGAAGAGCCACATTCCTGATAAAGAATCCACCAAGTGTTGGCCAAAAAGTACATTCGCAACAAGCGTGAGTCCCCAGTTGCCAACGCGTCGCACTTGATCCATAGCCAAAGGGTTCGATAGCGGGAAGCGGGAGGCGGAGACAAAATCGAGCCCTCGCTCATTGAGAAAATCAAGCATTCCAATTAGTTCACCCGGGGGATACTGATTATCCGCATCGAAAACGGCAACAATGTCGCCTCTTGCGCTCAATAGTCCCGCGCGTATAGCAGATCCGTACCCTTGCGTATTCTCGGAAATGACACGCGCCCCGTTTAAGGTCGCAATCCTTGCACTTTTGTCTGTCGAATTGTTGTCAACGACGATTATCTCACTCACGCCTTTCGGGACAGACCGAAGAACTCCCGCTATGGCATGTTCTTCGTTGAAACAGGGAACTATCACCGAGACATCGGCAAGAGTGGGTCTCTCCATCGAGTTTTCCTGTCGATGCATGGGGCTGGGAGTATCCAGAGTTCATAGTTTGCTGGAATCATAAGAAAAAGCAAGGGAGTGACAACTTCAGAAAGTTGCTATAATGCTTCCAAATAGGGGAAAATTAATTCGCATGTGGCAACACTTACATTCTGACACTAAGCGAGCTCTCATCCTGATCGGTGTGTGCATAGTCCTCTATTCGATAATTTTCTCCGTCTTTTTCTCCATAGGCTCGGCCAAGAGCGCGACGCCGGAGAGGATGATCGGCATCGGGCTCGACGACGTAAATGATTACGTTGGACTTGCTCATGTGATGCTCGAGACCGGACGATTCGCGCTCACGCCGGATTCACCACCCGAGTTCTTCCGCACCCCAGGATACCCCGCTTTTCTCGCACTCGTACTGGTCATCTTTGGTACCGTCCTTGCATCGCCGTTCTTTCAGGTCCTTTTTACCGCACTCGCGGTCGCTCTCGTATACCTTATAGGTGTGCGCTATTTCTCGCGCACGGTCGCGCTCGTTGCCGCGATCGTTTATATGTTCGATCCACTGGTGATGTATCCCGCGTGGGCTCTCATCTCCGAATCGCTCTTCATGGTTCTACTTCTTGCGAGCGTCTATACGATAGGCATTGAGACTCGCAGGCAGTGGCTCCCTTTTGTAGTGGCAGGCATTCTCATCGGCCTCGCCGCTCTGGTGCGACCGGTCGCTTTCTACCTCATCCCCCTTATAGCGTGCATGGCTCTCGCGCATTCGGTGTCATGGCGTACGACATTGCGCGGAGCGGGTATTTTTCTCGCAACTGCGGGGCTCGTCATGAGCCCATGGATGCTGCGCAACTACACACTCTCAGGTCATTTTGAGGTCTCGACCACGGGCATATTCAATCTCTTCTATTACGACATTCCACTCTTCGAGCAAACGCGCACGGGCACAGAGTATAGAGAAATACAGAAGGACTTGGGGCAGCGCGCAGGCACCACCAGCGAACGTGCACTCCAATCATTCGCATACAGTGATAGGGAGACCGCAGTCGTTCTAGAGGAATTGCGCAAACATCCTATTCAATACGTGCTTTTTCATATCGTCAGGTCAGAGATGCTTTTCATCGGCTCAAGTATCAATTCAGTGTCATATCATCTGTACCAGCACGGTATCATGGGACAGAATCCAGCCCCAATCGGCGCTTGGGGCATGATCCTCGAAGGCCGCTGGAATGATGCATTGATACAAACATTCAGCAGTACGCCCAAACTTTTGGAGAGACTATTTTGGGTATTCGCGTATTTCGGTGTGTTCTATACGGTAATTACCTCTATCTGGCGGCGAAGTTCAAACATGTTGTGGATCATCGCTGCATTCATCCTCATCCACGCAATTGCTGTCCTTGCGGGACCTCTAAGCGACGACACGCGGTATCGCATCCCCGCCGAGCCGTTCATACTGCTGCTCGCCATCAATGCATTATTCGACCTTTCAGGTCGCATACGTAGTTGGCGTCGCCCACAGGCAATAAGTATTGTGCTGCCGTAAAATAGCTCATAGGTCCAGTTTATATATCACGATCGTGGGTCCGAGCGTTCTATCTTCGAATAGGTGTTGTAGAGGGTCGTAGAATGCGCTGTCGGCGAGGGAGGTAGTGATGTCGAAGCCATCGAAGCGCTCAACTACGGGCAGGTCCTTTGTGAATTCAGCGAAGAAAGCAGTCGAGGTGGCGTCTGCGAATTGTGAACTGTATACGAGATGCGTATATCCATATTTTTTCGCGTAGTCCGGAAGGGTGCGGAGCGTCTCGAAACGCAGGGTAACGAGATTGTTGAGCACGTAGGGCAGGTCTGATCGCGCGAGGACCTCGTCGGCTTCGTCGGTCTTTCTGACTGCCGCAGGATCGAGCGCACGCAATTCCGCTATCGCCTCTGGTCTCGTGGGTATACGAAGCGAGGCTGTGTGCACCAACACCTTGTCAGCCGGTGTGAGGTTTTCGAGCGCCCACTCCCGCACGTGCGCACGCGTATCATTTTGAAGTGCCAACACATCGAGCCGCAGCGCTGCTACCGTGGGAACAAGGAGAAGCAGAAGGACGAGTGGGCGGGCACGCGTTTCCCAAAGTCGTGCGAGTGCGTAGCCGCCCGCGAGTGCGTACAAGGGGAGGAGCGGCAAAAGGAAACGCGCGTCAAATCGGAAGAACACGTAGAAGCACACCGTGTAAACAACGAAAAAAAGTAGTATCAGGTAACTAATCCTTTGCCTTTGCCACACAAGGAGCGCGAGCCCCACGAGGAAGGCGCCCACAAATACCGGTTCGGAAAAGATATTCAGAGCAAGGTTTGAAAATGGGCTCTGAAGAAAGCCGAGCACAGTTTTTTCTGCAAGAAAAGCAATGCTTTCGACGATGTGATTGCTCGAGTTGGAGAGGAGTGACGGTATCGCCGCAAGCGCTGTGAAGATCGCGAAACCAAATATGCCGAGAGGAATATCTCTAATACTCTCTCTGAACGATCGCGCGTCAAAAAACAGATAATAGAGACCAATGAGCGGGAGCGCAAGAATGCATATGGTCGTAATTCCCATGCCAATGCCAGCAATGACGAGGGCAGAAATATAACGGCGCCGCAATGTCCACTGCCGCGTCAACACATACAGTACAAGCAGAAACAGTAGAGAGGCCGGCACCCAGTGCCGTCCGACCATCGAGAGTGCGATGTGCAGGATGCTTGTAGATAGGAGAAAAGCGGAAAGCATAGCGACAACGCGCGAGCTAAAGAGTGACTCGGCGATGCGGTAGATGAGGTATATAGAAAGAACGGCGGAAAGCACGGATACCAAACGTGCAACGAGGAAAAACGGTGATAGGTCGGAAATTAGAGTCGCAGAGAATGACGCGATCGGTCCGCTCCACAGAGCGTATTTGAGCCCAACGATGCCCAGGAACGGAAGCAGGAGAATGTATGACAAGTACGGTGGATAGTAGAGAATCGTGCTGAACTCTTGCTCGTGTTGGGCTGGTATGAGCGTGTGCAACTGCAGCATCTTCAAGGCAGCAAGAGTAAAGGGCGGCTCGTCAGCCACGACCGTGAGAGGGAGTCCGTAGCCAATTCCAACGACACGCAACAGAAACGTCGCGGCCAAGATTGTTAGCAACGGCCATTCTCGGCGCGCCCAGCTCTTAATTCTTTCTTTTCTGTTCATACAACGAGAGAATGAGCACCTCGAAGGTTTTCATATATTCAGACAAGGAATACTTCGCGACGCGCGTTCGTGCTGCATTGCCCATACGCGCCGCTTGCTCCTTATCGTCCAGTAGTGTCGCAATGTGTCGAGCGAGCGTGTCAGAATCGCGCGGCTCGGCAAGTAAGCCCGTTACTCCGTGCTCGATGAACGCGGGAATGTCGCCAACACGCGTCGCGACGATGGGTTTACCTTCTCGCATCGCTTCCATGATGGCAACCGGCAGATCGGTAGAGACCGCTGGATCAACATACACATCGGCAAGCGGCAACACGTCCTCTATATCGAGGCGTCCTGGTAGAAGCACCTTGTCGCTTATGCCGAGTCTTTTCGCCTGTTCAGCAAGCGCCTCCTGAAGCGGTCCCCAGCCCACAAGAAGAAAGACGGTTTCCGGCTGCGATAGCAAGACGCTCTGTACGGCGTCGACGAGGTTTGTATGCCCCTTGTCGCTCACGAGACGGCTCACCGTCAGAACGACCCGGTGTCCTTCAGGAATTCGCAGCTCGCGCCGAATTTGAGCCGGGGCTTTAGGCGCGCGACGTTCCAAGAGCGGTGGGATGTATAATGTCACGAATTTCTCGAGCGGGATGTTTTCCTGTTTTGCGGTAAATATGCGAGCGGCGTCAGAGTCGACAATGATGCGATCCGTCCACGATGTGAGTAGCCAGTCCATAAAGATCTGCCACGCGCGTTTGTTGGGATAGATGTTGTGCTCGTAGCTCACTATGACGCGAACTCCAGAGAGCACAGCTACAATGCGCACAAGAAGATTCGCAGAGAAAAGGTGTGTGACTACGACATCAAAATTGCCCCTTCTCATGTATTTCAAGAGTGAAGGCAGTCGCGTGATATCGAGTGTGGACCGGAACGCGAAACAGCGGTCGATCGCGGCCTCTCCGGCCAGAGTTTCATTTTGCTCTTTAAAGAGCGTGATCAAGGTCGGCGCGAAGTGTTCGTTATTAAGCGCTCGCAGCTGATGAACAAGCAATTTTTCTGCGCCCCCAACACTAAACCGCGGTATCGCGAAGAGAATCTTCACTCTCCTCTCGTTCATAGGTACGTCTCGTCAACGATGCGCATGAGGTACTTCCCGTAACCGCTTTTTATAAGTGGGTCGGCCAATTTCTTGAGCTGCTCTGTATTGATATAGCCCATTCGATATGCGACCTCTTCGATCGAGCCGATTAGGAACCCCTGCCGATTCTCGATGACTTGCACAAACTGGGCAGCCTCCATAAGGGAGGCAAACGTGCCGGTATCGAGCCACACAGTCCCGCGATCGAGCTCGAGCACCGTCAGGTTGCCTTCCTTCAAGTATTCCTTGTTGACGTCGGTTATCTCAAGTTCTCCGCGACTGCTCCTCTTGACGCGCTTTGCCTTTCCGATGATTGAGTTGTCGTAAAAGTACAAGCCCGGGATCGCATAGTTCGATTTCGGCTTCGCAGGCTTTTCTTCGATCGAGAGTGCCTTGCCACTCTTCCCGAATTCGACGACGCCGTAGGGTGATGGGTCGGCCACGTGGTGGGCAAAAATGATGGCTCCGTCCGGCTTCTTGCATTTCTCAAAGAGTTTCCGCAAGCCGGAACTGAAGAAGAAGTTGTCACCCAAGACGAGCGCGACGTCGTCCTTCTGCACAAACTCCTCGCCCACGACGAAGGCGTGCGCGAGGCCCTCCGGCTTTTCCTGCGTCGCATAGACGAACTTGCAACCAAGGTGCGACCCATCGCCTAGAAGGCGCTCATAGCCGCCAGCGTCCTCTGGCGTCGTGATGATGAGGATTTCACGGATGCCGGCAAGCATCAGGGTCGAGAGCGGGTAGTAAATCATCGGCTTGTTATAGAGTGGCATAAGCTGCTTGCTGATGCCCTTTGTGAGTGGATAGAGCCGAGTACCCGTGCCGCCAGCGAGAATAATACCTTTCATAGCGATATGTGAGTATTAGTAACAGGCACCCCTCGGTCCGACAAGTGTTTGGCGAGACTATACACCACTTCTGGTAATTTCGTCTCGAGCGAGTATTGCGGCTGCCAGCCGAGCGAACGCAGTTTCGTTGAGTCGACTGCATACTTCAAGTCGTGACCCGGGCGGTCTTTGACATAGGCGATAAGCGTAGCGGGCTTGTCGAGTATCGTGAGAATTTGCTCGGCAATATATTTATTGGAATACTCTTTTTGCTGCGATATGTTGTATACCTCGCCGAGAACTCCCTTTTCAATAACTGATAGTATTGCTTCACTGTGATCATCTACGTAGAGCCAATCACGCATATTCTCTCCTGAACCATAAAGCGGCACCGATTGTTCGGCGAGAGCACGCATCGTAAAGAACGGTATTAATTTTTCCGGATATTGTCGCGGCCCATAGTTATTTACCGAGTGCGTGACGATAACGGGTAGCTCGTACGTTCGCACGTACGAGCGAACCAGAAGGTCGCCCGCGGCTTTTGAGGCAGCATAGGGTGAATTCGGCTTAAAAGCAGACTCCTCTGTAAAACGCTCTTTCGAATCGAGCGCCAGGTCTCCCCACACTTCGTCGGTCGAGATATGTATCATTTTTTTTATGCTCGGCGATTCGAGAAGCGCCTCAAGGAGAGAGTGTACGCCGACAACATTCGTGTGGATAAACGCAGACGAACTCTCGTGAATGGAGCGGTCAACGTGCGTTTCTGCGGCAAAATTGACCACAACATCCACGTCTCTCATGAGCTTCGTCATGAGCGCAGTATCGGCTATATCACCTTTCACGAATTCATAGCGCTTTTCATCAACCCCGTCGAGATTCTTGGGATCGCCCGCATACGTAAGTACGTCAACATTCAATACGTGCACGTTGGGTATGCGTGTCAACAGCAAAAGAATAAAATTAGATCCCATGAAGCCACAGCCTCCCGTGACCAGTACTTTTTTTCCTGCAAGAGTAAAATCTATCTGGACCATATGCACGACCCGAACGTCGGATATCGCTACAGTACGCTATTTATTGAGCTTTACCAAAACCATCCAACTGCGACTTCTAGCGTATTTCTTCAAAAAGCTTCTTCGCGAGGGCTTCGAGTGAATGCTCGCGGACGATTCCGCGAAGGCGAGTGCGGTGCGCATCCTTTTCAGCCTGTGGAAGCGCGATGAGATTTTGTATTTTATTGGCAAGGTCCGACGAACCAACAAAAGAAAACTGCTCTCCCACCAGGGATGTGTAATCGCGACTGGCTGCAAGTGAAAGCGCTCCGCATGCGGCGGCTTCGAATATGGTCTTGTCGTACATGCCGCTTTGGCTGCAGTTCACGAAAATCTCGTGCGCACTGTATAAGCGGGGCGTTTCCCCATTCGGCACCCCCGAGTGGAAACGAATGTGAGAGGAAAGGCCCCGTGCCTCGACATCTGCCACGAGCTTGTCCCGATACCCTCGGTCGCGTGGCAGTGCATCCCCGTATATCGCGACAGAGATCGTGCTCCCTTTTTCCTTAAGGATCGTGAGCGCTTCGACGAGTACGTCGAGACGTTTTGACGGCGCGACACGCCCAAGTGAAAGGATTGACATGGTGCGCGGAATTCCGGGTACCGGCGCGAACAGGTCAGTGTCTATGCCTACAGGCATAAGACGGTTCTTCCTGTATCGAGCGGTGAAGGAGTGTCTCGAAGTACAGAATGTTTTATCAGCAAGCATGATGGCAAGGCGCGTCACTATCCCGCCTGCGTAATGGTTTCGCCACATGAATGCGCGTTTGCCGAGAATTTTCCACAAGAGACCTCCGAGAACGACGTATTCAGGATTCATGTGAACAAATACGGCATCGTATTTCGAACGCAAACTCCAGATGAGCTTGTAATACCTCCATAGATACTGTATCCGTGACGCGCCCCTCTCCTTCCCGAGTGAATACACGCTCACGTTTTTGGGCAAGGTATGTTTTCCTTCCTTCAAACAAATGACGGATATGTGTTCGTAGTTCTTTGAGAATTCAGTGAGCCATCCATGAAGGAACCCGAGGACAGGGTCCTCGACGTTCACCGTCTGCGTCAAGACAAGAAGACGCATGTATGCGCCTTATCGGCGAGCTTTTTTTCCGCGCCGCACAGCGGCGGCTCCGTATACACCCGCGAGAAGTTCCAAGTCTTTGCGCGATTCAGTGAGGAGTGCGATGTTCTTCTCTTGTGCTGCTTTTAGAAGCGCCGAGCCTGCTGGTTCGCGCACTACAGCTTGGTAGTGTCGGGCAAAGGCAGCCATGTCTTTGATGAAACAAAAACCGCCTGCGCCCCTTCCCCCTTTGTGGACGGGGTTGCCATACCGATTGCAAATTAATGGATCGCCTTCAATAGCACGCTGTATTGGACCCCAATCAGCCCGATAGTGCTTCGCTAGGTCGTATACGAGGTTGAAGGTCAGAATCTGCATATACCCGCTGATGTTGTGCGCATACTTGACCAACTCGGCTTCCTCGCTTGTGGCAAGCACCCATGTCGGTGCCTTTTTGAGGATTGCGAGTACGAACTCGGCCGCTTTTTTATGGGACGTACTCTTGGAGGGAGTGCCGATGACGTTTACAAACGGGTTTTCAACATCGTGTTTTGCTGTTGCGACCGAAAGAAATTCTGGGCAGAAAAGTACAACAATACCGGAATGTCGAGCCTGGAGTTTGCGCGTCGTACCGGGCACGACCGTAGATTTTATGACAGCAACCTTCCCCTTTCCAACGAGAGAGAGGGCCCCGTCGACGATCGATGCATCGAAACCCTTTGGGCTCGAGGGTGTCGGCACGGCAATAAAAACCACGTCGCAATCCTGTATAAGGTCTTTATTCGCGATATACGGCTCGTCGAGCGAGTATCTGACTACTGAAAACCCGCGTGCCTCGAAGTCGTCTGCGTAGTTCTTACCGACGTATCCTTGCCCCACAAATCCGATGAGAGGTTTATTTTGCTTGGTCCTTTTCTTCATAGTGAGCGATTGTATCACCCCATTAGAAATCACCCAAATTCTTGGCTTTAAATCTGGCGATCGGAGATATTTTCTAACGGGGTAAACCGGTGCATTGCGAGACCACAGGGCGTTAACCCTGTGGCTCGCAATCCCACCCTGCGCCAGAGAGCGCAGGGCATTAAACACCGGTTGTCTCCCTCCTCGGCTCGGAAATGCAAATGAGTACATTTTCATTTCGCTCGCCCTACGTCGCCAGTAAAGCTATTTCCCTCTCGCGCACGATGCTATGTCATCACGGTACGCGGCTACATACTCGTCAAAGTTCTTGTATGGATAGTCTCGAAGTTCGCCCACCCGTGGACCGCCCGCAAACCATTCTTTGAGCGCATCGGTGAATTTCTCCTCATGTACGACAATAGCTCCTGCTTCGCGTGCAATGCCGACATCCGTCGAAAGCACTGGCTTCCCGGCTGCGAGCGCTTCCACAATGACGAGGCCGTATCCGTCGTATTTGGACGGAAAAAGCACGAGATCAGCGAGGGCATAGTACGGCGCGACATCTCGATCACCTTCAAAAAAGATGCGATGAGCGGAGAGCGAGTGCGAAAGGCGCGCGAGCGCTTCGCGCTCGCGCCCTTCTCCCATAATGATGAGGCAACTGCTTTCCGGGGCCACAGCTGCATACGCTCTAATCGCGAGGGCCACATTCTTTTCCTTTTCAAGACGGGACACCACGAGAATTTTCGTGCCGTATGGAGCAAATCGTTTTTCAAGAGCGCTATCGCGCACACCCGCCCGAATTCGCTGGAGGTCTGTAAATATTGGCAGGACGGTGACGGGAACGCGAAGCGCGTATCGTTTCTCTATCCCTGCCTTGATGCGTTTGGAAACAACGCGAACGCGTGTAGCGCGCTTCAACACGAAACCCGCGATAACTGCCCGTGCACGATTCAAGACTGAAAGGCGAGCATATTCGGGCGGGAGAAAATCAGTATGTACCTGAATGTGGAGTGGACTCCGCAGGAATATCGCGATCAGCCATGCGACGAAGCCGGTCTCAAATGGATCCTGCGCCGAAACTACGTCTGGCTTTGAAAGTGTACGCGCAATACGCAGCGCGTAAAACGCTTGAAGCCATTTCGAGGGTGCATTCGTCGGGTAGACGCAGAGAGGGCCTGCATCAACGACGTGAACACCATCCGATTTCAGCGAGAACGCGATGATGTCGAGAGAGCCGAAAGCGCGAGCGTAGGATTCGTGACGTTTGAATGCCGGTGAACCGCGATAGAGTACACCGCGCTTTGAGCGGTCGGCGCTTATCGAGAGGACACGCATGACTTTAAGAGTGAGGCGGTCGCCTCAATTGTCTTATCAATAGAAAAATCCTTTGCTCTCTCTTTCCCAGCACTACCCATCCTGCTTCGCAGCGCACTATCTGACATCAAACGTACGAGTGTTTTCTCAAGACCCACCGTGTCACCCGCCTCTATTAGTATTCCGTTGACACCATCCTGAACTACTTCTGGATTTCCGCCGACTCGTGTTGCGATCACCGGCGCACCGGTAGACATTGCTTCTATAAGCGTATGCGATAAACCCTCGTATGTGGAATTAAGAACAAAAACTGTCGCCCTCGAAAAAATTAGCCGCGCATCCATGTGAGATACGCTTCCGCAGAGTCTCACCCGCGTTTCCGCAGAATTCTTTTGAATTTGGTCTTGAAGAGTTTTTCGATCTGGACCGTCGCCCAAGACTTCGAGTCGCCAATCAGAATGTCGGATGACGACGTCGATGAGATCGGGAAATCTCTTCCACGGAACGAGTCTTCCCGATGATACGATCATGCTTGTTTCTCGCTCCCCACCGAGAGAATCAGGAATCTGTATGCCATTGTAAGTAACTGTGATTGGCAGTTTCGTAGAAGTCCAAGCTCGGATGATATTCGAAAGATACTCACTCGGCGCGATGATCCGGTGAGCCCTGCGCGCAACAAAGCGCTGCAGCGCCCGAAAAATCTCGACGCGAATGCCGTAGCGTCGCTTCTGAAATTCGTCCAGTGAGTCGTTTACCCCGAAGCGCTGCACACCCTGCTCCCAGGCGTAGTCGCCTGGAATGCGCAAGACGAGAGGAATGCGCTGGACGATCGATGCGATTGCTGCAGGCACGCCTGTAGAGACCGTGTCTTGAACAAGGAGAACGTCCTTCCCACGCGCCTGACGCATCAGGATTATTGCATAAAGAAGATGGCGAACGATCGGGGGAAATCGGCGAACAATACTGAACGGAACAACAACTACTTCGATTCCGAGCGCTGGCAGCCGCTCTTCGAGTAGCCGTGCATAGGTGGCTGGACCACCAATCTCCGGAGGATACAGTCCCGTCGCAATGAGTAGTCGCATTAATCTACTGTATAGCATAGCGGAAGAGAGCGCGAACGCGCCCCCTTCGCCAGAATGCCGTCGATGAAATCAGACGATCTTCCGCTTGGCCGCGGAAGAGCGGTACGGCTGGTTGCGTGCGATCCGGTCACCAAATCCGAACGGGGTATCAGGCCCTCTATATAATTCAGCAACCTCGCCCGCAGTCGGGTGCCTGAAGATCGTTTCCCAGAGTGCCGTCGCGTTTCCCATCGATAGCTGATCACGTTGGGCAGACTTTTCTGCCATGGCGACCACCTTTTCTGGCACGAATGAACGAGTGTGCCGCAGTCAGCAAACACCCGCTCGGGGTAATATCCTAACTGGTTATCCCCTGGATAGTAATCCTGCGAATAATTTGTCTTGCGCGTTTGCGATGATGTCCCAATCGTATTTCTCGCCCGAGAGCTGTTTTGCGTTTTTAACGATG
>Ga0209542_10013879_pt1 | contig 13790 bp, 15 predicted proteins | sample RifCSPhighO2_01_FD_184028 | JGI IMG/M metagenome (GOLD analysis project Ga0209542, IMG submission 184028) | Soil microbial communities from Rifle, Colorado - Rifle CSP2_plank highO2_0.1 (SPAdes) (version 2) | ecosystem: Environmental > Terrestrial > Deep subsurface > Rock core/Sediment ...
TAAAGGACATTAATACATCACAAAATGAAACTTGGTCGGGGGTGAGCGAAAAATGCGAGCGCGCCGAAGGCGCGCAAGGTGGCGAGAATTTGAAATCCGCCCTGCGGGCGCAAGCGAATTCGGTGGGTGGGCAGTGGGTGCAGAAATGAGATAGATACGAACTCTTTTTACATATCCAAAAACATATATGAACAAACAAAAATATTTTCTTTACGCGCGAAAATCAACAGAAGATGATGATAAACAAGTCATGTCTATTGAAGCTCAACTTTTTGAGCTTCGTGAATTCGCGCGTAAAGAAAATCTTGAAATTCTTCAGGAATTTCAAGAGTCGAAAAGCGCAAAGAAACCGGGTCGTGAAAAATTCGGCGAGATGATGGGGAAAATTGAGAATATGGATGGTGTAGGAATTCTCGCATGGCATCCGGATCGTTTAGCGAGGAATTCCATTGATGGTGGACGCATCATCTACGCCGTGGACACGACCAAAATAATTTCTTTACGCTTTCCGACATTTTGGTTTGAACCCACCCCGCAAGGGCTGTTTATGCTTCAAGTGGCGTTCGGACAAAGTAAGTATTACTCTGACAACCTAAGGCAAAATGTTCAGCGAGGTTTCCGCCAAAAACTCCGCCGTGGTGAATGGCTGACAAAAGCGCCGTATGGATATGTGAACAATCCAAAGACAAGAAATATTGAACCTGATGTGATGAAAGCAAAAATTATTGTCCGCGCTTTTGAGGAATACAAAACTGGTCACCACGGTTTTGAATCAATGGCGGAGTTTTTGGCCTTGCATGGAGTAACCACGAAGTCCGGAACGCCACTTGGTAAAGCTTCCGTATGGAGAATATTAACGAACAAAGCATATCTCGGACTTACCAAACATTACAACGAATATTTTCCCGGAAGCTTTACGCCAATTCTTTCTTCCGATTTATTCGAAGCCGTGCAAAAAAGGTTGCAAGAACGCTCGCATCCTCGCAAAACAAAGAAAAGCCACAATTTTCCTTTCACTGGACTTTTTCGTTGCGGAGAATGTGACAGCATGATAACCGCACAATGGACGACAGGAAAAATGGGCGTTCGTTATCGGTATTATCGCTGTACGAAAAAGAAAGGAAAATGTAGTCAATTATATTTACAAGAAGATGCGCTCGTTTTGCAATTAAAAGAACGGCTTGAACAAATCACACTTCCCGACGAGTGGACAGATTACATGTTGCGAAAAACTGACGAATGGGACAAAGAAGAAAAAGTCTCGTCAGGAACACAGCTCGGGCGAATCAAAGACAATGAGCGAGAGACAGAACAAAAGCTCGATGAGTTGGTCAATCTATATTTAGACGGCGATATACCGAAAGAAAACTATATTTTGAAGAAAAATGAGCTTTTGAAACAAAAAGTGTCTCTCGCTCAAAAAATGGACTCCGCCCGAGCTGATAGAAAGAATTGGGTCGAACCCTTGCGGGAATGGATTTTGGATATGAAAAAAGCCACGCAATTGCAAACTAGCGACAATTTTTTTGAAATTCGCGACTATTTCAAAAAAATTGGAACGAACTCGCAATTGTGTGATAAGTCCGTCTCTATCTCATTTTGCCCACCCACCGAATTCGCTTGCGCCCGCAGGGCGGATTTCAAATTCTCGCCACCTTGCGCGCCTTCGGCACGCTCGCATTTTTCGCTCACCCCCGACCAAGTTTCATTTTGTGACTCTACCGGGAATCGAACCCGGATTTAAGCCTTGAGAAGGCCTTGTCCTAACCGTTAGACGATAGAGCCATTCGAAAAATATAGCATTTTTGGGGAAAAATTGAAAATTGATTTCTTTATATAAAGAGAAAACCCGCCAAATGAACGGAGGGTTATCCCTCCCGCTCAGGCGGGTTGTTTTTACTTCGATCATTGTTGTCATAGGTCAGCCTCTATGACCGTGATATATGTTTCCACAACAGCACAGCCGGTTTTCGTTGCAGACAGAGCGGCACTGACTGCCGTGGTGTTTGGTTGATCGCCGACAGCGATCATTTCTACACCGTCAATGGCAATAATCCTTCCATGTGGGGTTTTTGTGACAGGGTCGGCGTTGACCCTAGGAACATTTTGTTCGTCGCTTTGCATGCGTTTTCTTTCTGCTTTACTGACACATTTGTTTGAGTATGTCAGAGCTTTCTGGACACATATTAAAATGTCCAAAAAGCCATGACAAACTCTATGTAAAAGAACTATAAAATACTTGAAAAGATTCTCATACTTCATACCAAAAGTCAATGGGTTAAAATTGACACTCTCAAGTGGATTGATATACTGCTAACCGAGTAGAAAACCCTTAGCAAAAAGGAATGTACATAAAATGAAAAAACTAGTACTGCGAGGAAAGATTCTCTTCCTCAACGGCCCGAACCTAAACCGTCTGGGCCGACGGGATCGAGCGCAATACGGGATAACGACTCTTCCACAGATCGTCACGAGTGCGAAGAAAATCGTCCAAATGCACGGCTTCTCCCTCAGGGCGATGCAATCAAATCATTCCGGGTATTTGATTGATTGGATTCAGGCATTTGTAGATGAAGGTCCAGAGGGTCTGATGAAGGGGATTGTCATCAATCCGGGCGGACTCACTCACTACGATATTGCCTTACGAGATGCGCTTGGTGATGCTAAAACCCAGGGTGTGTCAGCCATCGAGGTGCATCTGTCGGATACCGACGAGCGCGAGGAATTTCGGCATATTTCTTTCGTCCGAAAGGTGTGTATCGGTCATGTCAAAGGACTTGGAGCCGACGGCTACAGAATCGGACTCCTTGAACTCATGGCGCATTTAGAAAGGATGCGCCGAAACGGATCATCAAAGCTTTAGGAGATTAGCTTCAGTAACTCCACCCCGGGCAATTTAGCTTGGGGTTCGTTATTTATAATCAAATTTAATAAATACTATTCTTCCATCTTCGGCTTCTCTACTTCAAGTAACGAAAGCTCGGGCGAAGAGCCGGCGATGCGGAGGACGTCTTTATCTATTTTCTTTAATTCTTTATTTGAGGTGTTGTAATGGTTCACTACGGTGCCTAGAGCATTGCCGAGCTTGTTGTGGTATTCGTCGTAGGATTTTAAATGTTTGCCGAGGTCTTCCACTTTTTTTATAATTTCCTTGGCGGACTCTTCTATTTTAAGCGCCTTCAAGCCTTGCAGGACGGTTTGCAAATAGGCGAGGAAGGAAGTAGGGGAGGTGATAATAACTTTATATTTTCCAGCCGCGCGTTGGATCAGGTTTTCGGCGTTTTCTTCCAGAGAGCCGACTTTATTTGTCAGTAGGTCGTAATAGATAGCTTCGTGGGGAATAAACATAAAAGCAAAATCAGTCGTGCCCTTGGTCGGCTGGATATATTTTGCCGTTTCCGTGATTCTATTTTTCAAATCATTTACGAAAATTGTTTCTAGTCGCTTTTTTTCTGTAGCATCTCGCTCCTCCACCATTTTATTATAATTCTCCAGTGAGAATTTGGAATCGATCGGGATGATTTTATCTTTCACGAAAACCACGGCGTCCACGATAGTGCCGTCAGGGAAAGGGTATTGCATCTGATAACTGCCCGGTGGTAGGACATTTTTCAAAACTGTCTCCAAATAATATTCACCGAGTATTCCACGCTGTTTCGGATTTTTCAAAATATTTTCCAAGCTTTGCAACTGGTCGGCAAAAGATATAACTTGCTTGTTGGTCTCGTCGAGGCGAGTCAGTCGCTCGGTCACATCGCGAATGATTTTATTTGATTCGCTGGAATGGAATTTTAAGCTTTCATTGACTTGCTTGTGTGATTCTCCGATTTTGCTGTCTACGGTACGGGAGAGTTCGTTGATTTGGGTCAGAATAAGATTTAATCCAGTATCGGAAGTTTTCTCTTCCTTTTTCCGTCCAAAAGCAAAATAGGCCACAATTAGTCCTCCAGCTAATCCCAAAATTATCCAAACAACGTTTTGCATAGGTTTATTTTAGCATATTTTTAAATTACCACCCAGAAATAGAAAGCCGCCTGTGAAAGCCGGGCGGCTCTCTACAAGCGGCGCGATGCACACTTTTATGGTTCGGAAACCCTCTTCAAGACCATACCAGTTCTCTTGCGCAGTTTCCGAATGTCGTTGTCATTCCCCTTTAAGATGTTGAATACATCTGTTTTGGGATGGGCGCAAGTAACCGCTTTTGAGATACAAGACACAGCTACTTGCATGAGCCCATACGATCCCAATCCTCTTGGGTCTGCCACGATTTTTACATGCATAATGTTCCTTTGGTTTGATAAGAAATCTAACACACACAAACCTTCATTGTCAATCTTTTTTTACTTTATTTTTAATCAAATTACCTAACTCTACCGGTCGGAATAATTAGGTAATTTTTAATTTGTGAATTATAATTTGTCTATTCATAAATATATGGGAAATTTAGAACAAGAAATTAAGAAGAAAGACAAGCGCAAAAATATCCAAAAAATAATTTTAAACACAGTTTTTGCTATGAGTGCACTTTCTGTCGCCTTAGTCGCTCCGAATGTTTTATCAGCTATTAGTAAACTCGAAGGATCTTTAAAGAGAAAAAAGAATTTAAAATATTCTATAAATGATTCTTTTACTCGCCTTCGCGAGAAAGGCTTGATTGAGATAATTGAAATAAACGGAAAGAAAGTTGCGCGTATAACGGAGAAAGGAGAGGGTAAGCTGGATTTTCTCAATAAACATCATTTTAAATTAAAAACACCCAAGAAATGGGATGGTCGCTGGCGAGTAGTTATTTTTGATATCAAAGAATCTAAAAGCAAAACTCGTTTTCTTTTAAGAACGACACTGTCTCAGATAGGTTTTGTGCGACTTCAAAACAGTGTCTGGCTTTATCCATACGATTGCGAGGATTTAATTTCTTTATTAAAGGCGGATTTTAAAATTGGCAAAGATGTATTGTATATGATAGTAGAAAAATTAGAAAATGATTGGCATTTGCGAAAAACTTTCAATTTACCTAACTCTACCGGTCGGAAAAGTTAGGTAATTTAATTTATAATTACCAAAGAAAATAAATTATTGTAATTTCCCTAAATAATGTCTCAAAGTATAAATCCAATCTTCGTGCTCAATGGTGTCGCTTTTTTCTTTCTCGCGCAGAAGCCATTCTAGCCAGCCACGATCTATCTCTAAGACTTCTTCTACTTTCTTGCCTTTATATTTTCCGAAATTCAAAGTTTTGATTAGTAGCGGATTTTTCGAGATTTCGATCATTCTTTCTATCGCTTTGTCTTCGCTTATTTTTTCTTGCTCTATAATTTTTTTCTTCAACCTTTCAAAAAGCTGTTCCAAGACCAAGACATCCCCCATGGCGTCATGCGCTTGCGCCTCGATGTCGAAATCCAATAGATAGCGCAAATATTGCAAATTGTATCTGCCTATTTTTTCATCCGGGTCTAGGTACCGCGCGAGTTTTAGAGTGCAGATAAAATTGACCGGTTTGATGCCTTCTTTTTCAATCATGATCAGATCAAAAGGCGCGTTGTGGGCGACGACGATAGAATTTTTGTCTTCAAAAAGTTTTTTGATTTTTGGCAAATCACCACTTTCGGCAAAAGATGGCTTATCGGCTACCATTTTGTTGGTGATGTGGTGCACCGCCGAAGCTTCGGGCGGGATTTTGACTGCCGGCTTATAAAGACCGACGAAGGTTTCATCGCCTGTTTTGTAGGCAATTTGGCACAAAACATCCTTTTCAGTGTTGCCGGTGGTTTCTGTATCGAAAAAGATTAATTTATACATTTCATTATTTTACCATAATTTGCTATAATGTGTGTATGTTGCACGAACAAATAAAATTTGGAATAAAAGAAGCGATGATGGCGAAGGATGCTTTGCGTTTAAAAGCGTTTCGGGCAATGTCGGCCACTATGAAAGACTTGAAAGGTAAAGCCGATGGAGCAGTAGTCAAAGAAGTCGTAGATTCGCTCTTTTAAAAGTAAAATTATGCACACCGTAAATATCTTAAAGCATTTAGTTGAAAATTATTTAATATTTACCTATATTGTTATTTTTCTGATTACGATCTTCGAAGGAGAAGTTGTCGCTATCTCGGCCGGTATTTTAGTGCTTTTAGGAGCGCTTAATTTCTGGCTGTGCTTGATAGTCATTTTAAGTGGTGGAATGGTGAAAACTTTCATTGGATATTTTCTAGGAAAGTTTTTGCACCGAAAATTCAACAATCATAAATTTTTCCAATATATCGAAAAACGAGTCCTCAGTGTTATGCCACATTTTGAGAGAAAGCCATTTTGGTCCATTTTTATTTCAAAATTTATTCTGATTAATCATCTGGTCATTATTTTTTCGGGTTATAAAAATATAAATTTCAAACAATACCTGAGAGCCGAAATTAGCTCGACTTTATTTTGGGCTCCAATTTTGATTGCTTTGGGATATTTTTTTTCTTATACCGCCATCAGCATCAGCCGAGATATATGGAAGTTTTCTTTTATAGTTTTGATTTTAATAATATCATTTATGGCTCTGGAAAAATTGATCAGCTGGATTTATGAGATCTTTGAAGAATTTTATGATAAAGCTCAATAAAAAATTAAAATTAGTGACACACGACGGATCTTTTCATACGGATGATCTTTTTGCGGCGACCACGCTTTCTATTTATCTAGACAGTAAGGGTAAAAGGTTTAAAATAATCCGCACTCGGGATGAAGAGACAATAGCGAGCGCTGATTATGTTTTTGACGTGGGGGGGGTATACGATGCCGAAAAAAATAGATTTGATCATCATCAAAAAGGGGGAGCTGGCGAGCGAGAAAGGATTCCCTATGCCGCCTTTGGCTTGGTCTGGCAAAAATTTGGCATAGAAGTCGCCGGCTCTCAAGAGGTGGCTGATTTAGTTGAACAAAAGCTAGTAATACCGGTGGATGCCAATGATAATGGAGTTGATTTATCAAAAAATAATTTTCCAGATATCTTACCGTATAATCTGCAGGACGTTTTAGCTATTTTTTCTCCAACAGCGTTGGAAGATGTAGAAAAAGACGAACAATTTTTAAAAGCGCTTGTTTTGGCAAGGGAAATTTTAAAAAGAGAAATAAAAAAAGCAGGCGATCAAATAGAAATTACCAGAATCATCAGAGGTTTTTATGAAAAAGCAAAAGATAAAAAATTAGTGGTGATAGATGCGCCAAAAGTTTCAAGGTATGAAATTTGGGACGCTTTACAGAATTTTCTGGAACCCCTTTTTGTTATTTATGGCGATAATGAGGATTGGTCTGTTGTAGCTATGAGAAAAGATAAAAATAGTTTTGGGAATCGAAAGAATTTTCCGAAATCATGGGCAGGACTCAGAACGAAGGAATTGCAGGAGGTAACGGGGGTGCAAGATGCCGTCTTTTGTCATAATAATTTATTTCTAGCCGTGGCCAAATCAAAAGAAGGCGCGATAAAATTAGCCGAACTAGCTTTACAAACTTTATAACTTTTAACTTTACAACTAAACCATGGCTTTTATTGATGAAATAAAAATATACGCAGAGGCAGGGCGCGGTGGCAACGGGGTGGTACGCTGGCATCGGCAGAAATTCAAGCCGAAAGGCGGTCCGGCCGGAGGAGATGCGGGGCGAGGAGGGGACTTTCTAGTCAAGGCTGTTCGCGACGTGCATATCCTGTCAAAATACAAAGCGAAAAAAGAATTCATTGCTGGGCGCGGCGAAGACGGCGGGAGTTCTAGCTTGCATGGCAAAAACGGAGAAGATTTTGTTTTGGAACTGCCGGTAGGCTCGATTATTACCAGCCTAGAAACGGACGAGCGATGGCAATTAACCAAGGAGGGAGAGAAGATCTTGCTTCTAAAAGGTGGCTATGGTGGTTTCGGTAATGAACATTTCAAAAGTTCGGTCAATACGACTCCGCGGGAGTCAAATTTGGGCGGAGAAGGCGAAAGAGGAAATTTTAAAATAGAGTTAGAACTTTTTGCCGATATCGGATTTATTGGACTTCCTAACGCCGGAAAGTCTTCGTTGCTCAATAGCCTCACCAATGCCGAAGCCAAAGTAGGGGATTATCCTTTCACGACCATGGATCCAAACTTGGGAAATTTTTATGGTTACATTATTGCAGACATTCCGGGGTTGATCGAGGGAGCTTCAGAGGGCAAGGGGCTTGGAGTCAAATTCTTACGTCATATCAAGCGCACTAAAATGTTGGCGCATTTAGTGTCTTTTGAAAATCCGAATATGCTAAAGAGCTACAAAGAGATTCGCAAAGAATTAGCTAAATATGATAAAAAATTAGGCTTGGGTGATGATGGTTTGTCTGTCAAAGAAGAAATAATTATTCTGACCAAGAGCGATATGGTGGATGATCCAAAACTTATTACAAAAGTTGTCAAAATGTTTGAGAAATTAGACAAGAAAGTTTTCACTCTAACCTTGTTTGATGATAAAATGGTAAAAAAGTTTAGTAATGCGTTGGTGAAAATTTTAAAGAAGAAATAGATTACCTTATAGCGACGGGCTAGCCATCAATGTTAATCGTCTTACGCCGAATAAGCGATTCAAAATTCTAGCGCGGTATGAATTCTTGAATGTGACATACCTTGTCGTGAATCTTGGTAAAAATTGTTCCGAGGCCGAACTTCAACCGCTTTTGGTGAAGGTAAAAGGGGAAGTGAAGAAAGAGGCCAAAGACTTTGTCTTGATTTCGAAGGGAAATTTTCAGATGATTCAGCAGGTCGGTGCTGATTTTCAGCTCGATACGCATGTGCATGTGCCCTGCTAAGTATCATTTTTATCTAACCGCTCAGCGACATGGGGAACCGTTCGCAAGAGCGGTTTTCTGTTTCTGGCGAATTTATATTTTAGAAAATTTAAATAAATATGATAGTATATTGCTATGGAGAAAAAGTATTATCCCACGATAGGTCTGGAAGTTCATGCGGAACTTAACACCAAAACCAAGATGTTTTGCGGTTGCAAGAATGATCCGGATGAAGAAAAGCCGAATGTCAATATTTGTCCGGTTTGTATGGCGCATCCCGGGGCACTGCCGGTTATCAACAAAAAAGCGCTGGACCATGTGATCAAGGTAGGGCTCGCTGTAGATGGCAAGATTGCTGATTTTACCGAATTTGACCGCAAGAATTATTTTTACCCGGATATTCCGAAAGGCTACCAAATATCGCAATACAAGTATCCGATAGTCTCTGGCGGACACCTGGCGGATTTTGATATTACTCGTATTCACCTAGAAGAAGATACAGCTAATAATAAGCACGACCGCGGAGATTTCTCGTTGGTCGATTTTAATCGCTCCGGTGTGCCACTTATGGAGCTGGTGACCGAAGCGACCACTTTTCAAACTTCTGAGGAGGCAGCCAAAGGGGCTACAAAATTTGCAAAAGAATTTCAGTTATTGCTTTGGTATCTTGGAGTATCAGAAGCGAACATGGAAAAAGGAGAAATGCGTGTGGAGGCTAATATTTCTGTTTCAGCAGATAAAAAGAAGTTGGGCATAAAAGTAGAAGTGAAAAATTTGAATTCATTCAAAAGTGTGGAGAAGGCAATCAAATATGAATTAGAGCGCATGACGGAGCTTTTAGAAAATAAGAAAAGAGATGAAATAGTACAAGAAACTCGTGGCTGGGACGAAAGCAAGCAAAAAACTTTTTCCCAAAGAAAAAAAGAGTCCAGCGAAGACTATAGATATTTTCCAGAACCGGATTTGCCAAAATTAAAATTACAAGATAAAAAAACTGGTTTTGATTTAGAAAAAATGAAAAAAAAGTTGCCGGAATTGCCGATGGCGTTACGAGCCAGGTATAAAAAAGATTTCGGGATCAAGAATGAAGACATAGAAACGTATATCAATGATCCTGATCTTGGCGCTAGATTTTCTGCGATCGCTGAAATCTTAGTAAATAAGGAGAAAATTAAAATCGCTTCGAATTATATAACTACAGACTATATGGGCCTCCAAAAAGCCAACTTGGCGGTTAAACCGCCAAGTGCTAAAAATTTTGCAGAGTTGGTAAATCTAGTAGCTGAAAATAAAATTTCTTCACGTGTAGCGAAAGATATTTTAGCGATGATCGCAATAAATAACAAATCGCCATTTAAAATCGCTACTGAGAAAAATTTATTGCAAACCAGCGACACTGGCGCCTTGAAGCAAATTGCGCAAAAAATTATCGACGCCAATCCTAAAGTCGTCTCAGATTACAAGGGAGGCAAGGAACAGGCCTTGATGTCGCTTGTCGGAGCGATTATGAAGGAAACGAAGGGCGTGGCGAATCCAGCGGTTACAAAACAAATTTTAATTGATATACTAAAGGGATGAATCAAGAAATTTTAATCAACACAGTCAAACGGCTAGTCAAAGAGCCTAAAGGAATTCTGGCGGCTGATGAAAGTGCGCCTACTTGTGATGCTAGATTTGAAAAACTTGGCATACCAAAAACCGAAGAAAATCGCCGAGCTTACCGAGAATTACTAATCACTGCGCCCGGTCTAGAAAATTATATTTCTGGTATTATCCTTTTTGATGAGACTATTCGACAGTCGACAAGCGACGGGCAAAGTTTTGTTTCGGTTATGCAATCAAAAGGCATCGAAGTCGGGATAAAAGTTGATGCTGGTCTTGCGGATTTCCCAGAGCATCTGGGAGAGAAAATTACCAAAGGGCTGGATGGACTTGATGCCAGATTAAAAGAATACAAAAAATTAGGCGCCACTTTTGCCAAATGGCGAGCAGTTTACAAAATAGAAGAAAATACACCGAGCGAAGATTGTATGAAAGAAAATGCGAAAATTTTTGCAAAATATGCCAAGCTGTGCCAGGAGAATGACATCGTGCCGATTGTAGAGCCGGAAGTTCTGATTGACGGCGATCATGGAATAGAAAAGTGTTTCAAAGTGACTGCTCGCAATCTGGAAGTGGTTTTTGCCGAGTTGGAGAAGGCCTTGGTCTTTTTGCCGGGAATGATCCTGAAGACCAGCATGGTACTTCCCGGAGTTGATTCTAAAATTGCGGTTCATGGGTCGGAGATAGCCCAGTATACGATCAAATGTCTCAAAGAAAAAGTTCCCGAGGCCATCGGCGGGATTGTTTTCCTCTCCGGTGGCCAGCCAGATGAATTTGCTACCGAGAATCTCAATGCTATGCATCAGTTAGGTCCCTTGCCTTGGCCACTGACCTTTTCTTACAGCCGAGCAATTCAAAATCCTGTTTTAAAAGCCTGGGCCTTCAATCCGAGCGATGTGACCCATGCGCAAAATCTTCTATTAAAAACAGCTGAAAAAAATAGTTTAGCTTCGATGGGTGTTTACAAAGGCGACAAGATTTTGCCAGATCGGCCGAAAGATGTGATCTAGAGGTATATTCTTAAAAAAGAAAGATAGAATAAGAATAGGTATTCTAATATTCTATAGAATTGTAGAATAGATAAACAATGAAAAAGACAAATAGGGAATTAGAAAGAATAGTGAAAGGATTTGCAAATCATCGTAGACTGCAAATTCTAGAATTATTGTATAAGGAGCCAGAATTATCTGTGCATGAGGTTTCTGATAAACTAAAATCTGAGTTCAAGAATATTTCAGCCCATATAAACAAAATGACTATTGCGGGATTGGTTATGAAAAGAAGTGAGGGAAATACTGTTCGACACAAACTTACAAACCGTGGTAAAAGTATTCTAAAATTCGTTAGAATTATAGAATAGATTATGAAATCCGAAATTCGACAATTTTTTAAGGGAGAAGTGGATGATAGCGAAAAGACGCTCATAAAATATTCGCATGATGCGAGTCTTTTGGAGGTGCGGCCGAAGTTGGTGCTTTTTCCAAAAGATTCCGAGGATGTGCAAAATTTAGTGAAATGGGTTTCGGAAAATAAAACGAAGTATCCAGAACTCTCAATTACTGCTAGGTGCGCAGGCACGGATATGTCCGGCGGGGCGATCGGGGAATCTATAATTCTGGACTTCACTAGACATATGAATAAATTGATCGGCGGGCCGTTGCCACTCGACAGTAAAAAGAAATTAAATATCCAAAAACTTGGCAATTATCCGCAAGTGGCTTCTTATATCACTGTCCAGCCGGGAATGTTTTATCGGGATTTTGAAAAATTGACTTTAGCTCACGGTTTGATTTTGCCTTGCTTTACCGCTTCAAAAAGTTTGAACGCGATGGGCGGGATGTTCGGCAACAATTCGGCTGGCGAGCGGACTTTGAAATACGGCCAAACTCAAGAATACATTTTAGAAACAAAAATTGTTTTTGCCGATGGCATGGAAAGGACTATCAAGCCTATTCCTCTCTCTGAAGTTTCGAAGCAAGAGCCGATCTATACCAAAACCTATGATCTGATCGAGCAAAACAAAGAGGAAATAAAAAGTGCTAAACCGAAAGTGCACAAAAATTCGGCTGGCTACTACATCTGGAATGTTATTTCAATGAACCAAACAAAGAATTTTGATGACGGAAGGTTCCATCCGAAGGATGGAGTAATGTCGAAAAATTCTTTGTTTGGTTCATTCGACTTAAATAAGCTCCTGGTGGGCTCGCAGGGGACTTTGGGCATTGCGACAGAAATCACTTTCAAATTGATACCGGAAAACAAGCATTCAAAACTTGTCGCTATTTTTATGAAAGACCTTGAACCGTTGGGACGATTAGTGGATGAGATTTTAATCCTTAATCCGGAGACGCTTGAGACCTATGATGACAAGACGATGAAACTGGCCGCGAAATTTTTCCCCGATTTTCTAAAAAATAAAGGACTGCTTGGTATGATTAAATTTATGTGGAGTTTTCTGCCAGAAGTTTTTCTGATGATCACTGGCGGTTTTCCAAAATTGATTATTTTGGCGGAATTTGCCGGTCAGAGCGAACAGGAAGTGCACGATAAGTGCGTCGCCTTAGTCGAAAGAATTAAAATTTTTAAATTAAAAGTTCATATTACCAGATCTGAAACCGAGGCCAATAAGTATTGGGATATCCGCCGGGAAAGTTTTGCCTTGCTCAGGAAGCACGTGAGCGGCAAGCGCACCGCCCCGTTTATCGACGACATCATCGTCCGTTCCGAATTTCTGCCGAAATTTCTACCGGAGCTCAACAATATTTTAAGCAAATACAAATTGACCTTTACTTTGGCGGGCCATGCCGGGGATGGGAATTTCCACATTATTCCATTGATGGATTTCAAGCGTCCGGACACGGCCAAAATTATCATGGAGCTCTCCGAAAAAGTGTATGACCTGGTGGCTAAATATCACGGCTCGATTACCGCCGAACACAACGACGGCATCATTCGGACGCCTTATTTAAATAAAATGTATGGTGACCACATTCTTAAAATTTTCTCCGAAATTAAAGATATTTTTGATTCGAAGAATATTTTTAATCCCGGCAAAAAAGTCGCCACGGCCGACCTTGGAACTAAAAAATATATCGCCTCACATATCGCTATCGAACACGACGCAGAACATAAAGTATAGTACACGTTAGGTCTTGCCTAACGTCAATTTTGATCTATAATTGTGTTATATGTCTATAAGGAAAACAAATCTAATTCAAGGAGAATATTATCATATTTATAATCGAGGAAACAGTAAACAAAAAATTTTCCACGACCAGAATGACCGGTACCCCAAATTTAGGACACATTTTCAACTAAGATTAGCGGTATAATAGTCGAATATATCAATAATTTTAATTGAGCATATGTCTAACAAAATACATAAGGTTCCTCAAGATTTGAAAAAT
>Ga0209542_10013880_pt1 | contig 13789 bp, 19 predicted proteins | sample RifCSPhighO2_01_FD_184028 | JGI IMG/M metagenome (GOLD analysis project Ga0209542, IMG submission 184028) | Soil microbial communities from Rifle, Colorado - Rifle CSP2_plank highO2_0.1 (SPAdes) (version 2) | ecosystem: Environmental > Terrestrial > Deep subsurface > Rock core/Sediment ...
CCCTCATTTTTTCTTCTTATTGTTTCGATAAGCTTACCTCTCGTGAGTTTCATACGCTGAAGAAACTCATCGTAGGGAAATAATTTCGGGATAACACACTTCATTTAAAAACAATAACTTTAGAAAAAGAATATACGAATCTAGCAAATTCCATTCAAAATCAATCAGAACATTTAAATAAATCAAAACGAAAGGCTAAAACATGAATCAAGAGAAACTTTTAGAACAAGTAAAAAGAAGCAACAAGGTTGTTAAGCAAACAATGAAAGAAATTGACGAACATTATCGCCGCTTTGATGAAAAAATGAAAAAAATCCTTGAAGCGCTCTAATCTCCATCTTAAGAAACCTTTATAAACCACATCCGTTTTTCGCTCAACATGGCAGAATTAAAGCTTACAATTAACAATCCAAAGACAGGCAAAAGCTATAAGCAAGACGTCAAGGATGCACATGCAGATGCGTTGTTAACCAAGGAACTCGGCGAAAAAGTCTCAGGCGATCCGCTTGGATTTGCGGGTTACGAATTTGAAATCATGGGCGGCAGCGACAACGCTGGTTTCCCTATGCGATCAGGCTTGGCAGGCACCGGCAGAAAACGAATTTTCACCTACAAAGGCGTTGGCTTTTCGGGCAGAGACCGTTGGGAACATACTCAGAAAGGTTTGCGCATGAAAGTCGCGGTTGCAGGTCAGCGTATCAGCGCATCAACAACTCAGGTCAACCTCAAAATCCTCAAGGAAGGCTCGCACGTTTTTGAAGACGCTAAGAAAGAAGCGAAAGCTGAATAAGCTTAGCCTTATAATATTCTAACACATTTTAAAAATAAACCTTAAATAGTCGTGCAAACTCTTTATCTCTATGTTTTTGTTGACTCATGCAGCAACTGCCGAAGCAGTAATGGCACATTCAAAACTGACACCTTTCCAGAAAGACCAGCTCCTTATCGGAAGCGTCTTGCCTGACGCAAGCGAATTGAACATCGCTGATGAACGCGAAACACACACGGGCGGCAAGACGCTTGAACTTCCTGAATTCGCTGAACAAAAAATACAAATATCTCGGTATGGGCGTCATTCTGCACGGCTCATCCCCAAAAGGATTAGACTATTACACGCACAATCATTTCTATGATATCGGCTACAAATACGTGATTCCAAAAACGTTAACATATCACAGCGGCATTATCGCACGGACATACGAACGAATTAAACCGTACATTCGCGAATCCAGTCTCCGACAATTATCGGATGGTGACGCCGCACATTTTATTGTTGAATTCTGTTTCGATCATTTAACAGCAAAATACAACAAGCACATCGGAAAACGCATGACACGAGCATTATACAACAGCGTCCCAAACAAATCTCTAGAGTTATTCGCAGACTATTTCAAGATCACCGACAAACGCTTCCGTCGACTGTCCAGAGTTATCCAGTCAAATCATTGGAATAAAATCTTCGAGCGCTTTCAAACAGTAGAAGGTACAGCCCACAACCTGCAGCATTTCATGTTTATCAAATCTCTACGCGAACACGCAGAAAAACGGAGTTTTATCCAGACCATCCGCAATTTCGGCCGTTCATCATTAGATCTATTACACACAAAACTCAAAGACCGCTCGTTAGTGCGACTAGTCGACCGTTGTGTGACTGTGCTTGAGCCAGAATATCAGCCGTTCCTGGATCAAGCAGTGAAGAATATGAAGATCATGGTGAAGAAGAATAATATTGTCTAGCTCATTTTTTTAGAAAAATCGTCTATTATTTTAGGGTCAAGCGGCTTCATATTCAATTTTTTAATTTCGCTTAATGAAAACCATTTCATTCCTGCGCCTTCATGAAGTTTCATTGAATCATAATCTCTCGATGAAATTTTCTTGAGAAATACTTCTTGAATAATTCGGTGCTCTTCTTTCTTTTTGATGTGCCTTCCGACAGTAACATACTGCGCCAAATAGACCGGACTTTTAAGTTCAAATTCAAGCTCTTCCTTTACTTCTCTGCAAATTGCCACGCGGGAAGATTCCCCTTCTTCTATCTTGCCACCAAAGTAACCCCAGTCCTCTCCATACTTGCTCATATTTCTTCGATCTTGAAGAAGAATACGTTTTTTACTATCGTACAGAAGAATAAGTGCAAGTTTTTTTTGAAACATGAATCTACAAAGATATTTAGTATCTATAAACTTTTTCCAACAAATACCTTTTTACCCCCCTTCTCTCATCAGTTGAATAATCGTTCTATATAGTATTCAACTGATGTTTAGAAGACACACATTTATATGTGTCTTCTTTTATATTCAGCGTCATGAAAGTCTATAAGATCTACACCAAACATCCCGCTGAAACCGATCCTAATCTCGGCAAATCACCCGACAAACGAACCGTCCAAGAACTCATAGATTACGGATTAATCGTATTAGACAAGCCCGCGGGCCCCACATCACACCAAGCCAGCGATTTCGTTCAACGTATTCTCGGCATTGAAAAAGCAGGTCACGGTGGCAGTCTCGATCCAAACGTCACGGGCGTACTTCCCATCACGTTAAGCAACGCAACCCGTCTTTCTCAAGTCTTCCTCAAAGGCGGAAAAGAATATGTCGGCATCATGCACATCCACAAAGATGTTGATGAAGCGCTGATCCGCAAAACACAAAAAGCGTTCACCGGCAAAATCATGCAGCTGCCTCCTGTCCGAAGCGCCGTCAAGCGCCAGTTGCGCCAGCGCGAAATTTACGAGTTTGACATTCTTGAAATTACTCAGAAAGACGTGCTATTCCGCGTCAGCTGCGAAGCCGGCACGTATATCAGAAAGTTATGCACAGACTTCGGCGTTTCAATAAAAACCGGCGCACATATGCTTGAACTTCGCAGAACAAGAGCATCCCACCTGCGAGAAGACCTCTGCGTCACACTTCAGGACATCAAAGACGCATACACGTTATGGAAAACTGAGAACAACGAAACGTTCATTCGCAAAATAATTTATCCTGCTGAAAAAATGGTCGAACATCTGCCGAAAATCTGGATTATGGATACCACAATTGAAAGCGTCACCCATGGCAGAGACGTCGCAATTCCCGGCATCGCAAAATTCACCACAATGGAAAAAGATAACATGGTCGCAATCATGTCGTTAAAAGACGAGTTAGTTGCGCTGGGCATCGCTCGCATATCTCACGGCGAAATCGAAAAGAACGAACGCGGCATTGCCGTGCGAACCGACAAAGTGTTCATGAAGCCGGGGTTGTATACTACTTCAAAAACGTAAATCGAACGTGAGTTAATTCTCCATCAGGTGAAAGTGTAACATCCGAATATTTTGCAAGTTGTATCCACGCTGCTCTCTCCGCAATCGGAAATTCTGGATAATTTGTATATTGTGAAAGATCTGCTACTGCCTGTGCTCCACTGCGAACAGTCGATTCAAGAAATTCATCACTAATAGATTTATAGCTGCGAATTCGCTTCAGCTGATTATAGTATGCGCGTGTTTCCTTCAACGCAATCATAAATTTCCGGGGATATGGTGGCCCTGAAATTGTTTCATGGGTGATATGGACATTATCAAGATGAACGCCTTCATAAGCATCTTCCACATGTGTTCCTTCATGATCTACAAGTAGACTCACAGCTTCATCAATGCTTCCAATAGCAGAGATCCGTGTTCCATCTTTGAAGACTACTCCAGCATCAAAAAAAGCATAATTAACAAATATATTATTTTCCAAATGTTTTCCCACAATTGGTATTGGATTTGGTACGGAAGCTATAATCCGATCAAGATTTTCTGCATCCTCTGAGGATTCAAACCCATAATCATGTTTATATCTCTTTATTACCGAATCCATTTTTGCAAGCCCTGGATCATAAACTATCCCAGAACAATGAGGTAATCGTTTTTTATATGCTTCAAAAAGCGCCGACAAAAATTCCTGCCGGGCTTCAGGATTTTGTCGTGCATAATCAAAAAATGACTGATTTAAACGTCTTTTAGGTCTTGGTTCTGGTTTCGGATCTTCTTCTAATAAAGCCCACAATCCCAGCACCCCTGCCGTGCCTGCTGCAGCTCCCCACGCTAAAAAATCTCGACGTCGCATAAGCTTGTTGTAAACCAACCTTATATAAATTTTTCTATAGTTGTCACCTGAAAGAGACTAAAAAATAGTGCAGAAACATTTATATACAATTATCCCAATAAGAGATAAATATATACCATGTCACAAACCATTCAAATCAAGCCAAATGAAAAATTCGTCCATGCACCTACGCTAAAAACTATTCTCATGGTCGAAGAAGTTCTTAAAAATGGCGACTTGATGACTGTCGCAGAACTTAAAGAAAAGCTTCCCAAAAAAGTAATGCATAGAACACTCCTTCGTATTCTTGATTATCTCCAGTTGAGCGGAAAAATTCTCATCGGAACAAAAGGTATTTTATGGACATTTACTGAAAGTGAGAAACTGCAAGAATTGATAAAAAGAGGAACGGAGATTTAGTGCATGAACAAGGCGGTACGCGTAATTCTTCTCGACGAAGCTGAAATTTTATACAAAAAATTCATCGACATTGCTGCGCAGCAGACCATTCAAAACAAAGAAGGCACATTCGAGATACAATTGCTCCGTTCAATAAAACAAAAAATCGATTTTATAAAAGCAAATCCTTTCTATGGTGACCACATAAAGAAAAATCTTATTCCACGCGAATATGCAATAAAATATGATACAAAAAACTTATGGCGCGCAGAACTTGTCAATTACTGGCGATTACTCTATACAATCAAAGGAAATCAAAATGAAACCACCTGCTTTGTAATCGGCATTATGAATCACGAAGAGAAGTTTTAAATAGCGACGATAAAAAATAAGCAGATATGAAAAAAATAATCCGTGCAACACGGGAATTAAGCGACAAGCTTGGCATCCATGTCGACGGGTTGTATGATGCAAGTGAAATTCCTGTGCTCAAGCATGATGGCTACAAATTCACAAGGATGCTGTCCGGAAGGCCGATACTTGACGATTCTCCTCTATCTATTGAATTAGGTATGTCCATCAATCCAATGTATGATCCTCACTTCCCTTCTGAAGAGTTAGTTAATCTAATTTATGTTGCATTTGTTGCAGAAGGGATAACTGTGGTTAAATCAGCTGCACTGGTTTATGATGAAGATATGCGCATCCTTCCTGATGGAGATACGCACATCGCAGTTTACACTTCTGAAAAAGAACCACCTCAGCCGCTGGTAGAAATTGCTGGCCACAATCTCACTCCTCGCATCATATATGGCCCTGACGGCAAAGCAAATAAAATTGTAGATTTTTGTCTACACAAACAAACACACATTGCAAAATCTGTAGTTGGTATTACCTCAAAAGGTGAGTACACAGAGTGGCATGAAGACCCTGAGCATGATAATTGGCTTAGCGCAGAAGTTGTTCCACGTCAGAGTCTGTTAGACCTTGACACACACAATCCTCACTATATACCCGCACTTCGAGTTCTCGGGCAAGATGAAGACACAGTTAGAGCAGTTCTCGCTGAAAATAAACATTGGAAAGCATATCACATTACAGGCAATAAGCAAAAATAACTCACAACCATCTCATCTTCACATGAACAATAATTCTTCAATCGCAATAACAACCATACTCAACCCAAAAATAATGAACACAATAGATAACAGCACATTTCCATAACAAATATAATAAAATGCATTGGATTCTTTGCCACGATAAACTGTTTTAGTGCTGTATATCCGCACATTGCCAACGCTCAATGCTTTTCTTATGCGTCCGATGATAACACAGCCCGCAGCAAAAAGAAATAAACCTATGAATAGTTTTTTCATATTCTCCTCATCGCATTAATCATCTCATTATACTTCCGTGCTTCACGCCCAACATCATCCGCAAACATGATTGCGCGCCCAACGTTAACAATAGTATTATCACCAAACATCTCAATCAGCGATTTCGCATCCCCACCCTGCGCACCAATACCCGGTACTAAAACACAGAAGTCCACAACTTTCTGAACATTCTTTATCTCTTTTAGTGTAATATGATTCTTGTCGCTCGGAGCGCCAACGACAATGCCATCCGCACTATATTTCCGCGCTTCTTCGACGAAATGAATGTATGCTTTCTTCCCGTTGATTTCCGCATTTTTCATCATGACATATTCAGGATTCGACATTAAAACAAGAACAATAATACCCAAACCATGCGTATGTGCTTGTCCAACAGCTTCTGCAACGTTCCCCGCAAACGGCGAGTACGTCACCGCATCAAACCCCTCTGCGCGCGCATGCTGAAACCCCGCATCATTCGTCGATCCAATATCAACTAACTTGCTATCATCAATTGCAAGCATTTTATACGAATGAATCTCATCAGTAAGTTTCTTCAAGTCATTCCGCGACAAATCTTTCACATAGTTTCGGTTGATCTTCACCGCTGCAGCATACGGCGCAACTGCCCTGATAATACCAAGACACCATTCAACTTTGTTACTCGTGCCTGTGGGATCCACGCCAACACACAGCAAAGAATTCTTCTCTGCAACCGCCCTTTTCCATTTAGAGTAAAACAAGTGGTTTCACTCCGTATTGGTCGAATTCTGTCTGCAGTGCTTCAACAATCTTTGAATCAGGTTTATCACGTTGTATGACGATAGGAAGTAGTTCGATAGCATTTGACAACGCAATATATTTTATTCGTCCCTTATATCGATCATTAATTGTTTGTTCAACACTCAGTCCATCGCTTCGTTTTTCCATTCGATTAGTTAATGTAATCACCGCAATAACATTAATATGTGATTCCAACAGTGTATCAACCGTATCTATTAACGATCCTCCTGTTGTTGTTACGTCTTCAAGTACGATTGTTTTACCAACGGGCATACCAACAAAATACTTGTCTCTTGGATCGCCATGCTCTTTTGGTTTTGCACGTCCCATTGGAATCACGTGACTTCCCACGCCAAAACGAGATGATGCCTGAGCAAGACGAAGTGACGCAACTATTCCCAATTTTGTCGCACCTTCTGGCACGCCGTAGATAGTATCAGCACCAACTTTTTGTGCGACAACTGCAACAAACGATGCAATATGATCAAGTAAAAAAGCGTCGCTCATCGGTGTTCTCCAATTAACATAAAAATATGATTGACGACCTGACTTTAAAGTAATAGATTCACGTTGAATTCCAATAACATTATTTTGTAGAACAAACTGATTAAATTCTTGCTGATTAAACATGAATAGTCTGTTCGTTCATTTCTTTTTAACAATTGCGGTGGCACAAACTATAAAAAGGCGAACACTATCTCAGATCACAAAAGAGATGATAGAATGAACAAGAGATATATACTCCTACTGCTACTCACATTATTCTCGACAGTTGCATCAGCACATCAAGAATCTGAACAATTACATACATTCATTTCAACAACATCCTTGCAAGCAGTCATCGGCGCTTCAATTCTCATCGCGCTCATTATTGCGATTGCATCATTAAAAAAGAATCCAAGCAAATCACTCAAAGTAATTTTATTCACATCTATCTGCATCATCTCAATTTCCACAACATTTTACGTCGCAGTTGCAACAATCTATCTCAATACAACATCCGAGTCAGGCGGCCCAGTTCATTGGCATACGGACTTTGAAATATGGAAATGTGACGAACGACTCGATCTCAAAGATCCAAAGGGATTATCAAACAGAATCGGCACGCCCGTGTTCCACGAGCACGGCGACCAACGAATTCACATTGAAGGTGTAGTCTCACATCTAGACAGTATCAATCTTCACAACTTCTTTCATGTCGTCGGCGGAGAACTAACTTCAACATCGCTAACACTTCCAACAAATGACGGCATAACCACTGCAGTAAACGGCGAATCCTGCGAGTCAGAAAACGCAGAAAATAGGGAACCAGCAAACTCAGCATCAAACGAACTCCAAATATTCTTATACCGCATCACAAATCCGAGTGCAACACACAAAACCGGATTCTTCTACACGCAAACGAAGCTCGACAATCCTGAAACGTACATTCCTGCACCATATTCATACGTTCCAGCTGGAGATTGTGTCATCATCGAATACGGTCCTAAAAAAGACAAGACCGACAAAATCTGCGAGAGCTATCGCATTGCCCGTAACCAAGGTCATATTCAAGAGTTAAGCAGTGAAATCGAGGTAAACAATGGCAGTTGAAGCATATCTCCCCACATTAACAACAGTAGTAGTTACATCGCTAATCGATTCAATTAATCCCTGTGCAATCGGCGTTCTCATTTTGATGATGTCCGTAATTCTCGCTGGCAAGCAATCTGTAAAACGCATGCTCTTCCTTGGCAGCCTTTATATCTTCTCAGTCATGTTCGTTTACTTCATTGCAGGACTAGGACTGATCTATTTCCTTGCTGCACTTCCAATACTCGTCGCAGAATACATTTCAATTGTCGTTGGTGTTCTTATCATTTTTGCAGGGTTACTTGAAATCAAAGATTACTTTTGGTATGGCCGCTGGTTTTCATTAACAATTCCAGCAGTATTCGCCAAACAGCTTCACAACTACACCTCAAAAGCAACAATACCAGGCGTCATATTTCTCGGCGCATTTGTTTCAGCAGTTGAATTACCCTGCACGGGCGCACCGTATCTTGCAATCATCACACTCCTTTCACAATACTTTGACTTTACTGCATTCATGATGCTTGTATTATACAACGTCTTGTTCACTGCACCATTATGGATTATATTATTCCTCGTCGCAGGCGGCGTAAAACTTCATAATGTCAAGAAATGGAAACAGGATAGCCGCGGTGTTATGCGCCTGTTAATTGGGCTGCTGCTTATTGGCATGGGCTGGCTCTTGATGCTCATCGCAAACGGAACGTTTAATTTCGGGTGATCTTATGACAAAAACAATTAATCCATTAGCAATAAACTGCGTCGTCAAGCGCGGAAAGAAAAGCGAATGCCATCCATATGATGAGCGTAAAGTGTACGGTTCGGTGTATTCCGCATGCTATATTGTCACGCTAAATCACCCTAAATGTGAAGAAATTGCGCACAGCGTTTCACGAAAAGTCACACAGTTCGTTGAAAAAAAGAAAACCGTAACATCGGTCTGGATTTTCAACCAAGTTGTCCAACTCCTGAAGAAACACAACAAGAATGCCTCATTCATGTATGAAACACACCGAGATCTTGCATAAATCCACTATATTTTCCCAAAAAGTGTTCCCCTAAAACATTTACGTCTTATAATCAGCTAATAGAGTACACGCCCCCGTTGGCGCGGACTGAGTGCAGAACTAATTTCCATACATAGTGTGGAAATTAGTTTTGCGAAGTAGGGCATTTTTCGCAAAAAATGACCGCCCGCCGCCAATGAGGGGGCGTGCTTAAGCAAACACACTATCGAAGAGGAGGTTATTTCAGGAAAAGATACTTACATAAATCCACACATAAACCTTAAATAACCTACCGAACCGCCGAACTCTCAACAAGCCAACTGCCCGTGAAAACACCTAAATGATCCGCATTGCATTTCCATGAGCTTTGAGTCCTGCAATCGCTGCCACGAACGCATCCGCAGACAAATATAGCAGTGTAATGTTCTCCAAATTCCCCAGCTAAAAGCTGTGAGGAATCAAGCTGTGTGTTGATCTGTGCTGAAACTTCTCCGTCGCCTGTGATATCAAGCCAATTTTGATTTGCTTCCAAATTATCAAAGAAGTCAACAGACACTGCATTTTCAAATGTGAAGTCAAACGGAATCCAATCGTTTTCGGCATTGAGAATATATGCATTTCTATAGATAAAATATTGTTCGTAAAGGTCATTTGCCGGCTGCTTTATGATATCCGCTTCAATGGAAACAAGATTGTCCTGCTGAACACTTTGCACCTGAAGAATCTGTTCAAATTCCGGGGTAATTGGACATGCCGCATTTCCTTCAACAGCGAACGTACATCCCACATCACAGAAATTACCGCAGACGCCGCCGCAATCGACGCCGAGTTCGTTCTGGTTCTTGATATTGTCTATGCATGAGGCAGTAACCGTACATAAATTTGAGCATACGTCATCATCGATTGTATTCCCGTCATCGCACTGTTCTGTGCCCTCGACAAGACCATCGCCACAAATAAGGGCGCAATATTGGTTATATTCAGGTCCACAATAAGAACCACCACAGTCGATACCTTCCTCATCGCCATTTCTTATACCATCGTCGCAATAGGCATAGGCGCAGGAACCATCATCATAACTCGCACTAGGATTATAATTGTAGGCGGAATCATCAGTGCAGCCACTTATTTCAATAGAACACATTCCCGAACAGCCATCACCATAATTTTTATTTCCATCATCACACTGCTCGCCGGAATCGAGGCGACCATTACCGCAGAGTTGATAGCGATATCTCCAAGAGATCCCATCAACATTTTGTAGAAGTATATAAGAATAATCAGGTAATCTCAAACATGCAAGTCCACCCACATCGATTGTGTTACTTCCGCGATATGCAAGAGGGTCAGTGCTGTACCCATAGAAAGAACACGTCGTTGCAATATCCGCAGTCGCAAAATCTGTTCCATATTGAACAAGCTTCACTAATGCTGAATTTTCACCATATATAGTATTGTACTGGATGACTGCATCCTGTTCGACAAAGTTATAGGATTCATATCGCGGCGGATTGATTGAAAAATCAATGTATTGCACACTTGGATTGGAAATTGTCCCGCTATCAAGCGTCCCGACTGCTTCTCCTGCTAAATCACGCGCACAGCCTGCCAAAATAACAAATGCAAATAGCACGAGTATAATTTTTCTCATATATCCTCTTTCACAACTGAATCATCGCAGGATATTTAAAGCTTATACTTTTCATTGTCAGTATGGACACTGTAATATTGCGAAAGCCAATTGTTCTTTTATTTATCCTGCTCTGCGTCATCAGCGCACCGCTCGTATCATATAATCTCGTCTTGTCTTTGACGTCGTTATCGCCGCCGCAGCGTGCTGTCCTGGATTACGTACAATCAGGCGACCCATTTGACACGGGATCATTTGCACCATCGGAGCTGACACATCTCGATGACGTCTACAATGTCATGCTGTTCTTTGATGTCGTATTGATTGTCTCACTTGCTGGACTTGCAGCACTTTCATACGCATTGCATAAGACCCCTGAGTTCAAACATATCATTCAATGGAGTGGCATTGCCGTCATCGGTTGCATTGCACTGCTGCTTCTGTTTGCATTCTTGTCGTTCAACTGGCTTTTCAATGCATTCCATCAGCTATTATTTGAACCAGGAACGTGGCTGTTTCCTGCAGACAGCCAACTCATTCAACTTTTCCCGCTCAAATTCTTCATAACATTAACGAAAAGAATATTAATCGGAACGCTCGTTATCGGCGCATTACTCATTACAGCGTCGAAAGTAGTACCATCAAATCATAAACAATGAAACGCATGACTTTTTTTGGCTGGCGGGGTCTCATCATTTTAATTATATTTCTCGTAGGTTTTATTGTTATACTCGGCGCACTTCTAAAGTTGTTTATTGTTCTATTGCCCATCATCCTCCTCATTATCATCGTTTCGTTGTTATTTCATTGGCTCAACAATCTCAAGAAGGGAAATTCATGATCATCGTCAATTTCAAGTGCTATCCTGAATCGACCGGCTTGAATGCAATAAAACTCGCAAAAGCCTGCGAATCCGTTGCAAAATCCACAGGAAAAACAATCATTATCGCACCTTCAGTAACCGATCTCATTGTTTCCAAAATCGTTTCAATTCAAGTCTATAGCCAGCATGTCGACCCAATCGAAGAAGGTCCACATACAGGAAGAATTTCCACCGCACAACTTCGCAATGCGGGCATCAAAGGCACGTTGATTAACCATTCCGAACATCCACTTCCGCTCGAATCCATCAAGAAATGCGTCGAACTTGCACAAAAACACAAGATCACGAGCATTGTCTGCGCATCATCACTGACAATGATAAAAAAAATTATCGCAGTGAGCACACCCGACTACATTGCATACGAACCATCAGAATTAATTAGCGGAAACATCTCCGTAACAACCGCTCAACCTGATATCATCAAACAAGCAGCAGCAACCATTAAGAGTCCAACCAAACTTCTCTGCGGTGCAGGCATCAAAACAAAAGAGGACATCAAGACTGCACTCCAGCTTGGCGCTGTGGGCGTTCTCGTATCATCGAGCATCGTGAAAGCAAGCAACCCTGAAAACGCACTCAAAGAACTTGCCACAGCATTTTAGGGCACCGCAACATAAATCTTCTGAATATTCTCATACTGTTCATTATTGCGGAATACCTTGACGTTAAATACATAATTCCCACTACGCGCATCCTTGGGAACGTCAATTAAAATGTCAAACAATCGTCGTTGTTGTGTGCTTATGATTGTTGCTGTCGTATCATACAGTGCCCACTGACCATTTGCCAAGTCATCACGAATTTGCTGAATATATGCATCGTCAAATGCTGTATTACCATCGTAGAACGCCCCCGACAATTCAACTTCAGCACGAAACGAACCTTCTTCAAGGATATTAAGGACACCTAACCCAAATACTTCAGAGCTTCCGCGTCGTATATCCTGTCGGTTAAATGGTATCGTTACCTGTTTGCCTTCGGTTAATAGCTCATTAATTCGCGTCTGTGTACGTTCATCAAGACTTTCCTGCGTGTCTTGTGTAATACCAACAAAACGAGTAAGCAGCGTAATACCAATACCTAAAAGAACAATTGCAATAATAATCGTCACGAAAAAATTCATCGACAATTCCATTGAACCCCTCTTAGAACGCCGAGAATCCAAAAGAGAAAAAGAAAATAATGACAACAAAAACACCTTATGATACCGTCACAAAAAACGTTTTAGCATCATACACTCGATCTTGCGATGCCGTTCCTGTTGCGCCTGCTGTTCCCTTTCGAATGATTTCTGCTTTATACAAGTATGTATCTTGTGGAACTGGTGCACGGAATGCTAAACCAATAACACGTGATTCCCCTAAACCAAGTGTTTGTGGTGTATTATCCCAAAGGAAAACTCCTTTGTCTTCGTCGTCAGCAGTAAGCTTAGATTTCGGTTGCATGGGGACAAATTCATTTCCAGTCACACCCTGTGGATCTTTCCAATACATCTTTAACTCAAACGTAATTGGTTGATCTTCAAGATTTTGTACACCTACTGCTAAATCTTTGCTATCGCCGCTGCTTAACAATACATTACCCGTCGGAAACGACAATTTTTTATTTCCAACACGAAGATCATCAAGAATCTGCTGCTTAATCTGATCCTGGACACTTCCAGATGTTTCTGTAATTATTTTAAATTGATTGCGAATGAATCCTAATCCTAATCCTAAAAGTGTCATCGCAAGAACAACTATAACAATCGTTTGAATTGAAAGATCTAAACCGCCTCGTTTACCGCTTCGTTTACGCGCTACCATAATCACACCTCTTTGCACGAAGGAACGAACTGTTGTTTAAAAATGTTTAGGATTTCCGCAGAAATCTAAACCAGCCAAAAATGGAATCATTTTTGAGCACATTTGTTTTCCACCAGTCAATAGCCGGGTGAAATGCAAATGTGCTCAATAACGATCGGTCTATTGACTAATGGTTATTGACATGCTTCGGAGATTAGTACAAATATCCTTCTCCGTAGTATGATCTCGTATATCTCGTCTTACTCGTGCGGCAAC
>Ga0209542_10013882_pt1 | contig 13787 bp, 24 predicted proteins | sample RifCSPhighO2_01_FD_184028 | JGI IMG/M metagenome (GOLD analysis project Ga0209542, IMG submission 184028) | Soil microbial communities from Rifle, Colorado - Rifle CSP2_plank highO2_0.1 (SPAdes) (version 2) | ecosystem: Environmental > Terrestrial > Deep subsurface > Rock core/Sediment ...
GGTTTTAGCTATCTCAACTATCATTTTAGCCGCAGGATGCTCTATATTCATCTGCTCAAGAATTGTAACGCCGTCATTTGTAACGACAATATCGCCTAAAGAATCAACCAGCATCTTGTCCATTCCTTTCGGGCCTAGAGTAGTCCTTACTGTTTCCGCAACTAATTTTGCAGCCATAATATTATTTCTTTGAGCGTCTCTTCCAGAGGTTCTTTGAGAATCCGGAGATATAATATATATCGGTTGATTTTGTTGTTGCGTCATTTTGGCCTTATTAGAATTTTTTATGATTTAACAATCATATATAAAAGTTACGTATTTAGAGGCGTTTAATATAATTTTAGTCTTACTTAATAGTGGTTACAAATAGAAAGATTTATATATGACTTATGGTGAATTAAAGCATGGCAAGCGACGGAACTAAATTAAGCGTAAGCGAATTTAAAATAAAAGACCCTAAGAAGGTTACTGACTTTCCAGGGTGTTTTTTAAGCCCAGAAGATATCGAATATGGAAGGATTGTTTATACTATAGGGACGCTTGAAGAAAGGGCTAAAAATAAAGGGGTTTTATTTTACAGGGATTTACCAATTGTTAAGACAGATGTTTTGACTGGCCAGGATATAGCTGTCAATCCTACAGGCTATTTTGACAATTTATTTGAAAAAAAAGAAGACGTTATTAAAAAAGTAACGCGAGGCTTCTCATTATTTGATATTATCAAAGAAACAGCAAACAAATATATTTTGGATATAGCCTGCATAAAGAAAGATTTCAGCAAATGCGTAAAAGAAGCTTATAAGAAAAACTCCAAAGAAGAATTCAGTAAAATTCAAAAAATTTTAGAAAAAGGCTATGAAGGAAGGAGGGATGAAAAAGCTGAAGCTTTAAAGACCTATAAAGAAGAATTAAAGCTAAAACTCAGAGATGACAATAATTATGGCCCAGGGATAGATTTCCTAATAAAAAATTTAGAATTCTTTTGCGACGGATTAGTTATAGGATCTAAACCCGCGGCTGACTTTTCCATAAAGGACAGCTATATATCAAGAGTGCATGGAATAATCTCCCTTAAGGATGATAAATTAGTTTATAATGATTTAGGGTTAAACAGGACTTTGGTGTGCACATTAAGGGATGAAGGAAAGGGGTTAAATGAATTTGAAGAAGAAAACGGCTCAAGAGTGCTTATGGATATTGGCTCAAATAAGCATCAAGCGGCATATATATTTTTAGGAAAACCAATTCCATTAGTGTCCAATGAACAAAAACCCACTGTTGAAAGCTTAGGGTATGATGCTGTTACCGCAAGCCTGAAAATTGACGCAAATAAATCCTTGAAAGCAGATGAAAACTGGACCAAGCATTATATCTGCATTGCAAAAGGCGGAAAATTACCTTCTAAGTAGGCCGACTTCGTCATCAAGGTCTTCTGCTATTCTTTTTAAATCATCCAATGTTTTAAGAACATCTTTTTTTATTTCTTCTATCAATTCTTCAAGATTATCAACTCTTAGAATATAACGATTGTCATGGCTTACAATCAAGCCTGATTCCATTAATCTGTTTAAATGATAAACAACTGTGCCACGAGAAAGATTTGAATTAAAAGCAATTTCATCTGAAGATAAAGTTTGTTTTTTTCTTGCCGCTTTTATTAATTCTATAAATATTCTAAAGCAGGATTTTTCTTTGTCTCTTTCCGTGAATAAACCAAGAGATTCCGAGAACCATTGCAAGTCCCTATTCATATTTTTTTGCAAAGGTTTTCTTATTTTTACTATAGTTATTCTTCTAAATTCGTGTATCATTGTAATTATACTGTTGAATTTATTTATATATTATTACATCAGCTTTGTAGATAAACCTCATCTTGTAGATAAAGTCCAAAAGCGAGCATAATTCATGGTTTATACCTCCGTTTATTTAAAATCAACAGGAGTTTATATACATTATGGAAATAAAGCAACGAAAAGGATTTAAAGGAAATAACTATAAAATATTTAATGGAAAAAGAGGTAGATGGTATAAAGGATGTAAATCCTACTTTAAAGTTTCTTTTATCAAACAATACAATAGTAAATGTAATTTTATTAGTATCATTTATTGGGTTTTTAATACTTACAATAATATCAGCTATAAATGGGTGGTGGAGTGGTGAAATTATAATAAATATGATGTTAATGATTATAGGTAGTTTCCTGGGAGCAGGTTTATTAAAATATGGGTTAAAAAAATAAAATGGCACAAACAGACAAATCAGCAATTACTGCATTTATTGGTGCATTTGTAGGATTAGTTATCTCTGGATTAATAAATCCAAACTATTCAGTTTATGGTGCAATAATTGGGGCATTAATTGGTTATGCTCTTGGTAAGGCTTGATAAAAATGTCAAAGAAAAATTTTATAAAAAAAAATTATGATATTTTGTTGTTTATAGTTATAATTATATTGAGTTTTTTATTTTCATTCATATATAAAGAATTTTTCTTGATTTTTATAATTATAGCTATTATTCTTTCTATTATAATTTTTTTAGTTAAAATTTTAAAAAAGAAGAAATAATTACCTACATTTAGCTATACTCTCCCCAATAAGAGGATAATCTTTCATTTGTTTAAAATATTGTGGGTATATTATAAGCTCTTTTTTAATTTTATCTATTTTAGAATTTATTTTAGATAATAACTCTTTTTTATTCATTTTATTACCACCAACCAACAGATTTTCCAAATATATAAATTGCTACGATTATTACTATAATAATTGCTATTTTTTCTATATCTTTCATTATAATACCCACCAAAATATAAAAGCGGTTAAAATTAAAACAGCAATAAGTATTAAAATATATCCCCAATTCTCTTTTAACCATTTAAAAAAATTACTTTTTCTTACCATTTCCATTTTTCTCCAATTTTAAAATTTGACTTTTATAATGTTCTACTTCTTTTGATTTTAAGTAAGTGAATATTAATAGAATTACAATAATAATTAAATAAACTATTAGTGATGTTTCTACTTTGAGAAATAAAGCTATACCAATAGTTATAGATATAATGGTAAACCATGATAAAAGATATTTAACCTCTTTATATTTATCGAATTCATCCATCTAATTTTTAAGTATTCTTTGTTTTTAAATATTTCTAATTTTTTAGAATAAACGGGTTTGCAGAATAACCTCTAATTTGTAGATAAACTACCAGCAGGAAAACCTATTTAAACTTATCCTGGTAAACAATTGGTATAAAAAACTTAGAAAGAGCAAAAAATGAACAAAACATACAAGGGAAAATTTAGGGCTAAAACCGATTTGGGAAATAAGGTATTAATTAGAACCTATTGCGGTGCATGCAGAACTGATATCTTTGAAGTTGCAGACAAAGGCAAGAAAATAAAATATGGTGCTTTTTACTGCGAGGATCATAAAGAATGAAAGCAAAAGTTAAAAATACATGGGATGAATGCAAGACTAAAAAAGAAAAAGATGCATTCATTAAAGATTTAAACAGAATAGAAAAAACATCAAAATTTATTTCATTTGATAAACTTCTTAAGCAATTAGGAATTAAGGAAGAGGATTTGAAATGGAAAATAAAACGCTAAAAATAATAATGAGCTTTATTTATTTGTTTTTCATACTTGCAAGTTTCGGTCTTGGTCTTTACAGGCTTGTTAAACAGCAGGGAGACTGGTTTATTAATTTGTTTTTTATGCTTATTTCAGTGCTATTAATAGTGGACTGGCATAGGCTGGAAGGAGAAGAAGTAAGCATTTCAGCTAAGATAATATTAGGAAGTTTGGGAATTATAGGGATTGTTCTCGGACTTGTGGGAATATCGCTTCTTTTATATAAATTAATTAGCGGAATGTAAGAATATGAAACAAAAAACTTTAAAAAAATTAAACAGATATGCATGGATAATGGGTTTATTAGCTATAGCTTTAATGCTGTTTGGAATAACAACTGAATTAGACTTTAAAGATCCAATATTAACCATTATGTTAATTTTAGCCATAATGCTGAGCATCTGGGCAATTATTGCAGGCTTAATATTTGTATTTAAAAATGAATTTAAGATAGTAAAGATAAAAAATGAAAAGAAGTTTATGAAATATTTCAGGATTACGCCTTTGATTATGGGCGGTCTTGTTTTATTAGTGGTTTTATATGGATTAATAAAAAGTTTGGGGTGGCTGTGAAATGAAAACGTCAAAAGAAACAAAAGAGATGATAAAAAAATTTAATAAAATCGAGCCAAAATTAGTAAGAAAATATATATGCAAACACTGCAAAACCAAATTATACAGAAGGTCTGAAATTGGATGGATAATTAAAATCGGCGAAAAAGAAAAATTTGCAAATATTAGCGTTAAGTGCCATAAATGCAAAAGAATTTTAATAATACCTGTAAAAGAATTGCAAGAGGGGTTATTTGAGAAAAAATAAATGATGGAGAAATTTAATTTTGACAAAGAATTGGACTATCTTATTGAAAAGCAGGGTGATTTTAATGAAGATTAATAAATATAAGGATACAACTCAAATTAGAAAAGTTAAAAGAGTAATTATTGAAATGTTTAGAGGTTATCCATCTTATATATATTGGGGTTTTTTTGAAAGGGAATTTCCAAAAATTAGTGAAGCGGAAACAGTTATTCAATTATTAAAATTTGATGGTATGTTAGATATAATAAAATCTAATAAAACTAATGAAAGACCATATTATAGGCTAACAGATAAAGGAATAAATTTTGCAATTTCTATGATTCAATTAGATTATAATGATAAATTTTATGAATATAATAAAAATTTATCTCTTTTGACTAATATTTTGACTTGGTTAACAGGCGGACTTTTTATTTTAGGATTAATTCAAATAATAATATTCTTTTTTTGAAAATAAAGACTTTATACTAATTCTATTAAATTATAAAGTTTAAAGTTGTTATATGATATAAAACAGGAGTTCTATCTGCTTTGTAAGTGTCAAGAAAACTTTATAAACCAAATAACTTCTTTTAAGATAATGGTTTTAAGTATAAATGAAATTAAAAAAAGAGCTGTAGAATTTTCTCATGAATGGAAAGATGAGACTAGAGAACGAGCTGAAGCCCAAACTTTCTGGAATGATTTTTTTAATGTTTTCGGTATAACTAGAAGGAGAGTTGCTTCATTTGATAAACCTGCAGTAAGAACTGATGGGGGAAATGGATTTATTGACTTATTCTGGAAAGGAAAATTAGTTGTAGAACATAAATCTGGCGGTAAAGACTTAAATAAAGCGTATACTCAAGCACTTGATTATTTTAATGGATTAGAAGAAGAGGAATTGCCTAAATATGTTATTGTCACAGATTTTAAGAAGTTTAGATTATACAATTTGGATGATAATACTCAAAAAGAATTTGATATTTTGAATTTAATTGATAATATTGGATTATTTGATTTTATTTCTGGTTATGAAAGAATTATATTTGAAAATGAAGATCCTGTAAATATCAAAGCAGCCGAACTTATGGGAAAACTTCATGATTCTTTGAAAGAAAATGGATATGAGTATCATGATTTAGAAATTTTACTCGTAAGATTAATGTTTTGTTTATTTGCAGATGATACAGATATATTTGAAAAGGGTAGATTCAGAGAATTTATTAAGAAAAAAACAAAATTAGATGGAAGTGATGCTGGGCAAAATATTCTTGCTCTATTTGAAATTTTAAATACTTCTGAAGAAAAAAGGCAAAAAAGTCTTGATGAAGATTTAAAGAGATTTCCCTATATTGATGGAAGTCTTTTTGAGGAGAGAATATCAGTTCCTTCATTTGATAGTACAACTAGAGAAAATCTGTTAAAATGCTGTCATTTTGATTGGAGTACCGTTTCACCTGCGATTTTTGGCTCTTTGTTTCAATCGGTAATGAATCAAGAAGAAAGGCATGAATTAGGAGGGCATTACACATCTGAAAAAAATATTCTTAAAACTATTAATGCTTTATTTATGGATAATTTAAATAAAGACTTTGAGTCTCATAAAAATAATAAAAGATATTTGGAAGATATGCTTGAAAAAATAGGAAAAATAAAAATATTAGATCCTGCTTGTGGTTGTGGAAACTTCTTAATGATTGCATATCGAGAATTAAGGAGACTTCAAATTAAGATACATAAACAAATAAGGAAATTAGAAGGAATAATGTCCCAACAAGTATTAGATATTACATTTGAAAGAGATTTAAATGTAGATTCAATGTATGGTATTGAGATTTTAGAATTTCCTGCTTCAATTGCAAAGGTTGGTTTATGGTTAATTGATCATATTGTTAATAGAGAACTTTCAAAAGAATTTGGTTTATATTTTAGAAGACTACCATTAAAAAAAACAGCAAACATTCACATTGGAAATGCATTAAATACTGATTGGAATGTTATTATTCAAAAAGAAAAATTAACATATATATTAGGTAATCCTCCATTTATCTCTAAACAGGATAGAACTGAAGAGCAACAAAAAGATATGGATATAGTATGCAAAGGGGTAAATAATTATGGGTTATTAGATTATGTGGCATGTTGGTATATTAAATCAGCAGATTACATCCAAAACACAGAAATAAAAGTAGGGTTAGTCTCAACAAATTCAATTACTCAAGGAGAACAAGTGGGAGTGTTGTGGAGTTATTTACTAAATAAAAATATTAAAATAATTTTTGGGCATAGGACTTTTAAATGGTCAAATGATGCTAGAGGAAAAGCTCAAGTTCATGTTGTAATTATTGGATTTTCTTCAATAGATAGCAAAGAAAAATATATTTATGAATATGATAAGCCTGACTCTGAGCCAATTAAGATAAAAGCAAATAATATTAATCCATATTTAATAGACCAAAAAAACATTCTAATATTAAACAGAAACAAACCAATATGTGATGTTCCAGAAATATCATTTGGCAGTATGCCTAATGATGATGGTAATTTCTTATTTACTGATGAAGAAAAAAATAAGTTTCTGCAAGAAGAACCATCTGCAAAAAAGTTTATTAAGCACTTTATCAGTGCAAAAGAATTTTTACATAATGAGAATAGGTGGTGTTTATGGTTAAAAGATGTGTCTCCTTCTGAATTAAATAATCTAAAGCTAGTAAAAGAAAGAGTTGCAAAAGTAAAAGAGTATAGACTATCTAGTAAAAGAGAAGCTACAAGAAAACTAGCTCAAACACCTTATTTATTTGGTGAGATAAGACAACCAAGTAATGATTATATTTTGATACCTAGAGTTTCTTCAGAGAATAGAAATTATATTCCAATTGCTTTTTTTGATAAAAATTACATTGTGGGTGACACATGTTTATGTATTCCTAATGCAACAATGTATCATTTTGGGGTTTTAATTTCTGAAATGCATATGGTGTGGATGAGACAAGTATGCGGAAGAATGAAAAGTGATTATAGATACTCAAATAGTTTAGTTTATAATAATTTTCCATGGTCTGAAGATGTAACAGCTGAAAAAATCAAATATGTAGAAGATGCTGCAAAATTAGTAATCTCAATAAGAAAAAAATACAATTCATCTCTTGCAGATTTATATAATCCATTAAGTATGCCTAAAGACCTATTACAAGCTCATAATAAACTAAATAGATTAGTAGATAAATGTTATAGAACTAAGCCTTTCAAATCTGATTTAGAAAGATTAGAATATTTATTTGATTTATATGACCATCATATAATTAAAGATCAGAAGAAATTATAGAAAAAAGCTTAACCTAGTCTTTATTCATTTTATGCCATCATTAAAAATATTGAATATATTAAAGCAAAATTACCCCAGTTAATTTTAGTATCATTAATATTGCCATAATTATAAGCAATATCCAACCAACCTTTACAAGTATATTTTCTGTTATTTTACTTACCATAGTTTATAGCCTCCATTATAATTAATCTCTTTTGTATAATTGCATTAGTTCAACTATTTTAGTGAATACTATCGGCAATACTGATGTATAACCATCAAATAAAGAGAAACATTTTGGTTCTAGAATTAGTAATTTTATTGAAATAAAAACTACAGCTATTATGCTCAATAATTCACCAATTAGTATTATTCTATTGTATTCCATATTACCTTATAAAAAGAATGTTTTAATTATCCCTGCAATCAATAATATTCCTGCCAAAGCAACCAATACCCACATTATGTATTCTATTAGTTTTGTTTTACCTTTTTTATTCATTTTTTACCTCCTTTATAATCTTCAGACACATTAGCCTTCCATAAATAGTTTTCGCCTGACTTTTTAACGGAAACCCAGCCTTCCTCTTCAAACTGCTTTAAATAAAACAAAGCCGTATTCCACGAGATTTTTGTTTTCTTAGCCAAAAAGCTTGTAGTCCTGTAATATCTCTTATTCTCTATTAAAACCTTTATTAATTTGGATTGTATTGGCGGTAGCATTTTACTTCAGCCTGCATATAATCTCCCTTTTCTTTTCATCATAAATAATAACGCATTTAGAGCCTTTTTTAAGGCTTAATTCATGCCTTATAACACTTGGGATAGGTATCTTGACCTGGTGCTTTTCAACAACCAAAGAAACCTCTATGGGCTCTTCCTTTTGATATTTGATCTCCAATGATTTAATTATCTCCTCTGGGATGCCTTTCTTTGCCATAAATATTAGTCTATTAACTCATATTTAAATATTTATATAGTCTAATGTATATTTAGTCTAATAATACATAAAGTTTATAAACAAGTTATGCTATGAATAGTTAGACTAATTAATCATAATGGAAAACATCAAGAACGAGCCGATAGAATTATTCCAGTCTTATGAAAAAGCAAGACCCAAATTGGAAGCAATACAAGAAAATGAACCTCCTAAAAAGAAAAGAAAGACATATTCCCAGAATTGGTCGGTTTACACGTTATGCCAGGAGCAGGAAAAATTAATGGTATACAAAATAATTAATGACGTAATTGACTGCCTTAACTTCTCGCAGACATATAAAGGGAACGGAAGACCGAATGTAATACTAAAAGAAATAATCAAGGAACTGATAATAAAGCAGTTTAACGGATTCTCTTCAAGAAGAAACAAGTCAGAATTAATTTTAGTAAAAGGATTAGGCTATATCAATAAAGAATACCATTTCACAACATTGTGCAAATACCTGAGAAAGGAAGAACTAACGCCAATACTTCACTTGATATACAAGGCTCTGGCAGATCCATTAAAATCTTTAGAAAACTATTTTTCAACAGATGCAACTGGATTTTCAACCTTTGACAAAAAAAGATGGGTTGAGATAAGATTGGACTTGAAAGAGCATAAGGACTACAAGAAACTGCATGTCGTAACAGGAAACTTGACCAATGTAATAACTTCCGTTGATGTAAGTGAAGGAACTTGGCATGAATCTCCTTATTTCAAGATATTATTAAAAGATACGGCAAAAAGATTTAATGTAAAGGAAATATCTGCTGACGCAGGCTATCTTTCAAGGGAGAACTGCAATACAGCCAATAAATTAGGCGTCATGCCTTATATCATGCCTAAAAAGAATGTTAGTGCAAGGTCTAAAGGATCTGCAACATGGCATAGAATGATAAGGTTATGGAAGAATAATGAAAGCTTGTTCAGGGAGCATTACCATCAAAGAAGCAATGTTGAATCTACATTCTCAATGATAAAAAGAAAATTTGGGACTTACTTGAGAAGCAAGAATGACACGGCGAAGTTCAATGAAATTTTATTGAAAGTTATATGCCATAATGCATGCGTTTTGTCTGAAGCTTTGCTTTCTTACGACATAAAAATTGATTTCTGATAGTTTATATACAGAATATATGGGGTTTATCTACAAAGCTTATTACATCGAAAGCTTTATATATTTGTTGGTGTTATGTTTACCACGTTGATTTAAAGTCAACACAAAGGTTAAAAATGAAGGTCAAAAAAGATACTCAAAAAGAAGTCAAAAAAGAGGCTGATATCATTAATGAACTACAGGAAAAGATTGTTTTAGTGGATGAATATACAAACTCGCTAAAGAGACTGCAAGCTGACTTTGAAAATTATATAAAAAGAACTGAAAAAGAAAAGCAGGAATTAATGCAATTAGCAAATTACAAATTAATCATGAAATTATTAACTATTATAGATGATTTCGAAGCTTCTTTGAAGGTTATCAAGAAAGAAGGGAATAAAGATGTTATAGAGGGTATAGAAATGGTATTTAATAATTTATACAAGGTTTTAGATGCAGAAGGCGTCAAACCTATAAATGTTAATGGCGAGAAATTTGACCCTTACAAGCATGAAGCTATTGATAAAGTAATCAGCAATGAGCATGAAGAAGGATTAATTTTAGAGGAGATAAAGAAAGGCTATACTTACCAAAATAAAATAATAAGGCCAAGCATGGTCAAGATTGCCATACAGGAGGAAAGAAAATGAGCAAAATAATTGGAATAGATTTGGGGACTTCAAACTCAGGAGCAAGTGTTTTGCAAGCCGGAAGGCCTGTAACAATACCAAGCGCTGAAGGAGCAACATTATACGGGAAGGCATTTCCCAGCGTAGTCGCATTTACAAAAGACGGACAGATGTTAGTAGGAGAACCAGCAAGAAGACAGGCTGTTTCAAACCCGGAAGGGACTATTATGGGCGCCAAAAGGAAAATGGGCACTAACTTTAAATACAATATTTACGGCAAGGAATACACTCCGCAGCAAATTTCCGCTTTTATTTTGCAAAAGATAAAAAGAGATGCAGAAGAATTTTTAGGGGAATCATTAGAAAAGGCTGTAATTACAGTGCCTGCATATTTTGACGATAATCAAAGGCAGGCTACTAAAGATGCAGGTAAAATTGCAGGTTTGGATGTTGTAAGAATAGTCAATGAACCTACTGCCGCTAGTTTAGCTTACGGCTTAGATAAAGAAAAAGAAATGAAGATTCTAGTTTTTGATTTAGGAGGAGGCACTTTAGATGTCACTATAATGGAATTTGGCGACGGTGTTTTCGAAGTTAAATCCACGTCAGGAGACACGCAATTAGGCGGAACCGATATGGATGTCGCTTTAGTAAATTTCATTATAAAAGAATTTGAAAAGACTAACGGGATTGATTTAAATGACGATAAAACAGCTTTACAAAGAGTTAGAGAAGCTGCTGAAAAAGCTAAGATTGAGCTATCAACTGTATTAGAAACTGAGATTAATCTGCCGTTTATTTCCCGACATATAAATTTAAAGATGAATATTTCAAGGGCTAAACTGGAAGAGCTAGTTGATTCAATAATACAAAGATGCAAGAAGCCAGTAATGCAAGCTGTAAAAGATTCCAAGCTAAGCGAGAATGAAATCAGTAAAGTAATTTTAGTTGGCGGGCCTACAAGAATGCCAATTGTCAAGAAATTCGTTGAGGATATTTTTGGCAAGAAAGTAGAGCGCGGGTTAGACCCGATGGAATGCGTTGCAATGGGCGCTGCTGTGCAAGCAGGTGTATTAGCGGGAGAAGTAAAAGATATTTTATTGCTTGACGTTACTCCATTAACGTTAGGCATAGAAACTTTAGGTGGGGTAAGAACGCCTTTAATTCCCAGAAATACAACTGTGCCTACAAAGAAATCCCAGATTTTCTCAACCGCAGAAGAAAACCAGCCTGCTGTAACTGTAAATGTTCTTCAAGGCGAAAGAGAAATGTCTGCTGACAATAAAAGTTTGGGGAGATTTGAATTAACAGGAATTTTGCCAGCGCCAAGAGGAGTGCCGCAGATTGAAGTAACTTTTGACATTGATGCCAACGGGATAATCCATGTTTCTGCAAAAGATTTAGGGACTAATAAAGAACAGTCCATAAAGATTACGGGAACGCAGAAATTAAAGGAAGAAGAAGTTGAAAGGATGAGAAAAGAAGCTGAGAAGTTTGCAGATGATGACAAGAAAAGAAAGGAAGGCGTTGAAGTTAAAAATCAAGCTGACACTTTAGTTTATACAATTGAGAAAACTGCTAAAGACCTGAAAGACAAGGCTAAGGCTGAAGAGATAGAGGAGATTATAAAAATGAAGGATGAACTGAAGGATTTAATCAAAGAAGATAAAGTTGATGAGCTAAAGAATAAGATGGAAGAAATTAACAAGAAACTTCATGAGATTACTTCAAAGCTTTACCAGCAGGCTTCACAGAAAACCGAGGGAAAATCAAAGGTTAGCGAAGATGACGTTATCGACGCTGAGGTTGTTGATGAAGAAGAACCTAAAAAGAAAGGAAAGAAATGAGTTATGAAATAGATATCAACCAAGGAATTAGGACTGCTTATAGAAAAATATTGGCGCAGAATGATTTAAATAAAGCATTTGAATACTATGAAAAATTTAAGAATTTGATGTGCTTTTATTCCAATGACTTAATTAGTGAAAATGATGCCCTTAAAAAAGAATTTAGCCTAACACCTGAAGAAGAAAGAAGGATTAAAGAAAGCGATTTAGGCAACCTTATAAAGATGTTCAACACGAAACATCCATTCTTTGTGTAAAATGGCAAAAGATTATTATGAAGTATTGAGTGTGAAGAAAGAAGCTAGCCCTGAAGAGATAAAAAAATCTTACAAGAAATTAGCCAAACAATTCCATCCTGATATAAACAAAGACAAAAACGCTGAAGGAAAATTCAAGGAAATTTCAGAGGCTTACGCAGTTCTATCTGATGAAAATAAAAGAAAGCAATATGACCAATTCGGGCATGCCGCATTTTCGCAAAGATTTACTGAAGAAGACATATTCAGAGGCGCTAATTTTGAGGATATATTCGGGGATTTTGGGGATGTATTCGGTGACAGCATTTTCGGAAACATTTTTGGAGGGAATAGAAGAAGGAACAGGGGCTCTGATTTAAGATATGACTTGGAATTAAATTTTGAGGAAGCTTGCTTTGGCTCTACAAAGAATATTAATGTTGAGAAATTAGTTAAATGCAATGACTGCGATGGAACCGGAAGCAAAGACGGAAAATTTGAAGTTTGCGATGAATGCGGAGGTAGAGGGCAGGTAAGAAAAACAAGAAGGATTCCTTTTGGAGTTTTCACGCAGGTTGGAGCATGCGACAAATGCAAAGGCGAGGGAAAAGTCATTAAAAATTTATGCAGAGAATGCAACGGCACTGGAAGAGTTACTAAAGGAAAATCCATAAAAGTAAATATTCCTGCTGGAGTTGATAACGGCTCTCAATTAAGAATTTCCAGAGAGGGAGAAGCCGGCTTAAGAAATACGCAAGCTGGCGATTTGTATATTGTTATTCATGTTAAAGAAAGCGATGTGTTTGAAAGGGAAGGCAATGATATATTTATCAACCTGCCAATAAGCTTTTCACAGGCTGCCTTGGGCGATGAAATAAAAATACCCACTTTGAAGGGCGAGGTAAAATTAAAAATACCTTCCGGGATACAGTCCGGGACTAAGATGAGATTAGAAGGAAAAGGAATTCCTTATTTGGACGGCTACGGAGTTGGAGACCAATTTGTTGTTGTTAATGTTATTACGCCTAAAAAATTAAATAAAGAAGAAAAAAAACTTTTTGAGAAACTTGGCGAATTTGACGATAAGAAATCCGTATTTGACAAGATTGTTGATTTTGGAAAAGGGATTTTTTTATAACTATTTACCGATACGAATATAAAGATATAAGCAATATATTTTTTAATGAAAATTGATTATTCTGACCATGCTAAAAAGAGGATGAAACAAAGAGGCGTAACTGAATTAGAGATTG
>Ga0209542_10013883_pt1 | contig 13786 bp, 17 predicted proteins | sample RifCSPhighO2_01_FD_184028 | JGI IMG/M metagenome (GOLD analysis project Ga0209542, IMG submission 184028) | Soil microbial communities from Rifle, Colorado - Rifle CSP2_plank highO2_0.1 (SPAdes) (version 2) | ecosystem: Environmental > Terrestrial > Deep subsurface > Rock core/Sediment ...
GTGCTGGATGTACTTGATGTACTTGATGTGTATGCTGTTCAGTTTTGTTCTGTTCGGCTTCCATTCTTCTTGTGTACGCTCTACCATTATTAAATATTGTCCCATAGGTTTAAAAATACGTTTATTCCTGATGGTTTTTATGAAAGTTTCAAAGACGTCGCTTCTGCTTTTAGGAGTTATTATTTTTGCGTTTGTACTTCGATTTATTGTTGTTCAGAATCTTGATGTGAGTTCAGACGAAATGATTTATTCGCTTGCTCCCTACAATATTATTTCTGCGGGTGCATTGGGCACAATTGATCAGTCTCCGCTTTACTTTTATCTTACTGACATCACTTATCATTTTTTCAGTCATTTGAGCCCTTTAGTTATTCGCTTTACGTCTCTTCTTTTTGGTTTACTTACGTGTGCTGTCATATTCCTCTATTCACGACATATTTTTCAGGACAAGAAAGCTGCTCTTTTTAGTGCGGTTCTCTTTGCGACATCGGGTTACGCGATTCTTTACAATTATGAAATGGATATGGGTGCGTTCTTTTTTGCTCTGCTGAGCATGTATTTTTTTATCCAAGCATTTGAGAAACCGCGTTTTTATTTCTACTCTGCAGTTTTTTTTGCACTTGGTGTTCTCATCAAAAATATCATTCTTGTGTTTGTACCTGTTTATATTGCGGTGTTTGCTTATCATGAATACAAGCATCGTACACTTTTCCAGACACATGAAGGGCGCGTTATCTTTAAGAAAGATGTTCTCAAATCAATTCTTTCGGGTGTACTTGTTTTTCTTTTTATTATATCGCCTGTATTGTTTTATAATTATATTGTCTATCAGGAAAAAGGCATTGCTGATTTTTATTTTGCTGGTGTTATTGGTTCAGAGGCATCACCTATTCAAGGTATTAGTGTTCAGCCCTGGCATACGGGCGCATTAGTGAGCACCGCTTTCTCAAAATTTAAGGAATTGGCTCGTGCTGATATTATTGTCTTGCTCTTTGGAGGATTTGGTGTTTTTCTTTCTCTTTGGAAGCCGCGAAAAGAAACAATACTCTTGTTACTTTCGTTGCTGTTTTTGATGGTCTATGTTGGGGGAAAAACGGCGAGTTCGACGCATTTCTTGTGGATTCCAGTTGTATTGAGCATTCTTGGGGGGTATAGTATTGCACTTCTTTTTTCACGTTTTCCAGCTGCTGAACGCATCATGACGGTTATTCTTTTTGCTGCGATCTGTATTAATGCATTTTTTATCATTCAAGAATCGCGCTCTCAGCATGATAATTCGCTTACTGTATTGTTGCGTGAGTATGTGCCTAGTATCCCCAATGAAGCACTTGTTATTGTTGATCCGCGTGTTTATCGTGGGATTGATGCATGGGTATTCCACGACAAACATTATCTTGAAGGGAATTACGCACCGCAGCTGTTTGAGCAAATGAATTCAGCACCGGGACAAGCTATTCAAATTCCTCTCTATTATGTCGAATGCAGTCCGAAAGGAAAATTCTGCGGATGGAAACCTGAAGATTTTGAGCGTATTGCACCGTTTGGAGAACAGTTAAGTGCGCAATTCAAGAATATTACAACGCCGATTACTGAGATTGGCACGAAAGATGTTGTTGCAATTCACAAGGGAGTTATTGGTATCAAACCTGGCTTTATTGAAGCAGTTGATCGCACACATCAACATTGGGGATACTCTGTTGGCTGGAAGTATCCTGAAGATAATATTGACTACTATGAAGCTGAAGGATTCTTGAAGTTCTTGCATGTTCTTGGACTGATTATATTGTACATCGATGTGCTTATTGCGCTGATTTCAATTCCGTTAGTTTTTGTTTTAGCTTTACGGGGTGAACATCATGCAACCTGAGTTTGTTCGTGTTGATAACGACTTATTAGCACTTGTTGTGCGACATGATTTTGTTCCGGAAAAACTTTCATTTCCAACGCCGGAAAATTTTGGGTTACAGCTCGGTATTCATTCACGCAAACGCGGAGACGTGGTTGAAGCGCACGGTCATGTGCCGTTTGAAAATTTGGCTATTGCGGCACAAGAGTTTTTTTATGTGGTGACTGGGAAAGTTGAGGTTGATGTGTTTCATCGAGGGAAGAAGCATTCGACTATTGTTTTGGGTGTTGGAGATATGATTCTGTTGAATTGTGCCCATGGCATGCGTTTTTCTCAGGATTCGCGGATTGTTGAAATCAAACAAGGGCCGTATCGTGGGAAGGATGTTGAGAAAGAGTTTGTTTGAGTGCTATTTTTATACCATTTTTTCTTTCATGATTTCGAGATCGATCGTTGCTTTTCGTAGTTCTTCGATGATATCTTCCATTGCGTTTCGAATGGTTTTTTTATCGTAATCACCTCTTCCGATTCTTGAAATTGCCTCGTTAATTTTTTCTGCGGGTGATTGTATCCGTCCTCTTGTCATACCTCTTAATATCATTGCGTACTCTTGTGTTGTCATCTTTTCGATGATTCGTATTTTTCTGTACAGTAATTCTAGTTCTTGTTCAACGATCCCAAATAGATGCTCTTTTTCTTGTTCGGTGAATCCGGCGTATTCTTTATATTTTTTCATATGGATTTGGATCAGCGCAATTGAATTGTCCATGTTTTTTGTCGTTACCATGCCTCTTCTGATTTTGCTTTTACTTTTAATCTTTTGCACAAGTTTCTTAAATCACCAGCCCAAACTCAGCTTATGCATTCACTTATTCCCGTTTGTGAGCCGACGCTGCGTGGCAACGAATTGAAGTATGCGATGGAAGCTATCAGCACGGGATGGATTTCTTCAAGTGGGACGTACATTACACGTTTTGAACAGGAATTTAGTGCGTTCTGTAATGTGAAGCATGGAATTGCTTGTTCGAATGGGACGACGGCACTGCATATGGCGATTGAAGCGCTGGGCATCGGTCATGGCGATGAAGTTATTATTCCGACGTTTACAATGATTGCGAGTGCGAATGCGGTGATTTATTCGGGGTCTAAACCTGTTCTTGTTGATGCGGAATTAGACACGTGGAACATGGATATCTCTCAGATTGAGAAGAAGATTACACCGCGGACGAAAGCGATCATGGTTGTTCATACCTATGGACATCCAGTTGACATGGATAAAGTTCGGGCGATTGCGGACAAACATAATCTGTATGTGATTGAAGATGCGGCAGAAGCACATGGGGCGTTGTATCGTGGAAGGAAGACGGGCGGTCTGAGTGATGTTGCGGCGTTTAGTTTTTATGCGAATAAAATTTTAGCAACTGGCGAAGGGGGCATGGTTGTTACGAATAATGACGCATTTGCTGAACGTGCGCGGAAATTACGTAATCATTTTTTTGGAAAGAAACGATATATTCATCCTGAGGTTGGCTATAATTATCGTATGACGAATGTGCAGGCTGCGATCGGGTGCGGACAGATGGAGCGGGCTGATGAATTAGTTGAAGCACGACGACGGAATGCGCATTTGTATAATTCATTGCTTTCTGGTGTGAGGGGACTAACGCTGCCACCGGAAAAAGAATGGGCAAAGAATGTGTATTGGATGTATGGCGTCTTAGTTCAACCTGAATTTGGCAAGACGATGCCACAGCTGTGTGAGGCTTTATTTTTGCGAGGTGTTGAGACGCGGACGTTCTTTATTGGTATGCATAAGCAACCCGCCTATATGAAAAATGATCCACGGTTTCCGGATGTTTCTGGACGATATCCTGTGTCGGACGAACTTGAAGAGAAAGGTTTCTATTTGCCGTCGTCAAGTCATTTGACTAAAGAACAGATTACTTTTATTGTTGAACAGATTAAGGAGATTCAGCGCTCATGAACTCAGTTTCAGTAATTCTGCCTTCGTATAACGAAAAAGATAATTTGCCCGAGGCTATTGAAAGACTGGAGAAGAGTGTTGCTGATGATTTACTTGAAATTATTGTAGTTGATGATAATTCTCCTGATGGAAGTTGGAAAGTTGTTGAAGATCTTAAGAATCCTAAAGTACGGGTTATTCGTCGTATGCATGAGAAAGGGTTAGCTTCGGCGATAGAACGAGGAGTTGCGGAGGCACGCGGTGACACTGTTGTTTGGATGGATTGTGATTTAGGATTGCCACCTGAAGCAGTGCCGCGGCTTGTTGCTGGGCTTTCGCATGCGGATGTTGTTGTGGGTTCACGGTATGTTCGCGGAGGGGCGGATAAGCGAGCGTTTGTGCGGCGAACGTTGAGCACACTGATGAATATTTATGCGATGGTTGTGTTGAGTTTTAAAGTACGAGACTATACATCGGGATTTGTGGCTGCACGGACTTCGGTTGCTCGAGTGATTGGAATTAATCCGCGGGGTTTTGGGGAATATTGTATTGAGTTTCTTTATACTGCAGTAAAACGTGGCTATCGTGTTGCGGAAGTTGGGTATCATTATAATTATCGCAAGCATGGTGTGTCAAGGACGGATACGGTGAACTATAGTTTGTTCAAATTTGGCGCTCAGTATGCATGGCGGATACTTCGGTTGAGATTTCGGGTGAAATAAATGAAACTGTGGCTTTTTGATATTGATGGGACGCTTGTCAATATTACTCCTGTGCATTTGGCTACATATCAAAAGATGTATCACGATATTGTGGGCGTTGTGCCGTCGGACGCTGTTTTTTTGAGCGGTTTTGGCATGGCGGAATTTGAGATGCATCATTTCATTTTTGAGAAGATTGGTGTTACTGATGTCTCGCTGATTCCTCGGTTGATTTCAGTTCATACCTCCTATTTTCAGAAGGAGTTGGAGCATGCTACGGTTGTGCCGCTGCCGGGTGCTGTTGGTTTTCTTGAAGCGCTAAAACGACGTGGCGAGCAGATTGCGATTGTGACGGGGAATCTTCTTGAGAACGCTGAGCGGATACTTCGGAAGGCGGGGTTGCATGAATATTTTTCTTTTATATCGTGCGATTCTGGAGGGATGAAGCGCTGGCAAATTGTGGTTGCGGCCGTGCAGAAAGTTGAGGTGGACGAGGTTGTTATTATTGGGGATACTGTCCATGATATTGTTGCTGCACGAGAAGCGGCACATTCGTTGGGGAAGAAGATAACAGTTGCGGTGGTGGCGACGGGGACTTGTACATCTAAGGAATTGAAGGATGCTCGGCCGGATATGTATTTTAAGACGCTGGATGATTATAAAGAAGGGTTTGGGTTGGATTGACTATTTCTTTTTGAATTCGACGTTATCGAACTTTTCGAATTCTTTGTCGCCTGTGACGAACTTCATTTTATTGTGTAACGCGAAGACATATCCTGCGGCGTCGAAGAATGATATTCCTGATTTTCTATGCTTATGTTTGAATTTTATAGCTGCTCTGAGAATTTCTTTTGGTACTGGGTATGAATATGCTGCTAATTTATTGTACCATAATTCAGCAGTTTGCTCATCTTTATCGCGTAATAATATTCCGTAAAATTCTGCTAGTGTTAGTTCTGCGATAATAAACTTATTTTCTTCGTATTCTGCGAACTTTGGGTTACCTTCGTAAATCTCTGCGAGCGCATATGTATCTAAGCATTTTACATCCATTTGCTTTCCCACTCTTTTCTCTGTTCTTTGATTAATTGAGCAGCTGGTTTGCTGAATTTTCCTGCGCCGAATAGCTCTTTTAGGACATTTCTTTTTTTCTTTATTTCTATATCTACTGTTTCTTCTGGCTTGATATGCAGTTCTTGAACCATTTCACTGGGTATAATTATTCCTATAGAATTTCCCCATTTCTTCGTTTGTACTTGTATCATGTATAACTATTGTGTATAACTTATTTATTAATGTTTTGTTTATGTCTTTATCGTCGTAATCTTAATAAATAAGGCTCATTCTGTGGGCTTATGAAAGAATATTCGGTGGGCGCACATGGAGAGCCTGTTGACTTGTCAAAACTTGTTGGTCGTCGTCTTTCGGATGAAACTTATCAAGCTGCTCACGCTTCTTTAGTCATTCCCTGTCATGATGTTTATATCGCTGTAGAGCACCAAGGAGAAGCTGGTTTACTGCTTGTCACACGAAAAGAGGAGCCTATGAAAGGTGCGCTGTGGCCGATCGGCGGGCGCATTCTGCGTGGCATGTCAACGGAAGATTCTTTACGGAAAAAATCTATTCAAGAATGTGGACTTGGACTTGAAGATATTACTTATTTGGGCGTTTCCCGTGTCTTCTTTCAAGAAGATGCGTTAGGGCATGGCAGAGGGAATGATGCGTTTGGGTTCAATTATTTCGCGCGCGGTGTGGGTGAATTGAATCTGAATGACTTGCATGAACGGCCGACGGTTATCACTCCTGTACGCTATGCTGATTTTAGAGACGGAAGACATCCATACATGCTTGAATTTATGGATCAAGCGATCGATATATTGGGGGGAAAATTATGACATATGCAAACAAACATGCTGGAAAAGATTATTTTGTGTTGACTGCGGTCGATGGAACACGACTTGATCGTGCTGTGCTGGAGAGCAAATCAATTATTTTTGAACGCGGGTTGAGTCCTGCTGATATTAGACTTGGAAGGTTTCAGAAAACTGATTATGATACTGCATTGAAAACACGTCAGCATCTTGCGAATATTGGATCGATTAGTCTCCATGGTCGGTTTGGCGACGATACGAAGCCTGCGTTTGAATCTGCAGCCCTGCAAGAAGATGGACTTCATGTCAATGTTGGACTTACGAATTTCCCTTACTTTGAGCAGGACTTGCTTCGTGATCCGGCATTAAATCTTGCACTTCAAGAAAAAGGATTGAAAGAACATAATGATCGATGGGCGTATCTGCAGCAGGCTGTAGGTGCGATGGGGTTAGTTGTTACAAATGAAGGATCAGTTGTCGTTCGCCAGAGAAAATCACGATTTTATGATGGATTTCTTAATGGCCCTGCAGGATTTTTGATTTTTGATGATGAAACAGCTGTTCTGGATCCGGGAACTTTGTCCGTTCCTAAAAATGTATTGCGACTTGTTCGTACAGAACTTGGTGTTGAGTCTCATAATGTTGTTTCTATGAGTCAAGCAGGCATTTACGGTCACCCTGTTACTGGAGAGTTTGACATTGCACTGATTGTTGGGACAGAACTTCCTGATGCATATTTTGAGAAGCGACCTAATGATGAGCGTGTCACTCTCTTGAAAAAAGACGATCTTGAAGCTATTGCAGATGGAAAAAAGATGGAAGATCGAAACTTCATGTATTCAACGTGGGGAGCGATGCTCGCACATCTGAGACGGAGAGAGTAGCACCATAATCTTTATTAACCTCTCTTAAGCAACCCGTTTCATGCATATTCCACCAATAACCGAACGCAAAACATGTCGTGTTTGTTATTCTGATAGATTGACGCCGGTGTTTTCGCTCGGCGATTTGTATGTCAGCAATTTCATCGCGAAAGAAGACATGCACAAGCAGGTCAAGGCGCCGCTGGAACTCATATTTTGCGAGCATTGCACGCTATTACAGTTGAGGCATACAGCACCACAAGAATTACTGTACTCAGGTTTCTATTGGTATCGTTCGGGTGTTACGGAAACGATGAAGAAAGCGTTGCGCGATATCACTGAGAAAGTTGAGAAGAAAGTGAAGCTTTCATCGGGTGATATTGTTCTAGATATTGGGTCGAATGATGGGACGTTATTGCGGACGTATACGGTTCCTGGACTTGTGACGGTGGGTGTTGAGCCGGCGAAGAATCTTGCTGATGAAGGGTGGAAAGGCTTGACGCACTTTGTCAATGATTTTTGGACGATTGGTAATTACAATACAGCGATGAACGGCAAACGTGCTCGGGTCATCACGGCAATTGGCATGTTTTATGATATGGAAGATCCTAATCAATTCATTGCGGATATTGCGACGGCGTTGCGCGACGATGGCGTGTTTATTGCACAGTTAATGTGTTTGAAGAACATGATTGATACGAATGATGTGGGCAATATTTGTCATGAACATTTGGAATTTTATTCGTTTGCGTCACTGGAATACTTATTCAATAAAAACGGATTGGAAATTTATGATGTTGAAATTAATTCGATCAATGGCGGAAGTTATCGTGTGTTTGCACGGCGTCGCGATGGAGCGGTTGTACAGACGGCGGATGCGCGCGCGCGGGTTGAGGCTGTACGGCATTCTGAGAAAGATTTGAATAGTATTGAAGCGTTTTTGGCGTTCAAAGCTCGACTGGAAGACAACAAACAGAAATGTGTTGCATTTATTCATGATGCTCGGGCTCGCGGCAAGAAAGTCTGGGTGTATGGCGCGTCGACGAAGGGGAACACGATTTTACAGTATTATGGGCTTTCTGGAAATGAAATTGAAGCGGCTTCGGAACGGTCGCCGGAGAAATGGGGTAAATATACGGTTGGCTCGATGATTAAATGCGTGTCAGAGGATGAGGCGCGGAAAGCTAACCCGGACTACTTCCTGGTGCTACCGTATGCGTTCTTTGATGAGATGTATGCGCGTGAAGCTGATTGGCGGGCTAAAGGTGGGCAGTTTATTGTGCCGCTGCCTGAGTTTCGGGTTGTAAAGTAGGTTTCTGAAATTGATTATATTTTCTATACGTAAAGTATTAAACGATTAGGACCCCTTTATCTCTTATGAATAAAATAATCGTTATCATTGGTGTTGTTCTTATCGTTGCGGGTTTGTTCTCTCAATTTTACACGTTTACGGAAACGGATACAAAAAATGTTTTGGGTTATCGCGAAACGGACACTGATACAAAGAAACCGTATCAAGCGTTTGCTTTGCCGGTGCTTCTGTTAGGGGTTGTTTTGGTTGGTATTGGTGCGTTTTTGAAACGGTGATCTGTTCGCATCGGTAAAGATAGCATACAAATCTTTTTAAGTTAGCCTCTTAAATAAGCTCTTTATGACTTTATCTCATAGTCCTGATTCTGATCTTGAACAGCGCGCAGAAGTTGCTCGCAACGAAGATCGTGCTCAACGTGCGGCAGATATTGCTGAAACTAATTTAGAAACGATGGCGGGTGCAGCGGAAGTTGTATCCGAAGTTCCTGATGCGGTTCTCTCTGTCGGTGAAGCTGGTTCGGCTGTTGCAGAAATGGGTGTTGAAGTTGCGAGTACCGCAGTCGAAGGCACGAAAGCTGTTGCGACACTTGTTGAGGGTGTTGCGACTGCGATCACTTGGAAAATGAAATTGCTTGGATATGCCGCCAAAGGCATCAATCATATTGGAGCTATCGGAGTTGCTGGTCTCATTTGTGCGGCATCTGCTTTTGGATTGTATTCATACTGCAGCAGAAAAGCCACTGAAGGTCAGCTGTATGTTAATGAAACACGGGCGTCGATTGATGCGAAAATTGAGGGTGTAAAACAGCCTATCGCAAGCACGACGAGCACGGTTACTGGAGCGCCTGCTGCAGCGAGTTCATGGCTGCGAAATACTGCATATAATGCATGGGTTGGCAGTGTACGCGAGGCACTCCCTGATGATGAAGGGACTATTTTTTTCCTTCGTGATGGTCAGCTGAGATATACACTTCCTCAGAGAGCAACAGACGAAGAAATCAGAACGTATCGCGTTGGTGATCTTGAGGGTATTACTCAGATTGCACGTGCGGGCGATAATGGTTTGTATCTAGTGATGAGAGCTCTAGCGCAGCCCGAACGAGAAGCTGATGAGGCTGTTGACCGTTCATTGCATGTCTATCATCTTGATGTTGCAGATGGAAAAATGTCTCAAGCATATCATGTTCCTACAAATTCGAGGGATCTTGGTGACGTTCAAGCGATTCATTATGATGCTGAGAATAACCGCCTGTTTGTTCAGGGTACACAGCCGTTTCAATCATTCTTATCAACAAAAGATCATCAAGGTAATGTTGTAGAACATGGGACTGGCGGCGTTGTATCGTCAATCAATGGGCGTGATATCAAACGTCATGGCGCGATGAAATTTCCAGATCGAACAGACATGGTATGTCCTGATGGTTATCATCGCGCGTTTGTGAAAGATGGCATTCTTGGCGTTTCAAATTCGGATGGATCAGATCCGCTGGAAATCAAGGTTGCTGCGGAAATGCCGGTGTGGTTGCCGTATCAGATGAAGGGTGAGTAGAAACTAAATCTTTTTAAGCTCTTGATTTAAACTTCTTCTTATGTCTGAAAAGAAAGTATTAATTTTGGGGTGCACTGGGCAGGATGGAAGTTATGCCTGTGAATTATTTCTTTCCAAAGGCTACGAAGTGCACGGTTTTGCAAGGAAATCCGCTACGGGTAATTTCAAGAATATCAAGCACATTATGGACAAGATAAAGTTACACCGCGGCGACTTGGCGGACGGGACGTCATTATATCGTGTGATTTCTACTGTTAAACCTCATGAAATTTACAATTTTGCTGATCAAGATCATGTCAGCTGGAGCTATGATTCGCCGGACTATTCGTCGGATGTTACGGGAGCGGCGGTTGGACGTATCTTGGAGATCATTAAACAGGTTGATAAATCAATCAAATTCTTTCAGCCGGTGTCGAGTAACATGTTCGGCAGGGCTAAGGAGACGCCGCAGAACGAAGAGACGGCGTTACGACCACAGAGCCCCTATGCATGTGCGAAGGCGTATGCATATTTGCTTGTGCGATACTATCGTGATGTATTTGGGTTGCATGCAAGCACGGCTATATTTTACAATCACGAGAGCCCGCGCAGAACAGATGAGTATGTGACGCGCAAAATTACGAAGGCGGCTGCGCGAATTAAACTCGGCAAACAGAAGAAGTTGATGTTGGGTGACTTGTCACTTGGTGTTGATTTTGGATATGCGCTTGATTATGTCAATGCAGCGTGGAATATTCTGCAGTTGGATAAACCTGACGACTTTATTATATGTACGGGAGAGACGCATACGATCCGGGAGTTCTTGGACGAGGCGTTTGCGGTTGTTGGGTTGAAGGCGGATGATTATGTTGAGTTTGATCCGAAGCTGTTGCGACCGGGCAAGACGGATACGTTAGTTGGGGATTATTCGAAGGCTGCTCGTGCATTCGGTTACAAACCTAATGTTACTTTTAAGAAATTGGTTCGAATATTGGTTGAGTCTGATTTGGTTGAGGAGGGGAAGGATTAGTTATTATTTTAAATTATTTTTATTATCTATTTTTAGACCTATAATACTACTTCTCATAATCAGCTAATGGGGTAGCAACACAACGTGAGTTCGGCGACGATGAGTATCCCCATTAGCTAATTAATGGTCGATATAGGGAATAATTTTTCTCTTAACTTTTTTTCCCCACCGCAACAATATTAACTCCCAACGGATAATTCACTTTGTCTAACGTTTTAATTTCAGTTGTATAGATTTTTGTTAGAATTTTGTTCAGTGTTGGATTGATCTGCGTTTCTAAATCGGATTTTGGTGGGGAACTTGACAAACTTTCTAGCTTGCGTTTGAGATAGATTATCGGGAACATTAGTGTGTTGAAATAGCTGATCTTTTCGACGGTAAAACCTGCAACTTCTAACTTGTGTTTGAGTTCTGCTTTTGAGTAACGACGTGCGCCGTGGAAGGCGATGTCGTGCTTACCGAAGAGGCATTTCATGGCGCTATCTGTAATAATGAAGCGGCCGCCGGGTTTGAGGATGCGGTGGATTTCTTTGAAACCTTTGACGTCGTCGGTGATCGCTTTGTGGTAGAAGATGCCGAGCGATGTAACGATGTCGAATGTGTTGTCTGGTAATTCGATGTTCATGACGTCGGATTTTAGTGCGGCTAAGTTACGACTTTTGCAGAATTCTAGTGCGGTGTCGGAGATGTCTATCCCTTGGGCTTTGCCGTACTGGTTGAGGATGGTGAGGGTTTTGCCGGTGCCGCAGCCGATGTCGAGGAGGTCGCTGTGCTTGTTTTGGCTGTGTGGTTTTGTATATTTATTTAGAAGTCTTTTGAGGAGTGTATATTGTCCGTTAAACCACCAGTATGTTTCTTCGAGCTCTAGAATTTTATCGTACTCATGCTTTTCCATTTATGACCTGTGCTATTTTTTGGACAAATGACTTGTTTTTATTGCGCTTCTGTGCGGATTCTTTCTGTGAGTCGCGGACGACGTTGCGCGAAACGATGTCGATTTCATGCGAATGATTTGGAGCGTCCCAGGGGAATGCTTTGCCTGCGAGATACTGTTCCCAGCGCTTGATGTCTTCATCGACCATGATCTTGACGAGCTGTTTGAATGTGACTCTTGGCTTCCAGCCGAGGATTTCTTCTGCTTTCTTTGGTGAACCATGCAATTGATGAACGTCTAATGGGCGTAAGAGGCGTTGGTCTGTGAGAACGTGATTCTTCCAGTTTAATCCTGCGACATTGAATGCTTCTTGTGCGAATTCTGCGACAGAATGTGTTTCGCCGGTTGCGACGACGTAGTCATCTGATCGTTCATGCTGCATCATCATGTACATGGCGCGGACATAATCAGGAGCGAATCCCCAGTCTCTGAATGCGCTGGTGTTGCCTAAATGTAAATCCTTTTGTAAACCGACTTTGATTTTTGCGACAGCGTTTGTTATTTTTCTTGTGACGAATTCTAATCCTCTGAGAGGAGAGTTTGCGATGATTATATTTCCTACTCCTGCCATGAATTTTCCTGAAGCTGTCTCGATATCGTATACCCATTCGGGCTGTTGCTGATGATATAATGTTTTCTTTACCTCTGTTTTTTCTTTTGCGAGATGGTGAATTGTCTGTGCGTGTCCGCCTTGCTGGATTTTTCTTATGAATGTTCTTGATGCCCCCGTTTGGCGTGATATCTCTCGCTGGCTTTCTCCATCTTCGAGTAATTCTGTAATTTCTATTTCTGTTTCAACTTTGTTTACGGGGGAAAGAAAATTTATCGAATAATACCCGTAATTCTTTTCGTCTGTTTCAAATGTCATATTAAAATCTTGACTGCTGATTCTGCTCATCAAGAATAATAAGCCCTGCGCTAAAATAATTGAATCTGTTTTGAAATTTTTGAATGTATACATACATGGATTTGATTTTAAACCATCTGTTGCATTATATCCTTTGAGGAATGCGAGCTGGCACTCTTTTGATGCGTTTAATATCCTATCGGGCACTTTCTTAAATCCGTCGTAGGTGTATAACTCATTTTTGATATAACGTAGATATTTCCTGTTTCCATTTAATCTCATCTGTGTGACATGCCCAAATTCTGTCGTATATTCTTTTTGGGTTGTTGATCCTAACGCAACTTTTTTCCATAAGTATTCGCACTGTTTCAAGAGTTCAATATCATTGCTAGAAAATTGTCCTTTTCCTTCGTCACTCACATAGCCGTCGCCTGTCATCATCCCTAAAAATACTGCTTCTTCGTATGTTATCTGACATTCTCCTTCGAAATCCGGGAATTCGCTGTGCTGGAGCTTTTCACCCACATCCACGATCTGTGCTTTTATTTTTTCGCTTGAAGAATCAATCATATTATGGTGATTTGTCACCTCAACTATGCCATGTCGTGTGTTTATTGTTTTACACAAGAAGTTTTCATCTTCCTTTTTACGGCGTGTTGCGGTGAGCACTTTCAAATCTACAAAATTATATCCATCCCATATCTCAAGATTTTTTATCTGCCATTGTTGGACATTTGCCTGTTTTTCACGTGCTCTTCTGATGTCTTTGATTCTTCTTATTGAAATTGCATTCGTTTTCTTGTTTCTTATGAGACTAGGTGTATTTTCCGATATACATTCGTGATTGAATAGGATTCCGTTGCATGCGAACATGTTGTACGAATCCTATTCA
>Ga0209542_10013885_pt1 | contig 13784 bp, 14 predicted proteins | sample RifCSPhighO2_01_FD_184028 | JGI IMG/M metagenome (GOLD analysis project Ga0209542, IMG submission 184028) | Soil microbial communities from Rifle, Colorado - Rifle CSP2_plank highO2_0.1 (SPAdes) (version 2) | ecosystem: Environmental > Terrestrial > Deep subsurface > Rock core/Sediment ...
AAAACCAAAAGATCACCATTTCATTATCGCCCGCTGATTTAAAGAAAGAGGGGCCGCTGTTTGATTTACCAATTGCCATTGCGTATCTATCTGCAGCTGGAGAAATTACTGTGCCCGAAGACATACTCTTGGTAGGGGAACTTGGTTTAGACGGCAGCGTGCGCTCCGTACGCGGCGTTCTTAATATGGTCATGGCTGCCAAAGAAAATGGTTATAAGGAAATTATTATTCCGGCCGACAACGCCACCGAAGCTGCTTTGATTGATGGTATTACCATTTATCCTGCCAAAAATCTGCAATCTGTTCTAGCCCACCTAGACGGTAGTCGACCTGACCACGCCAAACTTACCCCTCAACCTATAACAATCATTGATGAAAATATTTGGAATGATGGCTCAGTGGTACTTGAAGATATCAAAGGCCAAGAAAGTGCCAAGCGCGCCCTTACCATCGCTGCTGCCGGACGACATAACATACTATTAGTTGGGCCGCCCGGCACAGGCAAGACAATGCTCGCTCGTGCTTTTCAAGGACTACTCCCTCCACTTTCACGCGAGGACATGTTGGCGGTCACAGCCATCAATTCACTTTGTGGGCATGAAGGCGGAATCACCAGCACTCCACCATTTCGTACTCCGCATCATACCGCTTCACACACCGCTCTAGTAGGAGGCGGAGCCAATCCTAAGCCTGGCGAAGTCACTCTAGCGCACAAAGGGGTACTATTTATAATGGATGTCCCACAATTAGAAAAGGGGATAATTTCTCAGATTAATCCTGCGTTCGTACAGACTCGATGCTAAGTTGAGTTATGTTGTCAATAACCTGATACGTATCTAGTTGAATATGAGTCACCTTGTCACTTTTGTATCTAAAGACACCAGTTATAACAACAGGCTTATCAATCAAGTCACGATAATCATTAAAGTTGAACTCTCCTTTAATTGACATCGGTATACCCTTTTCGCCATCTTCTATATTAAAACCGAAATAATTGTTATTCTTATCGTCAAGATTCGTTTTACGAATTGTTCCGATCTTGCTTTCTGTAAATTCCCCTTCTTTTACTGGCTCGATGTCTCCTTGGTCATCAAACTCTCCAAGATATGTTTGAATAACCTTGGCTTGTTGCTGAGTATATATCGCTTCAATTCCAGTTGATTTTATGGTCAGTTCACCACCCAATGTAGCTATGGGGTTAATTAATTCTGAACAGTAGGTTCGGAGCTGAGGATTTGTTTTAATAATGTCTTCGACACCAGCACTCTCTTTATCAGCTATCCAAACATTCAAAGCCTTTTCGTAGGTGGTATTTATCATTGGTGCTACCACATATGCAAGTATTGCGTATGTCCATGGACTTTTGTAAACAACTTTGAGTGTCTCCTTCACGGAGCCGGATTCGATTCTAATGAAAATCTGGTAATCAGGTATATCAGTATCAATCAGTCCGCGACTAGCATATTCAGCCACACTTAATCGAGTAAGTCTTTCAAGCGCCTCAAGCTGAGTAATTAGCGATTTTATTGGAATTCCACTATCAAAAACATCGCCTGAATAAATCAGTACAATTTCATCTTCTGTTACCAAACTTTTCCCAAAAATATCTTGTTCCACGTAGACAATATATGCCTAATTTATGATATTGCAACTTTACATAACATTTAATTGGTGGAGTCAAAAACTTTGAACGTGACCTAATTATTGAGTGACTGTTATAAAGGCAGCGGTCCCTCAACTTGAAAAATAGCTAACTTACAAAGTGTCCAAAAACTAGATTAAGGCACAAATCTAAACAAATAGAGGGACAGGTATTAGAATAGTTGTCCCACAAAAATCGGCTTTTTTGATAAATAACCATATTTTTAAACACTTCTGGACATTGTAACCGTGTCTAATCTAAGAAATCAAAAATGTTTACTCCCCTTTAACGTCCAATTGCTTCGTTCCAGTAGGCTATATTCTCAGAAGAGACAATTACTTCAGCCCCAGAAATCCTTTCCATGATTGTATCAAAGAATTTTTCTGCTTCAGATTGTCCGAGTAATGAACGAGTAGCAATGAGTATACGTGTTATACGAAGGTGGTTGTGATTGTGAAAACTGAGCCAGTAATCATTATTTAAATAAAACGATGTCATTCGCTCCAATGCCTGTTTTATATTTTGTTGAATAACTCTAGATTCTCTTATTATTCTTATTTCCTCCACAGTAAGAATCGGCGATTCCCAGCTACTTTGGCTCATCGTCTCAAGAGGAAATAACCATTGAATGAAATTGTGGTCTTCTTCGAGTTCAATATCCGTAAATGCTAAAATGTTAGAAAGTATTCTTCCGTGTGTATCAGGTTCTTCTTCTAAAAGAAATTTGATAAGTTCTGTCATTTTACACTTCAACTTTTGGTTTATACATCATCGGATTGCTTTTAAGTATCTCTCGACGTCTTTGTACTTCGTTTAGTATCTTTACATGTAATACCAGTCGCATTTTCTCATTTTGACTTGATTGCTCAGATTCGGACTTTTTAATATTTGCTGGAAAACGAAATACCACTTCTGCGTAGTTATCATTGATATATAAAGATACCTTCTCGACAAATAAACGAAGAATGTACTGTTGTTCTTCGTAGCTAATAGTCTCTAGTCTGGATTTATATTGCTTAAATAGTTTTTTCAGTATCTCATTACGATTTGCTAGTTCATCAGCTTTCAAAAGTGACTGATTCAGTTTGTCCTTTTCTATAGTGAGTTCAGATATTCTCTCTTTGTTTTCTCTTACATATTGACGATATTGTTCTTCTGTAATGTTCATATCAGCGTATGCAATTGCAATACGATTTTGTTGGCCAATGAGATTCTTAATTTGTTCTTCCAACTCAGTAACTTTCTTTAAAGTCTTCACCCCGTTACGATTCTTAAATGTGTACTCCTCTAGTCGGGGTAGCACGTTATCTGGATTGCTCAAAATATCAACCAATGTTGTCCATATAGGTAATAACCTTGTTTCGGCACACTGTCCCTCTGGGTTATGTTTTGAGTCACTGGACACTACTCTATCGATGTCTTGAATATAGACATGGTAATACTTACCTAGTGTAGGTGTTTTTAAGTCCTTCTTTGGTTTTTGATAACCACTTTGTAATTTCTTGCCAGTAGTACCTGAATACAATAATCCTGAAAAAAGATAGGTTCTTTTTTCGTTACGTTTTTGCATTCTGCGGTTCATATGTAACTGTTCGATGGCTTGAAAAAACATATCTTTGGATATGATAGGCGGAACAGCTATCAAAACATGCTCCGAGGTGTCTTTGTGGAACTTGATATCAGTTACAATTTGTGCCGTTCGTTGATTTGTTTTGTACTTACCAAAGTAAGTTTCACCAGTATAGGCTTCGTTAGCCAGAATTCGGTTTATAGTTCTTTTATACCAACTTCCTTTTTTCTTTTGTGCAGTAATAGTAGTGTGGACTGGAGTAGGTAACTGAAGTTCAATTGCTCTTTTTGTTATTTCTCGCAAAGAACAGCGCTCGTAAACAAGCCATTCGTAAAATCTTCGTACCACTTCAGCTTCCTCTGGCTGAACGACTAGTTTTTTAGTTACCTTATCTACTCGGTAACCATATGGCGGTACACCTGTAACCCATTTACCATCTTTTGCGGCTCGTATTTTACCGCCCATCATACGGTCTCTGATTGTTTCTCTCTCATGTTCCGCAAACGAGCCTAGAATTTGGAGCATGAGTCTGCCACTAGGTGTAGCTGTGTCAAAGGCTTCAGTAGATGACTGAAAGGCAACGTTATATTCAACTAATCTTGCAAGGGCGTTTAACAACTTCCTCTGGTTACGAAATATTCTATCGAGTTTGTATACGATTAGTAGGTCGTATTCTTTGTTTTTTGCACCCTCAAAAGCTTTTAGGAGTCCTGGTCTTTTTTCTACCTCAAGTGTTCCAGAAAGTCCCTCATCTCTGTAAACATTTCCTTCAGTAAGCTCGTAACCTTGACTGGTACAGAACTGACGTAATCTATCTTCTTGAACTTTCAGTCCATAATGACCCTCCTTCGCTTGTTCTTCAGTAGATACACGCAAATAGATAGCAACTCGTTTTGCTTTTACAGTAGGTACAAAGATGTTTTCTAGTTGCGTTTCCATGATACTTAATCAATATTCTTCTTCAGGACAGATAATCAGTCGTCCGTCATTCATATGAACACTGAATGGTTCATCGACACATCGCACCGCTACGTTATGGTTTTTTAGTTTCCAAACAATTCGATGAAACCCTCTGAATGAACCTTCAAAAATGAACATTCTATTAATTAAGACTAGGTCAATTTGTTCATTTTCTACTAGCTCAAAAAGTTCTTTTAAGACTGGTCTATTCTCATAATCATAAGGAGATTGTGGAGATTGTTCCACTAGAGTGAACAAAGGTTTGATTGAATATTTCTTACAGTATTGTTCAATTCTTTCTCTATCTATAATTCCCACATGGTAACGAGTCTCTAGTTCTGGGTTATCACCGTTATATTCCCAATGATAAGTAGCTACTCGTAAATTGTTATCTATAGTCTTCATAAAGATTGTTGTTAAATGAAATAGTAATTAGTTCGTCTTCAGTTTTGGTAAAGAAATCCGCACCAACAGTTATTTCCATTTCGTGTAATAAGCGGTGGAGTAAATCTTTTCCAGTGTGGCACTGTGACAGTTCCTTCAAGCGGTGTTTCTTTTTCAATTTGTCATATAGTTGACCATCCATATGGCAGATTAAATACGGTTCTCACACGATGTACATACCTACCTGTTTAATCCTCGATTTCGATGAGGAGTGCTTCAAGCGAATACTCCTTTTCTCGACCGTTCATTACAAACGAAATTCTATGTTCTTGTTCAAGTTCTTTAATGGCAGAGATGACGTTTCTGTCACCGATTTTTGTAACACCTTTAACTACATCAATTAGATTTTTTCGAGTCACTGAACTTTCTTTTAGTACATCGAGTATCACTTCTTTCGCTTGGTCTTTCTTTACTGTCACTTCACCAATATCTTCTCCATATGTCATTTGAATTGGTCCTTCTTCATCAGTTTGACTGAGAACAATCTGCAATGGTTCAGATGCCTTGCCTCTGCGTGACTTCGTGTGACGAATATTTATTAATTCGTCTTGACCTCTAGTAGTTTTTTCTACGGTCAGTGTTGAATCGGCTCTACCATGTATTGCAGAAGAACCTCGGCTATTTTGTGCACCGCTTCCAAAACCACCCTTTCGACTATGATGGATGAATAACACTGTCATCCCTGCGACATTAAATTGTTGCATCACTTCCATCACTCTTTGCATTTCGGTAGCACTATTTTCTTCGGCAGTATGCATGCTTACAAACGGGTCAAAGATGACCATGCCAATTTCTTTCTCCTTACAAAGCTTCATTAAATTTATGACACACTGTTCGTCATCAAACTTGAATCCATTTAAAGGATTAAAATGGAGAGGCAGATCATCTCCAATGCCTAGTAGAGACGCTCTGCGTTTCAGTTCGTAATCGCCGTTTTCTTCGTCCACAATAAGCGTATTCTTTTGACGGGTAGTAAACTTATTCAGAAACAAGGAGCCACTTGCAACAGCTCTAGCCATTTCTAGCATAACCATGCTTTTGCCACAGCCTGGAGCACCGAACATATATGAGATACCGTTTTCTGGTAGTAGCTTATCAATCACGAATAGAGGCTTTTCATTTTCGGATAATGCATACAGTTCTTTAATAGACAATGTACGCATTACACTCGTTGGTTTGAGCACACTTGTTTTAGTATCAGTTCGAGTTTTACCAGCTCTTTGCATTTTGCAGACAGAGTTGTAGATACTAACCACCTCTTCAGTATCCATTGGAGGATTACATGCTCCCTGATTCCAGCTTAGTAAGGAAGGTAGAACGAAGTCCTCCCAGTCTTTTTCTGGAACATGACTAACTAATTTACCTGCATAAGATAATGCTGTGTTATGTCTCGCTCCTTGATTTACTGTTTCTATTTTGACGCCACTCCAATCAACTTTTCCAGTTGTGGTCTTATTACTTTTGTATAGATTAATCAACCAATTTGGCATGGGTGGTAAGTCATCGTAAGTGGGTTGAGTAAGCCATTTGTACTCCTCGCCAGTATCGGGATGAATGGAGGGAGGGGCGACTATGTAGGCTTTATTTAAGATTAAGTCGCCCTCAATGCCAAACTTTCTTAACGAAGTGCTAGTATCGTCGAACTCAAATTCATCGGGATAATTCAGATAATAATGGCGACCACCTCCACCCGATATTACGGTAGGACAACTTGGAATATCGTGTTTTGAAAAGTCCTCATTTGACTCTAAATCCAAAACTGCTGATGAGTACACATAGCCAGTGACCACCCCTATTCCTGTAACGCTACCTTTTAGTTGCTCAAATTTTTCAAGTTGAGTTTCTAATGACGGCTCACTTTCTACGAAACCATCCCAGTCACTAATAATCGGTCTCTTACCCTTAAGGGGTATGGATATCCACCCTAGCTCATTGTACTTTTTAACGTACGAAATGAGTTTTTCGTGATGCTCGTTTGGCATTTTTTTGAAAAGTATTAGAGTTTGTATTTTCAATATATTCGGACATAAAGGAAGTGATGTTACGAAGGAATATCTCTGCTGGAGTAAGTTGAGTCTTTTGTTTCTTTTGTTTCTTGTTCATTGTCATTGGACTTATTTTTATAATCACTTGAATTGGGCACGTTCAAGAGTCTGTCAAATAGATGATTCCAGAGGTCTTGCGTGTTGTTATCAAGCATGGAGGAAGTTTAGAGGTATTATTCAAACGTTTAGATACGTAACAATGTTTGAACTTTTTTTATCAAAAAAATGCCCATAAATATGGACATTTAGTTGTTTACTAAGATTTGGTTTAAAAATCTAAACCTTCCACTTTCCGTGAGGTTTCTCTAAAACATCAATTCTGTAATATGATTTGCCATGCAGTGGTTCTTTGTATAACTTAATTGGGACAATCCCTTTTAGACGATCGAACGTGTTTTTTATCAATTGATTCTTGCTAATTTTTATATTAGCCGCCTTGAACAATTCGTCTACACTATGCAGCGAACCAGACTTGTTCTCTTTTACTGAGCGTCGATACTCCCACATCACGGTGAGCAATCTTCTTTTATCTGCTGAAGTAAATTTGCATAAATGCTTACCATTAAAGATAAAGCTTTTTCCCTCAAATTTGAGGATATCGTTATTATTCGAATCCTCACAGTACTTTCTGTATTCAGTATGGTAATTTTCGAGTATTTCGTTCAGATTCTTTCCAGTGTCAAAGACAGAATCAACTGCTTCAAGTAGGCGTTTCTTTTTGCCTGTAATCTTCTTGCTCTCTGGAACAAGTTCTTCGTCTAAAATAATTTGAAGTACCTTGCTTTCACTAGAGTTTCTTAATCTTCTAAGAATATCAACAGAATGAATAAACTGAAGCCAAGCTACATAAATTTGTTTTCGTAGTCTTTCTAGAGTTTCATTAAAAAATTTATAACTATGAATACTGAATAATCTTTCAAATTTAGATACCATCGTATCTAGCTTTACCAAATCCAGTTGCTGTTCCTCAAATAGTTCGTCAAACAAAAAATACAGCTCGCCCTCCGATATAATCTCGGTGAATCTGCGGTGAGCATTGTGATCTGATTCTGTCAGTATATCCATACACACAATAGTACGTTCCAACAATGATTAGTGCAAAAGTGCAAACATATATATAGATTGCATTTTTGCATTCATCCCTAGTGGCCTCAACCGTTCCTTGTATATGGATAATTACCTTCTAAGCAGTTTCTGGTCTCAGAGTGACCCATGTGAACTCTGGTGAATATATCTAGACCAGACTAAGTGGTTTAATTGTTATATTTGGCTTCGCACGCATTCCGCTGGTCGTCCACTAGTTTTGGAACTACTCCATTACGCTCAAGTATTGTTGCGTGTCGATTACAAGCAATGTACCGCATTGATAAGTTTGCCATCCTCCATTCTTTAATTTCACCCAAATCATCAATTGTGACATCAGTTGTTAGGGTAATAGATGGTGACATGATTTTTGAATCTGGCGTGATTCCGTAAACTTCTTCACTTTTCACTAGATAGAGATATGACATGGATGTGCTGTCATCGTTGCTCAGCCAAACAATATAGCCGTCACCTTTAGGGTTCTTGTAGACATCTTCATAAGTTCTAAATACCTCAGAACGTGTCCATTGGTCTTTATCTACTGTTTCAGCCACTTGTTTAAGTGCTTTTGAACGCTCTACCTCACTGACCATAGGACTAGATACCGCTTCTTCCATTACTGACTCAGGACCAGATACGTTCTCTATTGCTGGCTCCTCGTCCGAACCATTACTTATTGCACCCCAGATAAAAAACAAAACTTTTACTACTATAAAAATGAGTACTATTATGACGATAAACCCACCTATCATTCCTAATGTACCAACGTCCTCTGGTTTCTTTTTCAAATTTTCTTGTTCCATGTTTATGCGTTAATCCAATAAACCAGACAGTGAGATACAAAAAGCCCACTACCAGGATGGACCGAAGTCCTACTAGAGTTTCCCCTAGTAACGTTGAAGACGCAGCCCTGATAATGGGTTGTTTGTCTTCAACGATTTGCGACCATACCTCCATCTCACGACAAAGGGTTAGGTCATTTATATTCAGTTGTTAACAAATAATATAACACTTGGACAGAAAGTAAATGATAAGTACTATTAAATTTTCTTTATTCCCAAAAATGTTATATAAATATACAACTTACATGAATTCAGTAGAAAAAGACTTAATAAAAAAATATGGGATTGTTAAGAAACTACCCAAAACTGAACTCCTAGATATTAGTGAGACTATAAGCGAATTGTCTTATTTGACCCATAGTCATTTCCGATATTATGGAAAATTTCCTTCCAAACTCGCTTCATATTTCCTTGAAAGATATAGTACTGATAACTCAGTCCTGTTAGATAATTATGTCGGTAGTGGTACTAGTTTGGTGGAGGCTAAATTAAAGGGGATTCCTTCTTATGGGATTGATATTAATCCATTGGCTGTTTTAGCTTCAAATGTCAAAACATGTCACTATGATAAAAAACAACTTGAAAAGTATTATAACGATATCAAAGATCTAATTTATAAAGACTATAAAAGCGAAGATCTTGAGTACTATACTCCTGACTGGTCCAGTCTAGGAAAATGGTTTACTGAACAAGCGGTCACTGATCTTTCCATAATCAAAAAAGTAATATCTGAATATAATTTTTCAACGATTGAGTATAAAGAATTTTTCTTATTGGCTTTTCTTGGAATAATAAGAAGAGTGTCTGTTGCCTACGATGGTGAAGTAAGACCGCATGTAAATAAATCTAAGCGTGTTCGTGAGATTAAGAGTGCGTTTCTTAAAAAAGCGTATGAAATGATAATGGATTCCGCCGAGTTTTCCTATGCATCAAATTCTAAAACAAAGTCAGTTTCTTTTATTGGAACAAATACTGATCTAGAGCAGATTTCTCCAAATTTTACAGAGAAAATAAATCTTGTCCTCTCACACCCACCCTATTTAAACTGCTTTGACTATCTTCCTGTATTTAATTTAGAGTTACAATGGTCTATAGGTTTACCGGAAGTCTGGCAAGATTTTACATTGAAGGAGATAAAGGGCATGGAGACCAAGTCGTGGCCAGCTACTAACGAGTCTATATTGTATGGTTACTTTGACCAACTAAAGAATTCCTATCAAGAAGTGTTCAATGTACTCGATAAGAATAGTGTCTGCGGTATTGTAATCGGAGACTCCACGATAAATGGGGAGTTGATTAGAGTTCATAAAATATTAGCCCAGATCTGCATAGATATTGGTTTTGAATTTGAGAATATGGTGTACAGAACGACGCACTATGGTACGGGAAAGTACTCGTATAAAGCAAAGGCAAATTATCACGGAGCTGATGAGGAGAAAAAAGACGGTATTATAATACTTAGGAAACGTTAAGAACTTTAAGCTTTCCATCAATGTATTTAAAATCAACGTAAGAGCCGAGATCGAGGTCGTAAAATAAACATTTTTCATAGTCTTTCACTAATTTGTTTATAGTACTACTAACTCGCTCATCAGACAGGTACTTATTTTTTGTTATCAAGGGAAGTATATCAGCTAAGCCAAACTCCGCTTCGAACATTTTAAATGCTTCTACTACAATTTCATCAGGTACTATTAAGTTATGGTCAATACAAGTGGTGATTACTTTTCTCGATTTTATCTCCCAATGAGAAGACTCTGTTAGAACTAGGATGGAGAGTAAACTTTTTTCTTCTTCTGCTAAATCGTCCTTACCCCACTTCCCATCAACCAGCTTTCTGGCATCCATTGCTACTAATGATGCTTGCTTTGCTTTTTCAATTGTTTGCGGTCCAGTTAAACAATCATAAATTCCCCAAGAGGACACCCCCTCTGTAATATTCTCAAGTTTAAATAGACGACAAAACCTCACTACCCCATCAATGTTTCTTAAGTCACTTGATGGAGAAAGAGCATGAACTTTACTATCTTCTGTTATTGCAAATTTAAATGTACCGCCTTTAGAAGCAGTAACTTCTGTCGTTTCTGCTGTATTAGATTCAATAGAGATCTTTACAACATCATCCTCGATTGACAGGACGGTTAACTTAATGAAAGCTTTGTTCTCCTGCTTAAACCAGCTTGGTGATGTTTCATTAAAAATTGATTCCCCCTGAGCGATTTTAAGCAAAGAGTCTTTAGTGGCTATATTTTTCGTTACTTCTACTCCTACTTTCTTACATTCAATTATTCCAAAAGGCTTTTTAGGTGACTTGATAAAATCTTCAAAAAAACCGAATTCTACTTTATGACCAGCACCTGTTTCTCCATATATTTTCGGTTCAACTATTAGCCTTGCTGCAAGCTCAGGGTCAGAATAAATCTTAGCAAGAACAATTAACTCAAGCATGTCGCCGACCTTTCTCCCTATTTGGTGTCCCATTTTATGGTAGCCTTCAATATACTTGAAGACACCAGATATGTAGGAAAAATCACGTATGAGCTCGTTTTTTGGTTGCATAACTGAAGAATAGCACAAAAGCTTTTCTTGTTCTATGAATGTGTATTTATCAAATGTATACTCTTTTATTGTGTGACAGTTTCCATGGATGAATTTCCTGAGTTTGACAGACGTTCACTGGATGCCCTACGTCAACCACTCGAGGACAGGGTAGTGAGCATCTCTCGTATCCAAGGCACTGCACTTTTTCCAGCAGATTTCATTTTGGTGGCAGCCATGAATCCATACCGAGGGGCGGAAGATGGCACCGTTAACTTAGCCAGAGCAATGCGAGAAACCTACAAAGGTAAGATATCTGGACCAATCCTAGATCGAATTGATTTATGGATAGAAGTGCCACATATTGATTATGAAACCCTCGCCAACCTCAAACGAGCTGAGGGCGAAACCAATCGCGCCAGGACGGCCATCATGAATGCTAGAACTACCCAGGCCACACGCTTCCGTGAGCGGGGAATTACCACCAACGCTGAGATGACGAGTCGTGATATTGACCACACCATCACCCTGTCTCCCGAAGTATCTGATTTATTAAAACTTTCCTCAACTAAACTAAACTTATCACCCCGCAGTTACCACCGTCTCATAAAAGTAGCCCGCACCATTGCTGATCTGGATGAGAGCACAGAGCTAGAGACCAAACATGTGCTTGAGGCACTACAGTACCGCATCCAAAATTAAAAAACTCGCATCAGTCTGATGCGAGTTTTTTAATTTAAGGACTCTCTTAGAATGGATTACCAGCGCCGCGGACTTCAAAGTGGAGATGAGTACCAGTAGAGCGACCCGTGTTACCCATAGCACCAATTACTTCTCCTTGACTGACATAAGCTCCAACTCCAACGTGATTTTGTGAAAGGTGAGCGTAAAGTGTTTGAGCGCCGTTAGCGTGCTTCACTACAATATATTGTCCGTATCCGCCGTTCCAGCCTGAACTCTTTGAAACAATAACTTCTCCACCAGCAGCTGCTCTAATTGAAGTTCCAGCTCCAGCCGCTAGGTCGATGGCGTTATAGCCGTGAATACCTTGTGTCTTAATAGCTCCTGGGACTGGGTGTGATAACCAACCAGCGCCTGAGACTGAAGTTGAACCTGAGGTACGAACCGGTTGAGCAGCAACTACTGGAGCAGTGTGTATAGCACCGCCAGGAATCACAATGATTGAACCGACAACAAGTCCATCATCAGCTGAAAGCTCGTTGTATGAAGTGATTTCTTCTGCATCGCCATCGTACTTCTTGGCAAGGGAATTAATAGTGTCACCCTTCACAACTGTGTGACGCACTCCAGCAATAGGCAAAATAATAAGTGTCTGTCCCTCGCGAATACTGGTAGCGCGTGGTAGATCATTAGCCCAGAGAATGGTATTTGTAGTTACTCCGTACATCTCAGCGATGTGAGATAGGGTGTCACCGCTGCGCACAGTGTACACACTAATTTCACCTGAAGAGGCCTTGGTACTAGCAATCACATCAGCTCCAACCGGACCTGAAGATACGAGAGTGTCTTCGTTAACTAATACCTCAGCCCCGCCGAGAGCGCCTTGTGGATTTGGGTTTTGCTGAGCAGACAAAACTGACACATCGATGGCAGATTTACTGTTCTCTACGTTCGAAAGGTTGGTATCTTTGGCTTCAGCCGTATCAGCACCGCCAAAAATCCCAGCTTGTACTGAGATTGGAATAATAATAATGAGCAACACTGCGAGATATTCTAGAAAAGCTCTCTTCGGAGAAATAGTGTCGGCCTGATATGTCATCTGATCGGATACGGTAGAACGTAAGCTGGAATCAGAATCTTCTGCTGTGGGTTTTATACGAAGTTTGTTATGGACTCGCCGCTCATACAACCGCTACGGAAAATTTCGGAAATAAAAAGAAGTCTTGCGACTTTCTTAGTGAACTCTGTACCTTTTTTGGTATACGGCAATTCTACTAGACCAAGACTTAAGCGCAATTGACGAATACACATTTGTACTGGAAAGGAAAAAGGATGTTTTTAAACCTTATTTGAAGCCAAATAATTAGTATTGACATTACAGTATAAATGCTTTGTATTTTGGACCCCAAACCATTTAACCTCTCACACCCGCCCAAATACAAGGCATGGGCAAATGATTTTTTGTAGGCGTACCTGTACGTACGACGGAGGAAAATCATGGGTGCCCATAACGAAGTAGTTGGGAGGTGTGAGAGGTTGCCAGACCAAAACTGTGTCACCAAAACAGACATGGTATAGTGTTCGTCTACACATATATATGACAGGATTCCCATACCTTGAAAGTTTAAACAGCAAACAACGTGACGCCGTTATCCATACTGAGGGACCGCTTCTGGTCCTTGCTGGCGCCGGGTCTGGAAAAACCCGTGTAATTACTCATCGGATTGTGCACATCATACACCGAGGCACAGCTCCATATAATATTTTGGCCGTTACTTTTACCAACAAAGCCGCCAAAGAAATGCGCGAAAGAGTGGAGGCGTTAATCAAAAAGTACCCACCAAGTGAACGAGCGGCGGTAGACTCACTACCGGTCGTGACGACTTTTCACGCTCTTGGAGTACGAATTTTGCGAGAGTTTCATGACCAACTTGGCCTACCTCGCCACTTCACCATCTATGACCGCTCTGACACCCTCC
>Ga0209542_10013887_pt1 | contig 13783 bp, 10 predicted proteins | sample RifCSPhighO2_01_FD_184028 | JGI IMG/M metagenome (GOLD analysis project Ga0209542, IMG submission 184028) | Soil microbial communities from Rifle, Colorado - Rifle CSP2_plank highO2_0.1 (SPAdes) (version 2) | ecosystem: Environmental > Terrestrial > Deep subsurface > Rock core/Sediment ...
CATTATATGTTCTCTTCATTGCGCGACAACGGCACTCTTCATGCAGTGTGGATTAATTTGTGGTCTGTTGACTGCAGGCTAACGCTTTGGTGGACCCTAGCGTTGAGTTTTGGGACCGCTTTGCACTTGAGTCTGTTCAACTTTCGGACATTCTCAGAGAGTCGGAAAATATGGCTGCTTTTGTCGATTCGCGTTAATCGAGTAACTACCACTATGTATTACAACATATTTATATAGAGAAAAAGCCAGTTGTTAGGGTCAACTGGCAAACCCATTGAGGTTAGTGTTCGGTAACGGCTTCCGTTGCGGGCTTTTGCGCCTCGCGTTCGCGCCTGGCGATGCCGTCCTCGCTGATTGCCCAATCAGGGTCGGGCTTCAACTCACCAGCGCGAACCTTCGAGTAGATTTCGCGGAGTGTCTTGATGCTCCCCGCCGAAATCGAGATGTTCTGGAAGCGCTCGATGGTGATGTTTGCGTGACCGTGATGGTACTCCCTCGTCTCCACGCGAGCCACGGCACCCTTGTGACGATACTTCCCATCGGTGCGGTGACCCGTATAGTACTTCTCCACGTAGGTCACCCGACTGATGAACTTCCGCGGCACGTTCGTGAGAACAGTTGACGGGTCGTTGGGATCGCCGGTGAGGGTGACGTAGCGGCAACCATTCTCGGTATCCACCCGCAACGAAGATTCCCCGACCTTCAACAAGTCAGCACGACCTTGCTGGGGTGGCTCGAGCGCCTTTACGCCAGCGGCGTTCAACCAAATCCGAATCGACATTTAAAGAACTCCTCTTGTTCCGCCTCTGGTCTCCTGCGGTCGCTTGTAACGACCGTCAGCCCTCGGTACGGTATATTTATATTACCACTATTTTTCGTAGCGGTCAATAGGGTGGACCCTAGCGGATTCGAACCGCTGACATCCACATTGCAAATGTGGCGCTCTACCAACTGAGCTAAGGGCCCTTCGGCGCAGATTATACACAATTTTCCCCATCAGGTATCGCACGTATTATTGTTCTTCCGTCGCCCAGGACTCAAACCGTACCTTCATCGGCTGACTTGATATATCAAGTCAGCGTGACTTTTTCTTGGGCCACGGAAAAAGAAGAAAGTGTATCGGATACTTCTTTTTGAGCCTGAAAAGTGCACTCGTCGCATACATTTCGCGCTGCCCCACCTTACTATTCCAGTATCGCCTATCAAATTCCTCAGTCATTCCCTGTAACGCCTTTTCATAGCCAGGAAACTGATCGTCGAGCCATTGTTGTACTCGCCACACAGTATCTGTGCCAACTTTCATACCATCTGCAATATAGCGATGCGTACAGCCTGCGAGAAGCATTCTGGCTATCAATATTCTTCGTCCCAACATTATCCTTTCGCTCTCCGTCAACAGGTCACGAAGAAACAACTTCATATCAGCCCTGCCCTTTACGGACGATGCGGCAGTATAGAGAGCATCTAGAACCTCCATCCTGTCTGTATCTGACAACTCCTTTGCACGAACTTTCATATCCCAATATTACGCTGACTTGATATATCAAGTCAGGATTATCCACACAGTATGAGTAAATGCTTTCTACAAGAGGAGTTATCTGGGTCAATTGGCCGAGTGCTCTAGCGGGTGCGGGCGAGTGTAATAGCGTGCTCGACGAACTCGCGGATGGACGAGCCTACCGCTTCGAGCATTTTCGGGAACGATGCTCCCGGATAGAGCCCAGGCGTCGAGTTGACCTCGAGCAGGTACACTCCGTGCGATGAGACGATTAAGTCGGAGCGCGAATAGTGATGTAGGCCGAGCACCTTATGCGCTGTACGCGCGAGATCAGCAAGTGTTTGCTTCTGCCCGTATGAGAATCCGCTCGGTACGATGTGGCGCATAGTACCGCTTTCGTGATGATCGCGTGTGAGGTGTCTGCCGTCGCGCACTACCTGTGCAGGAGGGAGCGCATAGAACGGTTCTTCGCGAAAATCATGGATGATGCCGACCGATGCCTCCTCGCCGCGGACGTATTCCTCGACGAGCGCAGTACCGCTTTCATCGATGACATCGCCGATGGCGTCGGGCAGGTCTGAGAGAGCCGCCGCATAACGTACTCCATACCCTGCTCCATCACGAGGAGGCTTGACAATGTAGGGTGGACCGATGCGCGAGAAAACGTGTCGAGCCATTTCCCCCGTCGTCATCGTCGGCGTGTGAGCAAAGGCGACACCGCGCGGCACGCGCAGGCCAGCTTGCCGCAGTATCTGTCGGGCACGTATCTTGTTGAGCGCAAGTCCAGTCGAAAGCGGTGACGACCCCGCATAGGGGACGCCGGCGCGCTCGAGGATACGATGCACCGTGCCGTCCTCGCCTACACCACCATGGAGTGCGGGGACAACAACATCGAGCTGTGCGAGCGCGCGTAGCGGTGTGCTCGGCATGCCGTGGAGATACCAATGACCTTGTTTGTCGATAAGGATGTCTCGTACGTCATACACATCCTCAGGAAGTGCGCTGAGCACCGCAGCGCCGGTCTTGAGCGATAGCGCGTACTCGCTCGAAGTGCCGCCACGAAGCACGCCGACGATCGTCCGTGTCATAAAAAAAGTATATCACTGAAATGAAAACGCTCGCGCTATGCATGCATCAATACATGGCGGTGCGCATCCGGCGTCGATGCCATGTGATGCTGAATCGGTGAGCTTCGCTATTTGCGAGCAAAATATCAGAGCCGAACGCCTCGATCGCACGCCTCTCTCCGATTAGGCCTGCAGGTTTGTGCCGCTCGTCTTTCACGACACCAACTACAGGTACAAGGAGCCCTGCCCTTTTGAGGACTCTCTCCGCCGCACGAAGTTGTGCTCTGCCGCCATCAACGACGAAGATGCGCGGCAGGGGCCATTCGGAGTGAGTGAGTCTTCTTTCCAGCGCTTCGGTGAGAGCGGCGATGTCATCGTTCCTCGCCATGCGTATTTTAAACATCCGATAACCGCTCGTGAGTTTCTCTCCGCTGTGCACGACGGTCATCACCGCGACTGTCTCGTGCCCCGCCGTATGCGCTACATCGAATGCTTCTATCCTGGCCCCACCACCGCTCGAAACACGGCTCTCGGCTTTGATAAGAGAGACATCTTTGATGTGTTCGAGTGACGATATTTGGCGACGCAATACAGACGCCTGCTCGAATTGCTCATCCTTGACCCTTTCTTTCATTTCGCGTGCGAGCGAACGTTTGAGTCCCCGGAAGTTGCCCGAGAATAGTTCGCATATGTGTTTGACGATGCGTCCGTACTCCGTTTTCGAAACCTCTCCCGTGCATACGCCGGGACAAAGACCCAGCTGTCGGTTGAAACACGGCCTGCACACCGCGCGTTTTGACTTGCGCTGCTCTACGCACGGCGTACATTTCGCATCCCGAAACGGAAAGATGCGACGTACTATCTTCATTGCCTCCTGAAGTTGCAGACCATGCGGGAAGGGACCGAAAACATACTTCGCCGCACCGATAGAAGTCCCCTGATAGAGATCGCGACCGCGAACGACAAGCACGCGAGGAAATTCTTCCTTCGTGATAACGACATAGTTGAAGCTCTTATTGTCCTTGGACGCGGCATTGTACGGTGGCGAATGACGCTTAATGAGATTGGCTTCCAGTATAAGCGCTTCGAGTACTGAGTCCGTTTTGTCGTGTGCGATAGATGTGGCGCTCTCCACCATCTGCTCCATATGTGTACCGCGCGTCTTCGAGAGGTCCGCAGAAAAGTAGCTTCGTACGCGGTCACGTAGCGACGCGGCTTTTCCGATATAGAGTATCTGCCTGCCCTTCAAAAATCGATAGACACCCGGCTCATCCGGCAGTGCGAGTTGTTTCAAGTCAGACTTCTGCATCTGGCGAGCATATACAAAAGCCTAAAAAATGAAAGAAATCACCGCGGCCAGCATGCTGGCCGCGGTGAGGATGGGCTTAGGCCACATCGTCGAGAAAGTGCGGGAACTGCTCGACGTAGCTGCACAGCTCCTCGCTGGTGAACTTGCGACGAACGATGGGATGCCAATCGAGGTTCATCTTGGAATCGCCGAGTGCCGACGGAGCGATGAGGCGCACACGTTGATAGGAAGATGCCCACGTGCCGTCCTCGCGCTGCCTTGTGTACTGCACAATGCGACAGTTGATGAGCTTGTTCTGCCAGTCGCATTCGACGCCGAGCACCTTCTTGCTGAGCTTGGTATCGGTGGCCAGCATCATGTGCACGACGTCTTCGGGAAGCCAGCGCTCAAGCATGAATCGTTGGGTGAGTATCGTCTCGCCATGACTCACCTCCACTACGTGGTGGTCGCTGTGCTCGTTGCGAAGCTTGTAGAAGTGCTGCCAGATGCGTGTACTGAGCGCTTGGAGCGTCTCGCCATTGGCGGCAGGCCAGAACATGCCGTGCTTTTCGCGGAATTTCATGGCCTCGCCATATTTCATTACACGTTGCTCGAATGGAAGCTGATCGAGTTCGCCCCAATTGCGCTCGCTGAGCCGTGCGTCGGGTAACCACACAATCGGCAAGCCGGTGTGCCCACCCGTCTCCATCCCGCGCGCATAGGGCGTGATGTAGCCGCGCACGTTGCCGAAGGGTTTCATGCCTTCGATTGCTGCAACTTCTTCGAAATACGCACGGAGCCATGCGCCGGCGCGACGCGCCTGCTTCACGCCACGTTGCGTAAGGCGCCGTTGCGAGGTGTGAACCATCATCAGTTCGGCCTCGCGCGGATGCACCTTGCCCTTCTCGGCACTTCGCTTGGCAGCGTTGCTCTCGGACTCACCGTGGCGGACAAGCGTGAGCGTGCGCGGCATCACGCGGACAGTGCTGAAATAATGGTCAATTGCAGCCAAAAGCTTCGCATCAAACTGCATCGTGTTCCCTTTCCCTTTATACTACTTGCAATGTACTCGATAGCGTGTCGCAGTCAATATGCTGCACCACCCTGTGCATTGACCGCATCGATCGCGACGGTATACTGAGGCTTTAATGGCTCGACAGTACGGACTCGCACAACTGACCCCCACCGGGGATATTTTTTTACCGTCTCATGTACCCGCTCAATGCGGGCTTTTTTTCGCATGAAGTTATTCCTCGAGAACGGCACAGTGTTCGGCGGCGATGCGTTCGGCTATCGGGGCGACGCAACGGGCGAGGTGGTTTTTTCAACGGGCATGACAGGCTATGTGGAGTCGCTCACCGACCCCTCGTACTCCGGGCAGATACTGGTGTGCACCTATCCACTCATCGGTAACTATGGCGTGCCCTCCTTCGCCGCGCCTTCGCATAAAGCTACGGACGGGCACGGCAAGGCTTCAGAGGGCAGGCCACTTCCTGCCCCGTTCGAGTCTGCAAAGATTCAGATAGCCGGGCTCGTCGTCACAGAATATTCAGAGCACTATTCGCACAAAGAGGCTCAGATGAGTCTCGCCGCGTGGCTCAAGCAATGGAAAGTTCCGGCGCTCAGTGGCGTCGACACGCGTGCTATCACCAAGATGTTGCGCGAACGAGGCTCTATGCTCGGCGTACTCGGCGAGAAGGAGCGTGAATTCATCGACCCCAATCGCGAGCATCTCGTCGCGCGCGTCAGTCCAAAAGAAATTCGTTCATACGGCAGCGGGCGAATCAAACTCGTTGCGGTGGACTGCGGCATGAAGGAGAACATCATCCGCTCTCTCGTACGCGCACAGACCGAGGTGACCCGTGTCCCGTGGGACTTCGACTTCAATACACTCGACTACGATGCGCTCATTGTCGGCAACGGACCTGGCGATCCGCAGATGTGTCAGGCGACGGTTCGCCACATCCGGCGCGCCATGCAGCAGGGAAGACCCATACTCGGCGTGTGTCTCGGAAATCAGCTTCTCGCACTTGCCGCGGGTGCGAGCACGTACAAATTGAAGTATGGACACCGCGGACAGAATCAACCCTGCATCGAGCGTGACAGCGGGCGATGCTATATCACCTCCCAGAACCACGGGTACTCCATTGATGCCTCCACATTGTCCGATGCCTGGACTGTCTGGTTTGAGAATGCCAACGATGGGTCAGTTGAGGGCATACGTCACACTACGAAGCCCTGGGCCTCGGTCCAGTTCCACCCCGAAGCGGCTCCGGGCCCGACTGATACAGCGTGGATTTTCGACGAATTCATCGAGTATGTCGCACGCACTGCAAAGCGAAGAATCAAGGCGACACAGGTATGAAAAAGGTAAAAAAAGTCCTGCTGCTCGGCTCAGGCGGCCTCAAGATCGGCCAGGCTGGCGAGTTCGATTATTCCGGCTCACAGGCTATCCGAGCGCTCAAGGAGGAGAGCGTCACCGTCGTGCTTATCAATCCCAATATCGCCACCGTTCAGACCGACGAAGAATCCCCGCCTGCCGGCAGGCAGGTCGCCGACGTCGTGTATTTCCTTCCGCTTACGCTCGATTTCGCGACTCGCGTGATAGAGAAGGAGCGTCCGGACGCAATCCTACTCGGCTTTGGTGGTCAGACGGCGCTAAATCTCGGGCTCGCGCTCGACGATGCGGGGGTGCTCAAAAAGTTCAAGGTGGCAGTGCTCGGCACCTCATTACAGAGTATCCGTGACACTGAGGACCGTGAACTCTTTGTGCGCAGGCTAGCTCAGATCGGAGTCAAGACCGCCAAGGGCGCGGCTGCTCGGAGCATCGAAGAGGCCCGGCGCGCAGCGCGTACTATCGGCTTCCCTGTCATGGTGCGCTCCGGCTTCGCACTCGGCGGAGAGGGCTCGGGTGTGATGAGGACCGAGGCCGAGCTAGTCAAAAAACTTCAAGAAGTTTTCCGGACTGTCCCGCAAGTGCTCATTGAGGAGAATCTCGCGGGGTGGAAAGAGATCGAATACGAAGTCGTCCGCGACGCCGCCGACAATTGCATCACTGTCTGCAACATGGAAAACATCGATCCGATGGGCATACACACCGGTGAGAGCATTGTCATCGCTCCGTCGCAGACGCTCTCCAACGAGGAGTACCATCGCCTGCGAGAGATTGCAATACGCACCATACGGCATCTCGGCATTGTCGGTGAATGTAACATACAGTACGCGCTTGAGCCGTCCAGTAGCAACTACCGAGTCATCGAAGTGAATGCCCGTTTGTCCCGGTCTTCTGCGCTCGCCTCCAAGGCGACCGGCTACCCGCTCGCATATGTCGCCGCGAAACTCGCGCTTGGTCAGAGACTGACCGATCTTCGCAATTCTGTAACGGGGGTCACGACGGCGTGCTTTGAGCCAGCGCTCGACTATGTCGTGCTCAAGATGCCTCGTTGGGACCTCGCCAAATTTGACGGCGCCGCGCCACGTATTGGTACGGAGATGAAGAGCGTCGGCGAGGTAATGGCCATCGGACGCTCATTCGAAGAAGTCCTTCAGAAAGCTATCCGTATGCTAAATATCGGAGCACGCGGCTTCGAGCCCTACGTGGGCTCGCGGCTGCGACGTCGCGCACTTGAGCGTGAGCTGAAATTCCCGACGACCGACCGCGTTTTTGCTCTCGCAGGCGCTTTGCGTATGGGTATGAGCGTCGAGCGTATCTGCGCACTTACGCGGATTGACGCATGGTTTGTCCACAAGATGCGTGCGATATCTGATCTGGAGCGCACGCTTGCAAAGAAAAAGACTGACAGGAAATTGCTACTTCGCGCAAAGCGTGCAGGCTTCTCGGACGATCAGATCGGCACGCTCATCAAGGTCAAGCCGGACGCGGTCCGCACGTTGAGAACTAAACTGAGAGTTTTGCCGTCAATCAAGCGTATCGATACGCTTGCCGGTGAGTTCCCTGCTAAGACAAATTACCTATACCTCACATATCATGGCGCGGAACACGACATTCTCCCCGGTAAGCACCAGGCAGCTGTGATAGGAAGCGGTCCATACTCCATAGGCTCGTCGGTCGAATTCGACTGGTCATGTGTACAGGCACTCCGCACATTGAAGTTGCGGCAGTTCAATACCATCATGATAAATTCCAATCCTGAAACAGTCTCTACCGATTACGACCAGTCCGACCGGCTTTATTTCGAGGAGCTCTCCCTCGAGCGGGTGCTCGATATCATGCAATTCGAACGCCCCCATGGCGTAGTAGTCTCCACAGGCGGCCAGATCCCGAACAACCTGGCACGCAAGCTCGCCGCGCACCGAGTGCCTATTTTAGGAACCGCGCCCTGCGATATCGATAGGGCGGAGAACAGACACGTCTTCTCCAAACTACTCGACGAGATCGGTGTTGATCAGCCCGCATGGGCAGAGCTCACAAGCCCTGCCGCAGCAAGAAAATTCGCCCGCGAAAAGGGATATCCCGTTCTCGTGCGTCCCTCGTACGTCCTCTCAGGTTCAGCGATGCGTGTCGTCTACGACGAGGGCGAGCTAAAGACGTATCTTCGGCGAGCCGCTGCGGTATCGCGTGAGTACCCCGTAGTCATATCGAAATTCGTCGAGAATGCCCGCGAAATAGAGATAGATGGTGTGAGTGCCAGCGGGACACTGGTCATCTATGCAATAACCGAGCACATTGAGAACGCCGGTACGCACTCGGGCGATGCAACGGTCGTGCTTCCCGCACAACGCACCTACATCGAGACTATACGGCGCGCAAAGGAGATAACACGAGGCGTGATTGGGGCCCTCAAGATTACTGGCCCCTTCAACATCCAGTTCCTCGCCAAGGATAATCATCTCCAAGTAATCGAGTGCAACGTACGCGCATCGCGAAGCTTCCCTTTCGTCTCCAAGGTCACCGGCTACAACTTTATTGATATAGCTATTCGCGCCATGCTCGGTGAGAAAGTCTCGGGTGAGTATCGGACACTTGAGCTCGATATGGTCGCCGTAAAATCTCCACAATTCTCCTATAGTCGCATCAAGGGAGCCGATCCGGTAGCAAGTGTGGAGATGGGCTCGACGGGAGAAGTCGCATGCTTTGGCGATTCGTACTCGGAAGCACTGATTACATCAATGATGGCGGCAGGATTCCGATTGCCTCAGAAAAATATCCTTGTTTCTCTCGGTGGCGAGGAGAATAAGCTCAAACTCCTGCCCGCACTCGAGAAGCTCGCTCAGCTCGGATTTCGCTTCTTCGGCACCGAGCATACGGCCGACTTTATGAATGCGCATCGCATACGCTGCAAGAAGGTCTACAAGCTCCACACGCGCAAACACCCCAATGTCGGCGATCTCCTCGTGTCAAAAGATCTCGACCTCATCATCAATATCCAAGGTCTTGCGCTGAAGCCTACACAGGACGGATTCGTTATCCGTCGCAGGGCAATCGACATGAACATCCCGCTGATAACGAACCGCCAGCTTGCCGAGGCATTTATAATGGCACTCGTCGAAACCAAGGGCGTCAAGTTCAAAACGAAAGCCTGGAGTGAGTACCGTATATGAAAAGGACGGGTTTTAACGACCCGTCCTCTGTACGATAATCGATTTCCGGACTTTTTCCGTCATCTCGTCCTCGATCATATCGAGAGCCGTCCATGCGCATCCGCCCTCGATCTTCACGATTCTTAGGCATGTCCGTCGACCGTATCGCTCGACATGCACCTGCAGTCGTCTGTAAAAGTAGCGGGTGCGCCACGTCATTACTAGTCCGACACAGATGAATGCCCCCCGCCGACAATCTCGCGGGAAGAAGGGCCACATAATCCGTGAAGGAGTCGGTTCTCTTAGCTACCGCTGCCAGCGTGAAGAGTGAGGCGCAAACAAACGCACCTACGCAAACCCAAACAAGTGCGGCCAGGTTGTCCTTCAGACATCTAAGGTAGAGCATCGTCCCTCCCGCGCGCAGCGCTCGTCCCACACGCGTACCGCGAGCAGAAATCCCACCCGCGCACAGTACGTTCCCCACATTCTGTGCCGAAATCTTTCCGAGCGACCGCCGTCCATTGCAAACATTCGCAAGGTACGTCGGCATGCAGAATGGGTCTCGAGTCCGAATGCTGTCAACACGAGCGGCGCTGCTACGAGGAAGAGTGCAGCCTCGATGAAGATAAGCCTTGTTACAACGGACATGTCGACCGACAGGTGCTGCCGTACGTCAAACGCGAGCTCCGCGCAGAGCGCGAAGCAGGCGAGCGTGGCGTTCACATAGCCGAACAGGGTGAACTTATTTGCAATGACCGATCGTAGATAGAGCATCGTCCCCTCCGTGATGTTCCGACTACGTAGTACCACGCAATGGGCCTATGTCAATCCTTTTTGGATTTTCTGAGCATTCGTTTTAGGTAGTAGCCTGTATGAGAGTCGTGGTTCTGCGAAACTTCTTCGGGCGTCCCGGTGGCGACGATTTTGCCGCCACCCTCGCCACCTTCCGGCCCCATATCTATGATGTAATCCGCACACTTGAGAAGATCGAGGTTGTGCTCAATGACAACGACGGTATTCCCTTTGTTCACGAGTGTCTGCAATATGTCGATGAGCTTTGCCACGTCGTCATAGTGTAAGCCGACAGTAGGCTCATCGAGGAGATAGATGCTTTTTGTGATGTGCGGTCGATAGAGCTCGGACGCGATTTTCACCCGCTGTGCTTCGCCTCCGGAGAGTGTCGTCGCACTCTGGCCGAGCTCGAGGTAGCCGAGTCCCACATCGGCCAGCGTTTGCAGCCTATCCGCGATTGCGGGGATGTCCTCAAAAAAATCAAGGGCCGTCTCGACCGTCATGGTGAGAACGTCGTGGATACTCTTTTTCTTGTACTTTATTTCGAGCGTTTCCTTCATAAAACGCTTCCCGTTGCATACGTCACACGTCACGTAGACGGTCGGCAGGAAATGCATCTCGACCGCGACCAGGCCGTTACCTTGGCATGCCTCGCAGCGTCCACCTTTTACATTGAAGCTAAACCTTCCTGGCGCCCAACCGCGCGCCCTCGCCTCCTCGGACATTGCGTACATATCGCGTATGTGCGTCCACGCCCCCGTGTACGTCGCCGGGTTGCTCCGCGGCGTACGACCGATAGGAGACTGATCGATGAGTATGGAACGTCCGACATATTCAGTGCCGGTGAATTCTTTGACGTTGTAGAGCTTTGCCGTGCGAAAGCGCTTATCAAAGCGCGCTTGCAGATTACGATGAAGTACCTCGTAGAGAAACGTCGACTTTCCACTGCCGGAGACTCCTGTGATGCAGATGAGTTTCCCGAGTGGCACATCCGCGCTAACACCCTTGAGATTGAATTTCTCCGCCCCGCGAATCTTGAGCTTGCCCTTGTCTGATGTGCGGCGGCTCTCTGGCAACTCGATGAACATTTCCTCGCGCAGATATGAGAGCGTTCGCGAGCCCGAGGGGTTTCTCTTTGCGGTGAGCAGGTCCTCAAGCCAGCCGTCGATGACGATGCTGCCGCCATGTGTGCCAGCACCGGGACCAAGGTCGACAATGTAGTCCGACGCGTAAATGGTGTCCTCGTCGTGTTCAACCACCAGGACTGTATTGCCGAGGTCGCGCAGATGCTGGAGCGTCTTGATGAGCTTGTCGTTATCACGTTGATGTAGGCCGATGGTCGGCTCATCGAGGACATAGAGCGCGCCTACGAGCCCGGAGCCGAGCTGCGATGCCAAACGGATACGCTGTGCCTCGCCGCCAGAGAGCGTATTGGCCTTTCTATCGAGCGTGAGATATTCGATGCCTACGTTGAGCATGAACTGCAGACGTGATGTTATCTCCCTGATGACCGATTTCGAGATGTCCTTCTCTTTGGCCGTGAGTTTGAGCTCGTTGAAAAAGCGCATCGCTTCTTCGATAGAAAGCGAAGCAAGGTCGACAATATTCGTGCCGCGCGCGCGGCCCTTATGCGCTTCCGGCTCCTTTACTTTGCCAAGGAACACGTTGAGAGCTTCGTTGCGCAGCCGAGCACCCTGACAGACCGTGCACACCTCGTCGCTGAATAGGTAGCGTGTCCCAATCCCCTTACACTCGGCGCATGCGCCGTAGGGTGAATTGAAGGAGAAAAGGCGCGGCTCGACTTCAGGGAATGAAAACCCGTCGTACGCGCACATGAATTTCGCAGAGATAACGTGCTCGACGCCGTCGGCACCGATGATTCGCACGAGGCCATCGCTTTCATGCAATGCTTTCTCGATGGCTTCGCTCGCACGCTGACGACTCCCTTTCTTGTCGCTCACAAACTCCGAGACAAATATCTCGTCAACGACAACGTCGATGTCGTGGCGCTCTGTCTTAGTGAGGTCGATGCGCTCCCTGAGCGATTTCTCCGCTCCGTCGACACGTACGCGCTCGTAACCTTTGTTCAACAGGTCGTATAGGAGCTGGTAATACTCGCCTTTGCGACCGACGACGACAGGAGCAAGGATACGCACCTTTGCTGCGGAAACGCCTTTTGTCAGCTTGGCGTCACTCTTCACCTGCTTGGGCGCCTTCTCGACGAGGTCCAGCACGCGTTCCAAGATCTCTTCATTGCTCTGTTTACGAACCTCGCGCCCGCATTCGGGGCAATGTGGGTGCCCCACACGCGCGTAGAGTACGCGAAGATAATCGTATATCTCGGTGATGGTAGCTACCGTCGAGCGAGGATTGTTCGAACGACTTTTTTGGTCGATGGAAATAGCCGGAGAGAGCCCGGTAATCTCATCGACGTCGGGTTTTTGCATCTGGCGGAGGAATTGCCGTGCGTACGCAGAGAGTGATTCCACATATTTGCGCTGTCCCTCGGCGAAGATAGTGTCGAACGCAAGCGATGACTTGCCGCTCCCCGAGAGGCCGGTGAACACCACCATTTTGTTGCGTGGTATCTCGACCGAGACATTCTTCAGGTTGTGCGTGCGCGCACCTTTAATGACGATTTTGCCTGGTCCTATTTCTTTGTCAGCCATATAAGCTTGACCCCCGCTTTGCGCTAGGGGTTGGTGATGTGCACTATAGCAAACGAATGGGGCCGCACCAATGCAGCCCCTCTTTCACCTCCATGCGACTTCCACACACTCGAATTCGATAAGTTGCACGCCAGTCGAAGTCCACGCATGTGCGCTACTTACAACGAAGCCTCCGCCGAGAAGCATACTTAGCGCCTGATGATACTGAGCGGTGCGCCTGATGCCGCGACGAATGAAGAACCGCGACTCATCGGTAGCCTTTTTTCGATTGTATGAGGCGGCCAGAACAATCTGCTTAGCCCACCATCCAAGATCCCTCTCGGCCAAGCGCGCAGCTTTCAACCGCAGTGCTTCCACAGCCAGCTCATCCGCACGAGCAAGAACGTCCATGGTGTCCTCCATCGAGCCTCGGCAAATGTATCGCACCGCAACGTCTTGGCAAGCCCAATTTCATAGGATGGCGGCCTCTTCTTCGAGCTCGACGCCGAATTGATTGAACACCTCGAGTTTTATACGTTGTGCGAGATTCAGTACGTCGTGTGCGGTCGCGCCGCCTTCATTCACAATGTAGTTGGGATGCTGCTCGCTCGCTACAGCGCCTCCTACGCGCGCGCCCTTGAGTCCTGCTTTTTCGATGAGCCACCCGGCGGGGACTCGTCCCTCCCGAGATTTCATTCCTTTCTCCTGCTCAAACATTTCAACTACGTTCGAAGGTGCCTTTGGATTCATAAAGAAACTTCCAGCCGCCCGCACGTTCTGCAGATGCCGCCTCTCTCGCTCCGCGATTGTTTCTTCTGTATTTCGAGCCGACTCAGATGGATCAACCTTCTGAAGCTTGAGCATCACGCTCGAAATAATCCACTCCGGGTTGTCTTTGAAAAAACTATGTCGATATGAGAAATCGCATGCAGAGTTATCAAATTCTCGC
>Ga0209542_10013888_pt1 | contig 13782 bp, 14 predicted proteins | sample RifCSPhighO2_01_FD_184028 | JGI IMG/M metagenome (GOLD analysis project Ga0209542, IMG submission 184028) | Soil microbial communities from Rifle, Colorado - Rifle CSP2_plank highO2_0.1 (SPAdes) (version 2) | ecosystem: Environmental > Terrestrial > Deep subsurface > Rock core/Sediment ...
ATGATTCCATTTATTTTCTAGGTAAAATTTACGTAGTTCGATAATAATCATTGGATTTTGCAGTTTCATTCACCCCACTTAATCCCACAGGATTAAAAGGGGGTGACAAATCCAATGAACCTAGACACCCTTTTATTTTCTTCCCCACCCCAACATTTAATAATCCTTTCTTCTTTTTCTGTGATAAATGCTCACCGACTATTTCCAAATCGCCTTCAAAGAGGCCAAAAGGAGAAAGCTGCGCAGCTTCCTGACTTTAGTAGGCATCTTTATCGGCATTGCAGCAATCATCTCGCTGATAACTCTCGGTCAGGGCTTAGAAAATGCCATCTCTAACCAATTCTCGCAATTAGGCAAAGATAAGTTGTTCATCCTGCCCAAAGGCGGATTCTGGGGTATGGGAGCTTCAGTGCAGCTTACTGAAAATGATTTAGATACGATCAAACAAGCTTCGGGAACGAAAGTTGCGGCAGGATTAGGTTTCTCTTATGGTCGTTATGAATTCAATGATTTAGTGCAATATAATTTTGTCAATGGCGTGCCTTTGGATTCAGAAGAGCTGAAATTAGTCAGCGAAGCTCAGAACTGGAAGCTTCAGGAAGGAAGAATGCTAGAAGCCGGAGATAAGTACAAGATTGTATTGGGAAACGAATATACTAAAGAAGACTTATTTGATACACGAGTAGAATTAGGAGACAAGATTACCATTCAGAATCAGGATTTTAAAGTGGTAGGTTTTTTAGAAAAAATCGGCTCTCCGCCTGACGATAAAGCCGGAATAATCCCTAAAGAAGTTCATGAGGAAGTGTTTTCTACGGGCAAAAATTATGGGTTTATCATCGCTCAAGTTCAATCTGGAGAAGAGCCAACCATAGTAGCAGAAGAGATGAAGAAAGAACTGCGGAAAAAGCACGATTTGGATGCGGGAGAAGAAGATTTTAGCATCGAAACTCCGGAAAACTTGATGGCTACTTTTTCAACCATATTAGATATTGTGCAGATAGTCTTGATTGGAATTACCGCTATTTCTCTTTTAGTAGGCGGGATTGGAATTATGAATACCATGTATACTTCGGTATTGCAGAGAACTAAGGAAATTGGATTGATGAAAGCAGTAGGGGCGCGGAATTCTCAAATCCTGTTTTTGTTCTTAATTGAGTCAGGTTTATATGGATTAGTGGGCGGATTATTGGGAGTAGTTGCGGGAGTAAGTTTAGCTAAGATTGCTGAGAAAGTATTGCAGCAGTTTCTCGGTCCGGCTTTTATGGCTATCGAAATAAACTGGTTTTTAGTTTTGGGAGCGTTGCTGTTCTCTTTCCTGATAGGAATATTATCTGGGATTGCTCCGGCACGAAGGGCATCGAAGTTGAATCCGGTGGATAGTTTACGATATGAGTAAAACGAGGAGAACAAACTTAGGAGACCGCAGTCGAGTTTAGCTTAAGGTATGAATGAAATGAATAACTTAAGCTTACGAGACCGCAGTCGAATTTAGTTTACGATACGAGTGAAACGAGAAAAAGTGGTTATTTTGAGTAAGAAAGAATGATTAGAACGAAAAATCAAACAGAAATCTATTTCACTAGTTTTGGGAAGGTTTGGCTAGATCTTTAATTATCTGTTGACATTCATTGATACCCATCGCTATAAGTTCTTCATCGCGTCTTAAACTGATGAGGTCTATCCCCCCTCTCCGAGTTTCTAAAGAATGATTCTCTAGGTAATACCCAACAATTGGTTCAAATAACAAATGTATGTCACCAGTATATCTGCTCAATGTCTTTAGATACTTTAATTGTGTTTCTGAATCCAATTCACGCTCAGAGCAGTAAATATCCAAGCAAGGATTTGCCATTAACTTCTTTATCATATCTATACCCACATTTGTTGCATACCTTTTAAAACTTAAAGCTTCCATTGTAACTTTTTGTACTATCTCAAATTTTTCTTCTGCTTCAGGAGGTATTGAATTGGGATTATCCATGACAAGTTCATCAATGTACACACGTAACAAAGATCTACTACAGATTGAATTTATAACTCGATTTCCGGCAAAATATGCTTTCCCCAACAAACGATGGGGGATACTTAAATCATGCAATGCGTGGCTTAAACTACGCAATCCACAAGTTCCATATCCAAGTTGATATCCAATGGTCATATTTAATTCTAACGGTGTGCTAACTGAGCTTGGTACATAATATCTGTGTGTATCGCTCAAAAATTTCATTAACATCTCCACTCTACTTTCTTTGTGATATTTTAGATCAGCTCTAAAGAAAGGATTGATACCTTCACTTAATATTTCTGGGAAGGTTTCTGCATTTCTATATTTAATTGACAAATCATATATCGCATCATGTTTATATGTACCCTCAGTAAGCGACAATTCAGGAGAGTCCCATTTATGAACAATTTCTCTTAAAAGTGAATACCCCCTTAACCATTCTATTTCTTGAGTGTTGTCTGTCATTTTGTTTTCCTCCCCAGTTTTTACTTTTAATTATACTATAGTAGTAACTAAGTTAGGATATATTTATATACTCGCTACTATACCGCATAGTAGTATGGAAGAAAAATACATAGAAAGTCTAGAGAAAATAGGATTGACTAAACCGGAAGCTAAAGTTTATCTGGCTTTGATTGAACTAAAAGAATCTCGAACCGGGGTTTTATGCGAAAAGTCGCGAATTCCTAGCTCTAATATCTATGCTATCTTAGATTCTTTAACTAAAAAGGGATTTGTAACCTATCGAATGCAGAATAACATCAAAATCTTTATGCCTTCCAATCCCGAGATAATAAAAGAATTATTTCAAGAAAAACAAAAAAATATCATAGAAGAAGGGAAAGAGATTGAGAACCTAATCCAGAGTTTAAAAGTTATAAAAGGAGTAGAAGAGGCTTTGTCAAAGTACAAGTATTATGAGGGCATATCAGGTATTCGGGCAATGTGGATTGGATTAATGAATGAATTAAACCAATTACCTAAAAATGAAACTATCTTGATGTATACGGGAGTTAAGAAAGCATATCAAACTATGTTGGGATTATATGAGGAATTTCATAAAATACGAGTCAAAAATGGTATAAAATATAAAATTATTTATCCTTTAGAAGAAACTGAAGTAGCACAAAGAAGAAAAAAGCAATTAGCGGAAGTTAGATTTCTCAAATTAGAAAATGAAGCAGAATGGGGAGTAATAGGAAATAAGTATTTTGTTCAGTATATCACTCAGAAAGTCCCGCGCGGATTTCTGATAGAAGATGAGATATTTGCTAATACGTTTAGGCAAGTCTTTGAGCAAGTCTGGAATAAGGCTAAGAAAGATAAATGCAAAATTTAGAGCATCTGCTGGAGCTGGTGCGGAAAGTGGGGAAAGTTAAATGGGTGAAGAAAGTGTATTAGGTTAATCCAACCAAAAAGCTTAAATATACCACAAAAGTGGTTCGATTATACCAGTATAGTGGTTTATGCAAGCGCACTTGCATTAGGAGACCGCAGTCGAGTTTAAATGTTTACAAAAAAACAATTAAGAGTATTGGAACCATTTCTTGCCCATCTTTTTAGAGAGTATTCTTATAAAGAATTAAAAGGCAAAGAGAAATCAAATAATTCCATTCAATCAGCAATTAAGAGATTTAAAGATAAAAGTCTTTTAACAGAACGCAAGTTAGGAACTTCTAAATTATACTCACTTAACCAGAAAAATGAACTAGCTTATCCACTTTTAGAGCTAATGACCCAAGAAAAGCTCTCACCCATAGTTAAAAAATCAATTGTTATCTTAAAGAAAGAGTTAGAGAAATACACCTTATTCTATTCTATAGTAATTTTTGGCTCTTATGCTAATAATACCCCTAAGAAAAAATCAGACTTAGATGTGGCAGTTATCATTCCAAATAAATCTCCTGAGAAGAATTTAAAAATTGCGGTTCATTCAGCAGAAAATAAGTCATTATTAAATTTAGATGTCCATATTATTACTGTTGATGACTTTAAAGAGATGTTAACCGCCGAATATGCCAATCTGGGTAAAGAGATTGCTAACCAGAATCTTCCCGTTTATAACGTCGAGATATTTTATAAAATTATAATGTGGGGGATAAATCATGGATTTAAAATTGTATCTTGAGAGAGCGGAAAATGAGTTGATTCTAGCTAAAGCCATCTTTACCCTAACCCAAGATGAGAAACTCCAAAAAGAAACCTTTGAGATTAAAAGCCCCTTGACTTTCTATAGTGCGGTAATTTCTCATGCTTATTATTGTATCTTTTATAGCGCCAAAGCGTATCTTCTTAAGAAAGGAATAAAAGTTGAAGCTCCGGAAGAGCATCGCAAGACCTATGAAGAATTCAAGAAATTAGTGTTAGAGGGCATTATTGATGTGGAATTGTTAAAGTTCTATGAACAAGCGATGATTCGAGCAGAACGATTATTAGGAATAATCAAAGCTGAAAAGAAAAAAAGAGGAGATTTTACTTACCAAATAATTCCGCAAGCAAATCAAGAGCCGGCAAAAGAATCATTAGATAATGCTCGGGAATTCTTCCGGCACATCTATAATTTGTGTGAATAACCATTTAAAAAAGCTTCCACTTTCCCCCAAAAAATGAAAACCTCCTCCAAAACCATCATCAAACTGAAAGACGTCTGGAAAACCTACCTTATGGGAAAAGTTTCTTTGGATGTACTTAGAGGAATAAATTTAAACATCTATCGAGGAGAGTTTGTAGCTATTCTCGGGCCGAGCGGAAGCGGAAAAAGCACGCTGATGAATCAGGTGGGATTACTAGACGTTCCTTCCAAAGGAAAGATAACTATTGACGAAGTAGATATCTCTACTCTGAAAGAATCAGATTTGGCCCAGTTAAGAGGTAAGAAAATCGGCTTTGTATTCCAACAGTTTAATCTCATTCCTGCTTTGACTGCATTAGAGAATGTGATTCTGCCTACTATTTTCCAAAATTTAAATCCGGAAGAGCGAGATAGACGTGCTAAGGAATTACTGGCTTTAGTTGGGCTGGCAGATAGGATGACGCACCGCCCAAACGAGTTATCCGGAGGACAGCAGCAAAGAGTGGCTATTGCCCGGGCTTTAGTCAATAATCCAGAAATCATTCTCGCTGACGAGCCTACCGGTAATTTAGATACCAAATCAGGAGAGCAGGTGATGGAATTATTGCTGGAACTGCATCATAAAGAGCACAAGACCGTTATTCTGGTTACGCATGACATAGGAAAAGCCAAGCATGCAGAAAGAATCGTTTATCTTAAAGACGGGGAAGTGGAAAGGGTGGAGAAGAGGAGATGATTGTTATCCTGCATCTCCACAATTCTTTTAAAGTATTAATTCTATGACCTCTTTCATGGTCGTTTACGCTTTGAATGAAATGGGTTTAAAATCTCTAAAATCATAGGTGATGCAAGAATGGTCTTCCAACTATCCGAACAAAATGAAATCCCGCCAGAACCGTATAAATGTTTTTATGGCGATTTTCAAAGACAAATGCCTCTTTTATTGACTGGAAAAGACAAGGAAGGCAAGATTATAGATGTTCCTCGCACTCAGGCTTCAATTGCGGATGTTATCGAACGAAGAATGGGAGCCCTAACTGTGGCTGTTGATAATTGGCGAGGGTATCGTTTTTTTACAGGTGATGGAGCAGTTTCCAATCAGGATGGAGATTATCTGATTGTCCTGGAAAATCTACTTCCACCAGAACTTCAGTTTTTACGTAACTGTTATCTTGAGTGTGCACCGGTTTCTGAAATGTATGGGGGCGCAGTTGTACTTCCTGATGGAGCATGGGACGAGCTGAAAGGCCAGAAAGATAAAGTGATGCATCTGACTGCTGAGGAAGTGCAGGAAGCATATGGTAAAGGATATGTCCAGAAAGATGGAGCTTGGGTTCCTGCTAACAAAGCGGTGGGCAAGGCCTGGGACGCGCTAAGCAGGGGAAAAGATCTTACTTCTTATCTCCGGTTAGTTGGTGAAATCTGCACCGGCAGTGATAAGTCGTATTCTAGCGATAGGATATTGCCTGTAGTTTTCCCTTTTCATGCCAAATATTTGCAATCAATGGTTCCAGATTTTCAATCCATGGATCAAGATCAAAATCAAAAACTAAAAATAGCTCAATTAGCAACCGGAATGAATTCCTCAATAAAAGCAATAGCCCCCTTGACAAATGAGGGCAAACCGCTAATGCGGCATTGGGTTATTGAAGGGATTTATACTATATCTAGCGTTAATTGCTGGAGCTATACTTTTGGTAGCGGATTTACGGTAGGATTAATACCCAAAGCACGCGAAAAAGCTTTAGAAGCAAGAGTTTTGTCTGCATTAGAGCAAGGAAGCGAATTCGAGTTTAAGGGAAGAGTGTATCGCCCGGTTGATTCTCTGGAGAGGAAATAGTTTGCGAGAGTCAATGATTTAGAATAAGCCTCTCTAAGATTAATTTAGGATTATTTATGGGTTGATTATTGATGTTGAAGATTATATTCTGCTAATTATCTTCTAAACCACATAAATCTTTATAAATCATCAATTTGACTACCTAAAAATCAGCTAGACTATTATATACTTGAGGTGAGATCCAAATGGAACAAAAGCAATTAGACGAGATTGAGAATGATTCCTATTTCGGGGAAGAGTTTGTGGAAGAGGACCTTCCTGAAGATAAAGATGAAGATTTCTTAGAAGAAAAAGGCAAGTCCAAAAAAGCAGAACGTAAAGAAAAAGAGGTTAAAAAAACAGCCATGAAAAAAACCAAGTCAGCGAAGAAAAATGATTATCCCGTTTATAATTCAAAAACTGAGAGCAAAGTAGAAAAGCCAGCAGTGAAAGAAGAGATTAAGATTACTCCTGCCCATGAGCCGAAAGTGGTTGAAACTTCTTCACCAGTTAATCCCTGGGCAGATGATGATGAATCCTCTGGAGAGGGTATGTTTACTAAAGTATCTACCTGGAAAGTTATCGCGGGGATACTATTAGTATTAGTAATCTTTTCTATCTATACCGAAGGATTTGGAGTTCAGAATAGTAATGGAACTGAACTGACCCTTTCTGAAGCAGAAGATAAAGCCTTGACTTATGTGAATAATAATTTATTACAGGCGCCTTTTGTAGCTACAGTAGAAAAGTCAGCAGCAGTGGGCGATTTATATAAAATAACTTTAGCTGTAGCCGGGCAGAGCGTAGATTCTTATCTGACCAAAGACGGAAATTTGTTTTTTCCTCAAGGATTTGATCTTAGTGCTAGTGCTTTAACCGGAACAACTGGTGGAGCTGTAGAATTAAAAGAAGTTTCTATTGATGATGATGCAGTGAAGGGTAATCCGGAGGCTAAAGTTACCATAGTAGAATTCAGTGATTTTGAGTGTCCTTTCTGCGGGAAATATTTCCAAGAGACTGCCCCTCAAATTATGAAAGATTATGTAGATACTGGGAAAGTAAGATATGTCTTTAGAGATTCACCTTTAGATTTCCATCAGAAAGCTCAGAAAGCAGCAGAAGCTGCTGAATGTGCTGGAGAACAGGGCAAGTACTGGGAAATGCATGATTATCTCTTCCAGAACCAAGATTATCTAGCGGTAGAGAACCTGAAAGGTTATGCTAAAGATTTAAAGTTAGATACAGCTAAATTCAATGATTGTCTGGATAAGGGCAAGATGGCTGAAGAGGTTAAGAAAGATTTAGCAGATGCCCAGAAATATGGGGTATCGGGAACTCCGGCTTTCTTTATCAACGGAAAATTGATTTCTGGAGCGCAACCTTATGGCACTTTTAAAGTTGAGATCGAAGCGGCTTTAGCAGCAGCGAAAAATACTGAAACGGTTAAAGCAGAGGAAGTGAAGCCAGCAGTGGTAGAAAATAAACCTGCGGCCACCGAACCTAAACCTGCTGAGACTAAACCAACTGAAACGATCCCGGCACCTTCTACAGAAGCTGCTACTGATACAAAAACAGTAACAGAAGTGAAAATGATCCCTTTAACGGCTAAGAAATGGATGTTCGGCCCGAATAAGATAGTAGTAAAGAAAGGGGATATTATACAATTAAGCATCATTCCTGTGGGAATAGAATTTACTTTTGCTTTACCTGGTTATAATATTGAGAAAGTGATCAATAAAGCAACTACCTTCGAATTTACAGCTAATAAAGTAGGAAATTTTGAGTTTAAATGCAAAAGCTGTGAAGACTGGCGAGGAATGAGCGGGACTTTAATTGTAGAATAGTTCAATAACAGCCAAATAAAAAGGAAAAGCTTTTAATTCCTTTTTCTTTTTCTTTATTCTTATGACCAAATCCAATCCGAAATTGTTCAGTCAGATTATGATCTTGGTTCTCTTAGTTTTAGTCATAATCGGATTCACTCTTCCTGCGGCTTTGGATTATAATAGTAACGGACAGATAGTGGTTGAACCCAGATATTGCAAAACAGACAGCGAATGTTATTTAATCTGCGAAGATAAGCCGGTAGAGATCTTTTGTACTCAGAATATGTGTGTTCAAAATGCCTGCAATGAAGCGAATTATTATGCTTTTAATTCTAGTGCACTTAATTTTGAACTTATGGTCATGAATAAAACCGGAAGCTTAGATTTAGGACAAAAGAGTGATTCTAAGGATATATTTGTGAAATTTTCTGGCAAAACTGTTTCGATTTATTCTTCGGGAATAACTCTAGGTCAAGTGCTGGAAAAAGTTGGTTTAAAGATTGATCCTACCCTAGGTAATGTTTCGGTAAATAACCAGCAGAATTATGCTTATTCAGATTATGTTCCTGTAGAGGGAGATAAGATGGAAGTAGTTTATTCTTGAGATTATTTCTGATATTTTTAATATTTCCATCTGGCGTTTCGTCCACGCGTATCTAAATGAGTGAAAGTACTGCCTTTACCGATTCCGCCATCAGCGAAAAGATATTCTGCTGTTCTTCGAATTGCTTTGTATCCTAAATCAATATCTACTCCGTCGCCAGAACAATGTCTGCTTTTGGTGGGTTGACGATGGTAAACTTTTCGGTAAAGACGATCATTGTAGCCATAAGAGCGATAGCCAGAATTTATTTGTACCGGTCTGTTTAACTTAGCTCTAAGACGATCTAATCTTTTGAGCAGGTCTGGTTCTAAACGAAGATGAGTATAATATATATCTCCCCAACGAGTTTGGGTGTATTCCTTTCGAACTAAAGAAGGGGTTTCAATTCTGGCAAATTCACCCAAAGTAAAGTATTTAGAAACTTTTTCATCTAAATCTCCTGCTCTTACTCGTACTAAGGGATTGCCGGAACTCCAAGGATCATAAAATTCCTGACCTTTGCCAATCAATCTAGGGTCAGTAACTACTTCTAATTCCAGTCCGCTGGGAAACTTTAATCTTTTCTTGGTAAACTGTTTCTTTTTAGGAACAGATTTTTGGCTTTCTTCTTTGGTTTCTTCTAGTCTGGGTTGTTTCTTTTGAGAAGCTTTTCTGCAGGGTAAAGATAATCTTTGCCCGGGATAGATCAAATCCTCATCTTTCAATTGCGGATTTAAGTCTAACAATTCTGAGAGAGTAGTACCGTGAGCATAAGCAATTCCTAATAGCGAATCTTCTTCTTGAATGCGATAGGCTTGACTTAGGGCTAAGCTTTGGCCAGGGTGAAGAATACTTCCTGAATTGAGGCCAGGATTGCATTGAAGTATTTCTTCTACGGTTTGACCGGTTTTTGCAGCGATTTTAGTCAAGAAGTCGCCGTTTTTAACCTGATATTCTTTAGCTTCACTAACTGCAGCCAAGGCTAGCGAGAATAGCGTCCCCAAATACATCCTTAAGGTCATTTTTATTCAATAAAGCGCAGTTATTCTTAAATGTTTCGGGTCATACTTACTTTGTAGTAACAACACTAAATTCTGACCCAAACCTTTATATCTTTTATCTTTTTCTATTTTAGTTAATGAGTACAAAAGATTCAACCATTAGTACAGACCTAAAAGAGAAGACTTTAAAGTATCATTCTTTTCCCCAACCAGGAAAAATTAAGGTGGTTCCGACTAAATCCTGTGCTAATGCTGAAGAATTGTCTTTAATTTATACTCCGGGAGTGGCTTTTCCCGGTTTGGAAATTCAAACAAAACCGGAGACTGCTTATGATTATACCTCTAAAGGGAATTTAGTGGCCGTAATCAGTAACGGAACTGCGGTGCTGGGCTTAGGAGATATTGGTCCTTTGGCTGGAAAGCCAGTAATGGAAGGTAAAGCTGTGCTCTTTAAGCGTTTTGCTGGGATTGATGTCTTTGATTTAGAGATTAACGAAAAAGATCCACTTAAATTAGCGGAGATAATTTTTGCTCTTGAACCAACTTTCGGCGGGATTAATCTGGAGGATATCAAAGCTCCAGAATGTTTTCTGGTAGAAGAAGAATTGGTTAAGCGTTTACCTATTCCTGTCTTTCATGATGATCAGCACGGGACAGCGATTATTGTTTCTGCAGCTTTACTGAATGCTTTAGAATTAGTTGGGAAAAAAATTGGTGAGATAAAAATTGTTTTTTCCGGAGCGGGAGCGGCAGCGATAGCTTGTGCTAACTTATTACTGGATCTGGGAGTTAAAAAAGAAAAAGTGTTCATCTGCGATTCAGCGGGATTAATAACTAAACAAAGAAGCAGTGAATTAAATAAATATAAAGTTAAATTCGCCCAAGAGAGCAATTTGACTTCTCTGGCGGAAGTGCTGAAAGGAGCAGATGTATTTATCGGCGTATCTAAAGGGAATCTTTTGACTGCAGAGATGATTAAATCAATGTCCAGTAGGCCGATAATTTTTGCCTTAGCTAATCCGACACCAGAAATCTCCTATGGGGCAGCTAAACAAGCAGTTCCAGAAGCGATTGTGGCTACCGGCAGAAGCGATTTCCCTAATCAAGTTAACAATGTCTTAGGATTTCCGTTTATCTTTCGAGGAGCTTTAGATGTGCGTGCTAGTGCTATCAACAAAGAAATGAAATTAGCGGCAGTGAAAGCTTTAGCAAAATTAGCTCATCTGAAAGTTCCTAAAGCAGTGGCCAAAGCTTATGGAGGAAAAGAATTCTCTTTTGGTTTAGATTATATTATCCCCAAGCCTTTTGATCCCAGAGTTTTATTTCATGTAGCTCCGGCAGTAGCCCAAGCAGCGATAGATTCGGGAGTGGCCAGGAAGCCAATTACAGATATGGTAAAATATGTTCAGGATTTAAAAAAGCTGGCGAAAAGGTTAGGAAAAGGAAAGTTTTAGGCATTTATTAGGTCGTGAGTGTATCTCTCCCCGCAAATTCAGCATAACTCAATAACTTTTATAAGCGAATATTTTCCTGAAAGGGGAGATGAGCTTTAAAGAGATAATTTATTTTCTGGATAAAATAGGAAAAATTATAGATTTATCTGAAAAAGAATTAGAATTACTTAAAAAACCGCAAAAGATTCTTCAGGCGGAAATAGAAGTTTCTGGTAAAAAGTATCCTGCTTACCGGGTGCAATATAATAATTCCCGCGGGCCCTTCAAAGGAGGAATACGCTTTCATCCAGAAGTGGATTTAGAAGAGGTACAATCTCTGGCTTTCTGGATGAGTTTAAAGACGGCCATTGCAGATATCTCTTTCGGAGGAGGTAAAGGAGGAATTAGAGTTGACCCCAAACAATTATCTGAAAAAGAGCTGGAAGAGTTAAGTCGAAAATGGGTTAGAGCTTTCTATAAAGAAATTGGACCAACTAAAGATATTCCTGCTCCGGATGTTTATACCACTCCCCAGATCATGGCTTGGATGTTAGATGAATATGAAAACATCATCGGCGAGAAAGCTCCGGGAATGATTACTGGCAAGCCTTTAGCTTTAGGCGGATCATTAGTAAGGGATATTGCTACCGCTTTAGGAGGAGTTTATGTTCTGGAAGAGGCGATGAAGAAAATAAATCTAACGGAGAGAACTGCAGCCATTCAAGGGTTTGGCAATGCAGGGATGAATATGGCTAAACTGCTGGCAGAGAAAGGGTATAAAATAGTAGCAGTTTCAGATTCTCGAGGAGGGATTTATGTACAGGAAGGGTTAAATCTTTCTGAAGTGATCAAAGCTAAAGAAGAGAAAGGCTCTGTAATCGATTATAATCTTGCAAAAAAGATAAGCAATGAAGAACTATTAACGGTGGATTGTGCAGTCTTGGTTCCGGCAGCTTTAAGCGGAGTGATTACAGCTAAAAATGCGGGAAAGATTAAAGCTAGGATTGTTTTAGAGTTAGCCAATGGTCCGACAACGCCGGAAGCAGATGAGATTTTGCATAAAAATAAAATTTTAGTGCTGCCAGATGTTTTGGCTAATTCCGGAGGAGTTACGGTTTCGTATTTCGAATGGGTGCAGAATAATTACGGCTATTATTGGGATGAGCATACGGTTAAATCCAGATTAAAAGAGAAGATGGTCAGCGCTTTCGATAAGATTTGGAAAGAATATGCTCCAAGTAATTATGATTTCAGAACTAATACTTATATCCTGGCGGTAAAGAAGATCCTGGAAGCGGAAAGGTTAAGGGGAAGAGTTTAAGCTGCTTTTTTTAATACTGCTTCTTCGGCATCAATTTCAGTTTTAATCTCCTGATATAATTGGTGGATGGTAGTAATAATTTCTGGAGTGGGCCTTCTTTTAGAAAGTTCGATGAAAGCTTCTAGTTTTTTGATCCCTAATAATTCTTTTTGGATCAAAGCTAAAAATTGTTTACGGCTTTCTGGATTGGTTAATCTTTGGGCTAACTTTTTTTCTTGTTTTACACTGCTGCGCAAAGAATCCAGAAATTGGATGATTCTGGTAGATAAATCAAGTGTATGTTGATCGCTACTGCCCCTAATTTCGTTGGTTAAGACCAATAATTCTTCTATCCTTTTAGAGATGGCTTGGTAAACACTACTGATGTTACCGGCAAAAGTGCGTAATTCCTGAATCTTTTTTTGGTCCATTTTACTCCTCTTTGCCTAAGATGTCAGCAGTGCTAGCGCCCAAAACTGCTAATAATAAATTTGTGGATACGGCTTTAAAAACTTGGATAAAAGGAGTTTGGAAATCAATCACTCCGAAAATAAATAAGGTTAATACAACTACTGTTAACGAAACTAAATAAATTACCAAAACCCGGAGAGGAATAAAGCGGAAAATTCTGATGTTTTTAACTTTTCTGAATCCAGAATAATACATAAAGCCGAAAGTTACTAAGAGAGCTAAAAAATAAAGAGAAACTGCCCGGGCATTAGAAATCCTTTCTGCTAATTCAATCCCGTAAAAGAAGGCGAAATGGCCTACGGTGCCGATCAAAGCTCCAATAGAACTTCTGATAATATCCGAACGGGTGATCTTGGTTAAAGGATGCGAGCCTACATCTTTACTGATTTCTTCTTTTAAAGATTCTAATTTTTCCAGCTCTTTTTTCTGGAGCTGTTCAATCTTCAACTCTTCTTTGAGAATCTTTCCTTTGCCTCTTCTTTTAGCCATAATAAGGAAAAGATAGGTTTAAAGGTTATAAATTTTTGGGTGATTTGGGGTGAATATTGAACAGTTTGTTCTTCAATTTAATGTGCTAAATCGTATTTCTCACGAAGTTCTTTTGCCCTATGGCGGTATTGGTGGTGTGTATCGGGAAAGGCGAATTCTACTGCCAATCTTATACTTCCCTGAAATACTTGTTGAATCATCCCATCAAGATTGTTTTGAATAAAATCTGACGAGTTTATTTCTTCGGGGGTCTTTCCCAATCTGCTTTTTAGTCTTTGAA
>Ga0209542_10013891_pt1 | contig 13781 bp, 10 predicted proteins | sample RifCSPhighO2_01_FD_184028 | JGI IMG/M metagenome (GOLD analysis project Ga0209542, IMG submission 184028) | Soil microbial communities from Rifle, Colorado - Rifle CSP2_plank highO2_0.1 (SPAdes) (version 2) | ecosystem: Environmental > Terrestrial > Deep subsurface > Rock core/Sediment ...
ATCGTTCATGATGATGTTCATATCCATCAATCATGCATAATTTGCCCCTCGGAGAGAAAATGGGCGTTTGAAGCTCATTTACTTGGGAAGAGGCGATCATTTGATGCTCATTATGAATGGGAGGAGAAGCCGAGCGCGTGGTTATATGTTAAATAATTTCAGCTGACTGATGTCCTTGTTACGGCCCTGATTTCTGATGTACTGCTCAATGACCGCCTTGTTCCCCTTGCCACCCGTGGTGGCGATGTAGTAGCCGTCAGTCCAGAATTCCCCTCCCCACAGGTCTTTCTTGATTGTCGGGATGAACTTGAATATGTGGCTCGCGGTAATGCTCTTGATCATTCCGATGACCTGTCCGCCTGAATACTTCGGCAGGAATCGGCAGAGGATGTGCAGGTGGTCCTTGTCAAACCCGACTTCGTGGATATCAATCGCAAACCGCTCCTTGAACCCCGAGAGCGCCATGAGAATGAGTTTCTCCGTTTCTGGGTTCAAAAGCGACTTACGATACTTCACCGTGATTTGAATGTGGTAGTAGCATTCTGATATATTATGATACCAATACCACAGCCCCTCCTTTGCTTCTATGTCCGTTCTGGTCATTACGCCGCAGTATATCGTAGTTTCCGCCATTCATCCCTGCGCGGAGCGCAGGGAGCTCTGGCGGGTCATTGGACAAAAAAGAGCAAAAACGCTATTCGGCAACAGTCCCGTCATTCCCGTGAAGCTTGCCCCCGCGAAGGCGGGGAACGCGAATCCGGGGCCTTTAAAAAATCCTTATTACTGGATTCCCTCCTCCGCGGGAATGACAGAAAGGCGTGAAGTGCGTAAGTCCTATTCTGGTATCTATAGATCCAGCTGACCTTGGCAAAGTTAAATAAACAAGTAATATCAGCGTCAGAAAACCAACGAACCGGGCTTAGTGTCGGTCCAGAAATTCTGTAAGAACCCCATACATTACCTATGAATGACCGTGAGAAGGCGCAGCGGCCAAGCGAGGAGCAAAAACAGTTCTTTACAACACATGGGCTCGTCCTGCCGAAAAACGCTCTAATCGCCAGAAACATCATCGAGTTCATTACGGAAGAACCCGAAAAAACAGCAGAACGACTAAGATTGATGTGGTTTCTGCATACCGCAGTTATCGGTCTTGAATTGGATGATGGCTGTAGCATCACTTATATCAGAATGAGATCCATACGAGAGAGGACGTCGGAGTCTGGACATCATCGCTACTGTCTGTTTCAGGCCCATCTTAAGACTCCTTATGGGGGGAATACATCTCGCCCACTCACATCGTGCTACAAGAACGGCACCCCGCTATTTGGAAGTCCGCATCCATGGCTACTTTCAGGGGTGACCTACCGCAAACTGAAGGACTCATCGGTTAAGAAAATATGTGCCTATCTCCTCCAGAAATCTGAAAGCTCGTTGGAGTGGGAATTTCTAACTCCAGAAAAATTAATTCCTGGCGCACACTTCGGGCTGAGATTTTTGGGGGACAAAACGGCAACGGACAAAGATCTGGAGTTGCTCGCACAAGTTCTGGAAGGACTTGAGTTGCCGCGGGGGGTTTGCATCAGACGGATATTTCAGAGGGGAAAAGACCGGGTTTACTATCGGGTAAGTGTGGACATGGAATCGGTCCAGGAGAGTGACCATACCACTGTTTCTCATTCGTAAAAGGACCGTGCCAATTTTCAGACGACAGCGCTCATCTGTCGTCTTTTGTTTGGAGCGTTTGGGACAGGCGACACCACTCGCAATCACTGTCATCACAAGTTTTGTCCCAAAATGACAGAGAGAGAATCTGTTTTGAAACATCGGCGATGAGTTTCCTCAAGTTGGCGACTTCTTCGTCAGAAATCTCAAATACTTCGCGGCGGTAGCGGCCGCGGTCATCGGACTTGAGAAAGTCAATGGTGCCGGTTTTCATCCGCCACTTCCCCAACCCATCAAGGAGGAGCCGATAAAAGACGAGCTGGCGTTTGTAATCGCCCCCGCCTCTTTTGGTTTTGCCTTCAATTTCATTGCGGCTCTTCGGCCGGCCGGTTTTGTAATCAACGACAGTGACTGTCCCATCAGGCAAGAGCTCCACTTTATCCAGCTTTCCATTCAAAAGAATCTCTTGACCGGCCGAAATACCAAGCGGCATTCCGGCAATTTTGTACTCGTTCCAAATCGTCCGCGGAAAATCAAAATGAGAAAGGTACCCTTTAAGCTCCCGCTCTCCTTCCTTGAGATGGGTCTGAAACTCCCGCTCGCTTACGTGCGTGCGGCGAAGAGTCCCTTTGAAAAACTCAAGCGTTTTTTTAATGGAGAGGTCTTCTTCCCTCCGGTAGGCGTCAAAATAAACCTTGAGAGCGGCGTGTATTGCCGAGCCGTAGAGCAGCGCTGGTGATTGCGACTGGGGAATCCGTATTAGGTCAACAAAGAAATACCTCCACGGGCACTTAAGGAAGTTATTTAGATGCGTTACCGAGAGTCCCCGCTCCAGGAAAAGCGACTGGAGATATTTTTTATCGGTTAGGAGACAGGGCGCCGCCAAGACTTTTTTGTGAGGAGAGTTGACTGACACCTTCTCTTTTGTTCGATAGTCCTCATGAATTTCTTCCAAAAATCGTGAAGGAATCCGCTCCTGTCCATCGCTACCGCGAAGGTGATACGAAATCGTCACATTTTTTTTTGCTCTCGTAAGCGCCACATAAAAGAGCCGCCGCTCGTCTTCCGTTTCGTGTTCCTCTTCGCCGCCCGGAAGCGGTAAATTAAAGATTTGCCGGCTGCGTCTTCCGCCCCAAACGCCGTCGCTCGCGTGCAAAATAAAGACGCTTTCAAACTCAAGTCCCTTGGCGCGGTGAGCGGTCATAATAGCGACGCCATCCAAAATTCCCGCCTCGGCCGATATGGATAAGCCGTGCTCGCGCGCTTCCGCCAGATATTCCAAAAAATCTTTCACGGTCGCGAGTTTGTTTCGCTCGGCGAATCGCTCAACAGCACGGAGCAAACTTTCATAAAGCGGCAGAAGTTCGTAGCTTTCTTTCAGCGAGACGAGATGGGGAAAATAGCCGGATTCCTCGGCGATTTGGTTCCAACCGGAAACCAGCGGCTCATTGCGGGCGATTAGCGCGAGACGGGATAGTTTGCTGGCGAATTCGCCTAATGCGCCGCGCCGTATTTCAAAAATAATTGCTCGCCGCTCTTTCCTCGCGTTTTCCAAGATGGCGAAAACTTCGTGGGGTTCAAGGTTGAGGAAATCAAAGAAAAGAATCGGCGCCAGTTTTTCGTCATTTGGAGCAACCCCCGCCTCTAAAAACTTTAAGAAAGCGTCAATCCGAACATGGGACAGGGCGTCGGTGTTTGAAAACTTCGCCACGGGTACGCCAACGGCTCGCAGTGCTCTCTCAACAGAATCGGCGCTTCTGTTCTCGCGGACAAGAACCCCGATTTCTCTAGGCGCCGCGCCGTTTTTGATTCGTTTTTTTATCTCTTCCGCGACATATGCGAGTTCGCCGGCTCCATCGACTGCTTCCAAAACTAAAACGCGGCGCGGCGCGAAGTTAACTGCTGAACGAAGCGGAAGACGGGTTTCTCCGCCGATTATTCTGTTTTGGCTGATAAGCGAATGAGCAGCATCAAGAATCTTTTGGTGCGAGCGGTAATTTTTCTCAAGCGTTATCAACCGAGCCTTTGGGTACAGCCGCTTGAAATACAAAAAATTTTCAAGCGAAGCGCCTTGAAAGCGGAAAATCGCCTGCTTCTCGTCGCCGACAATGAAAATATTAGGATTCTCGTGGAAACCGGCCAAAAGCTCGAGCAGGCGATTTTGAGCATTGTTGGCGTCCTGATGTTCGTCGGCAAGAACGTAGTGATGCTCCTCTTGAAGCCGAAGGAGTAAATCTTTGTCGCGCTCTAAAACCTTCACTGTTTCCATAATCATATCTTCAAAGTCGTACAATCGCCGCTTGGCGAGCGACTTTTCGTAAGCGGCATAAACTTTTGAGAGCTCTTCGTTTCTTTGAATGTTTCGTTCCTCGGCAGCCCGCTTGCCCGGCGGCATTTCTGGACCTGCGAAGTCCAAAAATGCCGTCATGTTGCTTTTAAGCAAAATCCGCAATTTCTTGGGAGAAATATTTTCTCTTTTGAGCTCTTTAATTGCCGTGATGAGCGGACGAATATAATACGACGGGTCGTTTTTGGGTCGCAAGATTTTCAGTGAAAGAGTGGCTAGTATTTCCCTAATAATCCGGAGCTGTTCTATTTCCTCCATATGCTCGGCGCCGATAATCCGCGAAAACCGATCTGGATAAGTTTTGATTATATCGTTGGAAAAACTATGAAAGGTGTGAATTCTGACTTGATACGCCGCCGGACCAATAAGCCGCAACAACTTTTCGCGCATGGCGTAAACGCCAGATTCAGTAAAGGTCAACGCCAAAATCGCGTCCGGCGGCGTATCGGTTTTGCGAAGAATTTGCGCGATACGAAGCGTGAGTACTGTCGTTTTCCCCGTCCCCGGCCCCGCAACAACCATCACCGGCCCCTCTATCGTATCCACCGCCTCGCGTTGTTTGGGATTGAGTTGTTTGTATACTTTTTCAAACGCCCTGTTTTTCATGAACCCTAGTATAGCATCAGCGCGCTAAACCTTGACACATCATAATATATATGCTACCTTCCTTGTGATTCTCGCAGAACTTCAACATCAACGAAAGGAAACAAATGCTCTTTGAAAATGAGCTGATTCGGTGTCTAGTCGGCATTGTCGGCCTCGTGTTCCTCCTCTATGGAGGGTTTTTCCTGCTTTGTGTTTCGTTCATAGCGTGGACGGTTGTAAGGATTCCACAGCTTGAAAGAATTCTCGAAGAGGAGAAAGACGCGCACAGAAAAAAAGTGCTGACAAAAAAAGTCAACGCTTGGCGCGACACGTATAGGGTAATGCAAAAAGTGAATCAAGAAATGAGTGGGGTAGATATGCCGCCGCAGGCACTTTTGAGAGCGCTCCTTATAAAACGTCCCCACCTTATGACGCGGTCCCTGCTTTTTTGTTTCTTGGGCACCGCTTCCCTCCTGTGGGCATTCGGCTACTTTGGCTGATGCTCGCGGGGGAAAAGACCGTCAAAAAGGCGGTCTCGTTCTTTTTCACTCTGCTCCGGTCTTCTGACTCGGAGCAGTTTTTCTTCCCACTTACTACTAACTACTTTCTACTTACTTCCCCTCTAGTATCCATGCAGCTTTTTACTCTTCTCATGCTGGCGGATTTTTTCATGCGCTTTCGCCTCAATCTGTCGGATGCGCTCTCTCGTGACGCCGAACTTCTGCCCCACCTCTTCAAGCGTGTGGGTAACGCCGTCAAGAAGGCCGTGCCGGAGTTCCAGAATTTTCCGCTCCTTCTCGGAGAGGTCGCCCAAAATTTCTTTCACCTGGTCGGTAAGAATGCGCCGTGAAGATTGCTGGTCCGGAGCAAGAATTTTGTCGTCGTGGAGAAAATCTCCGAGGGTTGACTTGCCGTCGTCTCCCTCATCCCCTACCGGGCTTTCAAGCGAAACCGTATCCTGGTCTATCTTCTCAATTTGGTATACCTTATCCGGCTCAATGCCCATCTCAACGGCGATTTCCTCCGGAAGCGGGTCGCGTCCGAGGTCTTGACTAAGCCTTCGGACAACTTGTTTATACTTGGCGATGGTTTCCACCATGTGCACCGGAACTCGAATCGTGCGGGATTGGTCGGCAAGCGCTCGCGTGATTGCCTGCCGTATCCACCACGTCGCGTAGGTGGAAAACTTATACCCGCGCGTCCAGTCAAATTTATCCACCGCTTTGAAAAGCCCGAGGTTCCCTTCTTGAATGAGGTCAAGGAGCGTCAAGTCGGGGCTGCGGCCTACATACTTTTTGGCGATGGAAACGACGAGCCGAAGGTTGGCGCGCGCGAGAAGATTTTTTGCCTCCATGTCGCCGGCTTGAATGCGTTTCGCGAGCTCCTTTTCGTCCCGAGCGTTAATGAGCGGGTATTGGCCGATTTCTTTCAAATACATCTGTATGGAATCGTATGATGAATCGCCTCCTTTTCCAAGAGATACGTTCTTCCCATGACGTGGTTCTTCTGCCTCTTTTTCAAGCATGTGGCCGCCTTCATGCACGGCAATGCCCATGCGATGCAGTTGAGCGTAAAGTTCGTCCAAAAAGGCGATGTCTTCCTCTATCAAGGGAAACTCCTTGAGAATCTCATCAAAGGTAACAAAGCCGCGCTCTCTGCCTTTCGCGAGGAGCCGTTCTGCCTTCATGCTCTGCCCGGGACCTCGCTTCGGAGATTTTGCTTTTGCGGACGACGCTCTTTTTACCGGACGACGCCCGCTCAAAACCTTTCTCCGGGGAACCGTTTTCTTTTTTTTCTTATTCTTGAAGGTTCTCTTTTCTTTTGACATAACCTAGGTAGTATAGCTAAAAATGGCTTACTGACAATCTTCGAAAACTCCACAAAGCACAATCAATATTCAGAAACCCAAACAAAACACAAACTATCCAATATTCAAACAGAGACACAGACTGCATCAAACTATTCAAATGCTGGCTGATTTTTGTTTTGTTTGAAGATTGCGTACTGTGCTTTGTGCTTTACGATACTGCGTGTTGTGAAGTCTAAGATTAAGCAAGTAAACTCCGCTCGTCCTATCCCTGTGCAGGAGCACAGGGCGTTCGGCGAGCGGAGTTTCCTTTAAGAACCCTCGGTTCTCAACGCTCGCTCGCAGACTCGCTCACTGCTCTCCTCCACGGGGAAACTACAGTTTCCCCGACCCCTTTCGCTGACCCGCCATTCATCCCTGCCTAGGAAGGCAGGGAGTTCTGGCGAGTCATTAAATCTCAAGACTGAAATCGCGCCGCTTTGAAAGCGGCAAGTTTTTGCGTGAGCTCTTTGCATGTCTGAAGCAGCTGCCCTGCTTCCTCTTTGCTCCCCGCGCGCTCGGCTGCCGCAAGCTTATCCATCGCTTCCGAAAGAAGTCCCGTCACGTGGCCCTCTCCAAGAAGACTGACGAGTTCCTGTTCTTCTTTCTCGCTCGGAACTCCGTCTCCGTACAGCGTCTCAACCTCAAGGAGAAGCGGATCGCGAAGCTCCTTGTGCCGCCGCAACTCTTCCAAAAGAATTCTTTCCCCGAAGATGCAAAGCAGGCTATCATGAATTCGCCCCAGTAATTCCTTGTCGTTTCTTGACTCCGCAAAAAAATAAATCCCGAACACGCGCCGCTTGGTCGTAGTGGTATAAGCGAAGGTTGCGTCTTTTCGCTTTTCCGGCATTCCCTCTTTGTCCGGAACCGGAATTTTCTTAAACGCCTCCCACAGCGCCTCCTCCCGAAGGCCGCTTTTCTCGGCGATTACTTTCAGAAAATGCGATTGCTCAACGCTCGATTGGAGAAGACGAAGAAGCGGAAGGATGGTCCTCTCAATGGAAAGAGCGCGTTCTCTCCCTTCCTTTGCAGAATGAAGAAGATTCTCCAGTAAAAAATCAACGATGTGTTTGGCGCCTTTTACCGCGCGCTCCCATTCGCTCGGCTCTTTCAAGATAAGTTCCGCGGGGTCCTTCTCTTTCAGTGCGATGGCCTTTACGTTGAATCCAAGCCCCAGAGCAACCCGAATGGCGCGCTCGGCGGCTTTCAGTCCGGCGCTGTCTCTGTCAAAGGCGATGAAAAGATTATCCGAGAGTCGTTTAAGAACGCCGAAATTGTTCATCGCCTCTTTACGGCCCTTCAACCCCTTGGCAAGCGAATCCGTGAGAGCTGTTCCGGACGATGCGATTGTGTTGTCGTACCCCGCCTGATGCGCCATAAGGAGGTCCATTTGCCCTTCCACGAGAATCGCCGAGTCCTTGATGCGTATGGGAAGTTTGGCTTTATCAAATCCATAGAATACTTCCGACTTCTTGAACAGTACCGTTTCAGGACTGTTGATGTATTTACCGGTTTTCCCGTCATCAAGCGCGGGAAGAATTCTCCCGGAAAATGCTATGACGCGCCCGGCGCTGTCGCGGATCGGAAACATGATGCGCCCGCGAAAGATATCATACTGCCGGCCCTTGTCTCCGGCAGATTGCTTAATGAGTCCGACTTTTTCCATCTCTTCCGTCTTGAATCCTTCCTTTAAGAGGTGTTCAAAAAGCCGCCGCCAATCTTGCTCTGCAAAGCCAAGCCGCCATTCTTTAATGGTTTCCTCCGTTAATCCTCGACCAAGAAGATACTGCCGCGCCTCTTCATTGTTTCGGAGCGTTTCTTCAAAAAACCGCGTGGCCTTTTCAAGGCAGAGATACAGGCGCGCGTACTCGCTTTGAACTTTCGGGTCAACTTTGGTGAGAGTAACGCCCGCTCGTCCCGCAAGCACTCGTAGCGCGCCTATAAAATCAAGACCTTCAAATTCCTGCACAAAGGTAAAAATATCCCCATGGGCTTGGCATCCGAAACAATAGTACGAGCCGCGGGCGGGCGATACGAAAAACGACGGTGTCTTTTCGTTGTGGAATGGGCACTTCGCTTTAAGCGAGCTTCCAGCGCGCTCCAGTTTGAGGTACGAACCCACAACATCGGCAATGCCGAGCCGTTCTTTGATTTGTTCTACAGGTGTGGACATGTAACTCAAACTATACCTTGTTATAAAAAGCCGCTCTTCCTTTTGTAATCATCTTGTATTTCCAGCCCAGTTTCGCAAAAAACTCCTCTGCAGCCTGCGCCTTTACTTTTGTGGAAAGCCACAGCATAAGAGGTAATCCTTTTGTCTCGTGAATCTCTTTATGTCCGTCTTTATACTCCACTAGAAAATCGGGAAGGTAATGATGTGGAAAACCTAAAAGCCAATAGCGTATCTTGATTCCGTGTCTTTTAGTCCAGCGCACAACTGCCGCATCTCGTTCCAACTCAACCATGTACTCGCGTTCCAAGGCTGAATCATAGTCCTCTCTCCCCGCAGGACTTTTCTTGAGATTGGTAAGCGTTCCTTTTTTCGTAGTCATGTTATTTCCGCGCAAAAATACCCTCAATCAGTTCTGGCCGCAAAAATACATCCCGAACTTGGTCAATCACCGCCCATAGCCGGCGCAGTGCAAGCTCGTCTTTTGATTCCTCCAAGTCAAAACCGCCTAGAAGTCTCTTTTTAAGATGTTCTCGGATAATTTTCACAATCTGCGCTTGCCGTTCGTCAGGATTGCTGTCGTACTCTATCAGGGCAGAACGCGCGATGCTGTGAATCTGTTTTACCAGTTGCTTTATCAGCTTGTCTTTGTCCCATTCTTCCGTATGTGTCGCTTTCGCGATAGCCTGAATCTCAACTTCCGGAATATCCGCCTTTTCAAGCGTTACATGCTCCGAATCAATGTTTAAGCTTTTAATGCGCTCCACCTCCTCAATAATATCCATCCGGTTGAAGTCATACTGATAGTTGTCCAAGAACTTCTGCCACTCGTAAATCGGCTCTGCGACTTCAGGCGGCTCCGGCGTTGGCGGCAGGTTTTGAAATTCCAGTTTTTTCTCCGCATCCTCCAGCTTCACCTCACCCTCGTCTGCCGCTCGCGCCGAGGTATCCTTGGGAATCTTCGCCTCATCAACAATCACATGTGCGGGGTCAAGCGCGTCTGGATATTCTGTCGCTTTCAGATGCTCCCACAGCCAGCTGTGTTTCAAAATCGGGTGGTCTACGATAAAGAGCGACTCCCATTCTTCCGGATTCTTGCTCATGCGCCGAAGTCCCCTACCGATAACCTGCGGCCCGTACACGGAGAACTTCTGCCCGTCAATCTCCTTAAAGCTGAATTTGCGGAAAAGCAGGATAACCGAAATGTTCCGCACATCCCAACCCTCACGCAACATAAGCACCGACACGACGGCATCGTACTCGGTTTGCTGGTTCTTGTTTAAGTTTCGCGCCGCTTCCTTTAACTCGTCATCGGCTTCATTGTGAACCAAAAGAATCTTCTTAATGCCGTATTTCTCGCCCACTTTCTCCAATTCTTTCACGATATTCTCCGCGTCGCTGATTGAAACGGCCACCAAAAACAAAAGCGGCTTATACGGCTTCGGTGTTCTTTGATACTGTTCTTTGAGAAGTTCGCACGCAATCGCAATCTGCTGGCGCATAGGTTTCAAACTTGTGATGTACCGCCGCGCCGGTATTTTCCGTTTTTCAATTTCCTCCCACGGCACTTCTTCAGCCGATATGGTTTTGTTTGTCTCCAAGTCCGTGTAAGTCAGCTTGACTTTCTTCACATCCGGATGAAACACAATCGGCCGCTTGACGATTTTGTCCCGCATCGCTTGCGCGATGTCATACACAAAAATCATCTTGCTGTCGGGATGCAAACCGTCCAAACGGTCGGGAGTTGCGGTGGTATCAATGCGGATAAAACGCTTTGACCGAAGTTTCGCCATTAGGTCGTTGTATTGCTCGGCTTTCGTGTTGTGCGCTTCGTCATTAAAAATGCAGAGCGAGTCCACATTATCGCGCAATACTTTCCAGTTATCGGTTCGCTCGTATATTTGATGTATATTGCCGAGGAGAATCGTCCCCGCGCGTACTCCCGTCGCGCTTTCTGTCGGTTTCATTATGTGCAATGAAATTGTATTCTTCAGATGCTCGTGCGAGTTCGTAAAAAATGGAAACACTTCATAGATATAGGTATCGGAGTGTTGGTCAAACTCATCAACAAGCCGCTCACGCACAATTGTATTCGGCGTCAAAATCAAAAACTTGTATTGATTATGCGCAATCATGAGGTACGCAATCATCGCGCCGATAATCGTGGTCTTGCCCCCACCGGTAACGATGTTCGTGAGCAAATCCTTCTCGCCCAGAATTTCAAAGGAATACACGCATCGCTCTATCGCCTCCAGTTGGACTTTCTTCCACTGCTCCTCATTCCAAAGCGCGAGCTTCGGCTTGAAATGGCGTGAGCGTAGATGCTTCAGAAACTCCGCGCCGAAGGGCGGGATGCCTTGATAGCCGGCATTCCGCCATTCCTTGAAATTCTCCTCGTGTTTTCTGAAAAAGTATTGCATAACCTGTGAATAACATTTGCTTGACATTCTCTGTCCTCGGGTGTACATTATCGCGGTCTTTCAGTTTAGCCATAAACTGGAAGGGTATCACATCCAAGGGCAACCCTCCGCGAGGAGGGTTGTTTTGTTATGGCTTTTTGTCAACTGTTCCGCGAAATCGCAACTCTCGTCCCCAAATATCATCGGAAAGGGTCAAGACATCAAAATAGCCGTCCGCACCAGTCCGCAATTCTTCGGAGATATTGTTCCGTGAAGAAAAGATATACACTTTCTTTCCTCCGCGGCGCAAATGAGTAACCAGCGCAAGAAAATCAGAATCTCCTGTAAAGAAAATGGCAGTGCCATATTTCTTGAAGTGATACATCGCGTCAATAGTGATTTCCACATCCATATTCCCCTTTTCCTCTATGGACTCTCCTTGCTCTGTTGTGACAGGTATCCGTTTCAATTCCTTTTTCCGGACCGTAAACTTGAGTCCTTTTTTAAGAAAGGTAAAGAACTTGTGTTTCCCGTCTAAATTATACTCTCGCGTTCCTTCCGCAGGAAAAGCGGTGTAATAAAACACCTGAATTGAAGATGCGCTAAATCTTGCCGTGAGAAACCTTTTCAGTTTTTCATAATCAAAAAACCTTCCCTTGGTCTTCTGCGCCTCCCACAAATTGGATGCGTCAATAAATACATACAATGTGTTTAGCTCTGTCATAGCATTACGCTTTAACTACGAGTTTCCGATGTATTATACTCTCCCCCGCCAGATTATCCTGCACTTTGCAGGCAACCGTAACTTCGCCGGATTGCACAAAAGTGTGTTTCGCTTTCAAAACCGCCGTAAAATGTTCGCCATTCTTTTTGTCTTTTGCTTTTTCACGCGACAGAATATATTCGTTGTCCGCCGCAAAGTGCCCTTCTTGATAATCAAAATCCCACTGGCAGTTTACCAGCCACCCGTCCTCGTTGGTTGAAAAAGCGTCAACCGCCTCAAACTCATATTCGTGTTCACCGACCTTTTTAATCTTAATCTCCCCAATCACCGGCGCTTTGGAAAAACGGAGGAGAAAATCCGCGTCCCCGACATCCGGATACCTCTGCAAAACCCTCGCGCGAAACGCACGCGAATCAAGTGCAATCAGTTCAATTTTGAGCGGAAGCGAGTGCTTGTAGATATACTGCTCCAAAGTTCGCACATACGCCGCGACCTCGCGGCTGAATCGCCAGCCGATAATCTTCGCGCTCACCAGTTTATTCGGCTCCAGCCGTGACTTTAGTTCGTCAAAAAACGCTTTCACCTCTTTACCGCTTACGGACTCGTTCGGATTCGCGGGGCCGACCAAAATCGATTCGCTCTGCCCGGGTGGGCGGAAGCCATGCGTCTGTCCCTCGGCGGTATTTTTGCTCGCGCCGTAACAGGTAAGAACAAAATCCACAAAATTCTCCTGTGGCGTGCCTGCAAACTTCTCTATGGGATACACTCCGAGATACGACACCTCTATATTCGGGACTTTGTCGGCGTGCATTTCTAACTTCGTTTGTTTAACATCTCCTTGTCCCGCGCTCACATTGCTCTTGATGCCGCTCATCTCCTCGCCGACTTTCACCAGACGGTCAAGCGTTACGGAAATCGCCACGCGGGACGAATCGCACCCGATAAACCGCCGCTTCAGCTTTTGCGCCACGGCGAGCGTTGTCCCCCCGCCGCAAAAAAAGTCCGCAACGACATCGCCTTCGTTGGAGCTTGCCTTGATGATTCTCTCCAAAAGCGCTTCGGGTTTTTGGGTTGGGTAGCCGATACGCTCAACATCTTCGCGGTTTAGAGTTTCTATATCTACCCAATAGTCCTCGGCTATCTTACCTTCATCAACATAATAACGGTATATTTTCCCACTGTAGGATTTCTTTTCCTGATACTCTCGTCCTGCTTCATCCATACCCAATTTCATATGCGTGTTTGGCTTTCTTGGAATTGCGGCTCCTTGGGGACTGAAAAAATAGTTTTCCGTTTTGGAGTAAAAAAATATAACATCATGCTTCCTGCCAAACATTTGGTTACTTTTCCCGCCTATCGAATATCCCCACACAATCTCGTTTCTAAAATCCTCATACCCGAAAATTTTGTCCATTTCGGTTTTGATGTAGTGCGAGGCGTGCCAGTCGCAGTGGACATAGAGCGAGCCGGTCTTTTTGAGTATGCGGCGCATCTCCCACAGGCGGGCATTCAGCCACACCAGATACGAATCAATCCCGCCTTCCCAGACATCAAGAAACGAGCGCACTTCGTTGGTGTCTCCCCAAATCACATTGTAGTTTCTGCCCGAGAAAAACGGCGGGTCAATGTAAATCAGGTCAACGGATTCCGTTTTAAGCGTCCGCAATACTTCCAAGTTATCACCGAGTATCAGTTGATTCGCGGCCGCTTTCGGCACGTTGAAAATCACCGTGTCACCGCCACTCTGCGGATGAAAACGCGGCAGATGCACCCACGGAAAGATATGGTCGTACCCCTTGCCGTCTTGCCACCCCATTGGCGGGTGCGTCGGGTCAGGGAGATTGCTCGTCTTGCGCCGCAGTTTATCCGAAGCCGACAGCACCTTCTTCTGCTCCGGCAATCCCTGCTCCGCGGACTCCTTTTGTATTTTTTGTAGGTCAGTCGTGTTCATTGGAAGGAAATAGGATTATTTCTTACCATCTTTCGTATTCTTTGCAGTAAAGGCATAATTAGAAATGTCCAGTATTGGCATTGGCATTTCGTCTTCT
>Ga0209542_10013893_pt1 | contig 13780 bp, 14 predicted proteins | sample RifCSPhighO2_01_FD_184028 | JGI IMG/M metagenome (GOLD analysis project Ga0209542, IMG submission 184028) | Soil microbial communities from Rifle, Colorado - Rifle CSP2_plank highO2_0.1 (SPAdes) (version 2) | ecosystem: Environmental > Terrestrial > Deep subsurface > Rock core/Sediment ...
CGGGGGCACCAGTGGATTTTATTTGCTTTTGCGAACACATTTTTAGGTTAAAGGGGGATTGGGGTAGCCTGGCATCCTGCGAGCTTCGGGAGTTCGCGACCTGAGTTCGAATCTCAGATCCCCCATTCTTAAAAACCAAAATCTATAAGGATTGTGAGGAACGGAAACGATGGAACTTTCACACTCTCTATCTCAAATAACCCCTGCGCTGGACGGCAAAAAAGTGCGCGTCGCGGGCTGGGTGCACGAAAAGCGTGATATGGGAAAACTCGTGTTTCTCGTCCTGCGCGAGCGCGAAGGCCTGGCGCAGTTGACCATAAAAAAAACCGAGCAGCCGGAGCTTGCGGCAATTGCCGACACTCTCATAAAGGAAACGAGCGTTTTGGCCGAGGGCGTAGTGAAGAAAAACCCTTCAGTCTCTGCGTTCGGATGCGAAATATCTCCCTCGACTATCGAAGTGTTGGGGCGGGTGGTCAAGCAAGTGCCTTTCGAGCTTACGGGCAAAGTTCCTGCGGACATCGACGTTCGGCTGGACAACCGCAGCGTTGACTTGCGGCGTTTGGAAACCCAGGCTACTTTCAAGATTCGCGGTGAATTGCAAAAGGCGTTCCGCGAGAAGGCTTTGGAATTGGAATTCCAGGAAATCAACACTCCCACGCTTTTGGAAAGCGCGAGCGAAGGCGGAACCGACGTTTTCGAAGTAAAGTATTTCGAGAAAAAAGCTTTCCTTGCCCAAAGCCCGCAGTTGTACAAGCAGCTTGCGGTGTTGGGGGGAATGACGCGCGTTTTCATGACCGCTCCCGTCTTCCGCGCCGAAAAGCACAACACGACCGTGCACTTGAACGAAAGCACCCAGATGGATATCGAATGCGCTTTCATCGACGACAACCAGGCCATAAGCTATTTGGAAGAGTTTTTCCTCCATATCCTGCGCAGCGTCAAGAAAAACTGCGCTTCGCAATTGAAGTTTTTGGGCGCAGAGTATGAAGTTCCCGAGCGCGTGCCGCGCTTTACTTACGATGAAATCCTCGAAAAGCTGGACAAGAAAGGCTTCAAGATAGACTGGGGGCAGGACATTCCAAAGGAAGCAGACTCGCAACTGCCGAAAATCTTGGGTGCGGAAGTTTTCTTCACCACGCGCTGGCCTACCCTGGCAAGGGCTTTTTACGCCATGCCACTCGAGGAAAACCCGAAGATATCGAAATCGTACGACTTGGTTTTCAAGGGGCTGGAGATAGCGAGCGGCGCGCAGAGAATCCACGATCCCGACGTTCTCGTGGCCCAGCTCAAGGCGCGCAACCTTAATCCCGGCGATTTCGAGTGGTACGTGGACGCTTTCCGTTACGGCGCAGTTCCGCACGCGGGCTGGAGCATCGGCGCAGAGCGGTTGTGCATGAAGCTCGCAAATCGCGCGAACATTCGCGAGTGCGCTTTGTTCCCGCGCGACCGCAACAGGCTAACCCCCTGATTTTTCTATCGCTGCATCTATCCTGGCTAATGCCTTCTTTAAAGCCCGGCCGTCAACTTTGCGGCCGCGCTCTTTCGCCTTCATGGCAATAGCGTGGGCGATTTGCCTCGCCCGCTTTTTCAAGACCTTTATCCCCAGTTTCCCCTTGAAAACCGGGTTTATCCTGCCGAGGCTGACGCTTTCCACACGCGCGCCCCCCAACGCCAGGTCTATGTTCATTCCGGCTTCAACCCCGAAATCAGGAACAAACTTGAGTTGCAGTGCAGTCTGCTTGGATAAGGCGCGCAGTCCGCTCAAGGGAGTGTCCGGAAAAACTTTTTCCACTTCGGGAAAACAGGATTTGATTAGCGGCCTGTAAACCAATTCCGTGAAAGATTGCGCGAACGGCGAGCGGTACGTGCCTATCGCAACATCGCAGTTGCCCTTTGCGACCGGATTCGCAAGAATCTTGAACATGCGGGGGAAAACGTTTTTCAAGTCCGCATCGAAAAAAATGATTGTGCTGCCTGAAGCTTTTTTTACGCCTGCAGCCATTGCCGCGCCTTTGCCCCGGCGTTTCGCTTTCACCACCCTTGCTCCTGCCTCGCGAGCTTTCCGCACGGTCGCGTCCGTGGAAAAGCTGTCGACCACGATTACTTCCGCGTCGGGAAACGCGGAGCGCGCGGCCCGGGCCGTTTTACCGATGGTCGCCTCTTCGTCAAGCGTGGGAATCACTATGCTCAATCGGCTTTTCGCTATCCGCCCTCGCCTCCTTCCAGCATATAGCGAAAAGCGAAAGTAATTGAACTTTCTGCAGCTTTTCGCTAGTTGCAGAAGGCAAGAAGAAAGTTCAAATAATTTTGCCTTCTGCTATAAGTGAAGCATTTTGCTTTTAAAAGCTTAGAGCAAGGCTTGAGGCACGGCGTTGAAGCGCTCCTGGCATGCATTTCTTCAAGTAAAGCAAACTTTACCTCGGCATGGCGTGAGTCTAAGTGCAGGGGGAGTGACTCTAGAATGTTTCTAGAGTCTGTAGCCTAGTATCTGACGGATTATCTGTCGTCGGGGTGCCGTCCGAGGCAGGGGGAGTTTAAATACCGAAGGTTATACAATTTTTGCGAGGGATTGCCATGAAAGTAATGAAGCGAAGATTTGAAAACTCAACGGCAGGAAAAGCAATCAAAGCTTTAGTAAAAAAAGCCACTCCCGAGAGATTGTCACCTCAGAAACTAATTGAAAGAATTAGACGCGCCGCTCCCAACGTACATCAATTTGAAACATCGTTTGCTATGCCAAGTCGGCTTTTTTACGACCCAAAAAGAAAAGAACTGACGTACAAAAACTATCTTCCTCCGAAAGAACAGACGCCAAGACTGGCCGAAGGCGAAAGTCAAATGGCTAATATTTGGGGCATCTCTGAAGACCATTATGCCGCATCAATTGGCCTTAAAACTAATAGTCCGAGCTCAAGCAGCGACCCAATCGCCGCGTATCTGGGCGAGCTCTTTCCAAATTCCAAATATAAACTAGACCGTAGTTCATATGTGCAAAACGCTAGAGGCTACTTTTATCCTCACACGCATGTTTTCAATAACGTCACCATGGCTGACCTTCGAAAAGCAGTTGATGCATTAAAGAAAAAATAGGCTTACTTGAAAGCCTAGTCGCATATTTTCTCTTTTTAGGCGGCAATTATCAAATGGCGCAGACTCTAATAAGATACGAGGTGCAGTTACTAGGGCTTGACCATGTTCTTGTGCACTGCCTTGAATATCGAGCGTATGGCCCGGCTGGTGCGCTTGCCCCATGCCGCACCATTCTCGCCTGGCATTTTGGTGTTCTCAATCATGACGATGAAGTTGTAGTGCTTGGTCTCGCCTTTGGCCGTCTTGTATGAAATGCGGGCCGCCTCGCCGTTCAAGCCGCTGACAAAACCGGTCTTGCCGGCCATGTCAAGGTCAAAGTCGCTTTGAAGCGCCTTTAGGCGGGATGTTGAGTAGCCGTCGAGGTGGCGCATCATGCGGCTTGAATAAGCGGGGCTTATGAGTTTCCCGTTATGGAGTTGCCAAAGGAGGGCGTTAAGATTGCGCGCAGTGGTACGGTTGCGGTAGGTCTTTCCGCCTTCAGGTATTTTTTCGACTATGCTGGTGTTGGCAAAACCGTACTGATGGACGGCGTCGGCCGTTTTCTGCGGACCGCCCACGAAGTCCATCACCCGGTTAGTCGCGTCATTGTCGCTCTTGACTATCATCTTGTGGATGTCGTCTTCCAGTTCCGCTGGCGCGCGATGACCATTGGAAATGCGATGGTAGGCGGCGAGCATGACGAATGGCTTAATGAGGCTTGCCGACATGCGCGGAGTGTCGATGTTGATGCGCACGAAACGCGTGTCGCTTTGTAGCCCGTAGACGAGCACGCTAGTCCTGTCTTCCGGGGTGAGCCATCCAAGCTCGCGGATTTCCGCAATCTTGTCGTGCACCTGCCTGTCCACGTTTGATAGGTATTCCGTTTTGGCCGGCGCGTCCTTTGTACTTGCGGAATAGCGCGCTGCAACGGAAGTGGTCGGAGGGGTGGGACGGTGTACACTGTCGCCCTTGAGGGACAAAATCAGGCCTGCAGCGAGCGTGCCTGCAGCAATTCTTTTCCAGTTCAGCTTGCGGGCCATAACGACTTATTGCCAAGCTTACTTAAAAAGAAGAGGCGCAACTCGTTTCTTGCGCGTAATTTTTAGGGGGAAAATTAGGCGGTAAAAATCGCTTGTTTTTGCCTCTTAATTTTTCTAGCGCAGACTATAGTTTCTTACAAGATGCAGGGGGAGTGCTCATAAACCGCCAGTTGGCGTGTAGTCACTTTGTTAGATAACTTTAAATATAAGTAGTCACACAGTCTAGTAATGCACGTTGAACGCAGGAGAACTCGCGGAGTCACCCAACACTATTTGGCCCATTCCTACCGCGAGAAGGGCAAAATAAGGAAATTACGCGTGTACTTGGGCGCCAATCTTTCAGCAAGCGAACTGGCGGAAAAAAAGCTTGCTGCGGAAGGGAAACTACAGTACCGCGTCAAGGCGCGGAAAGCCATCGGAGATCCTTTCGAGGGCTTGCTCTCGCCTTCGGAATTGAACGAGCTTAAAACGCTTGAATTGAAGGGGGAAATTCTCGTCAGGCACTTGTCGGAAGAGGATTGGCGCAAATTCACCGAAGCGTTCACGTACGACACTAATGCCATCGAGGGCTCCACCATTTTGCCGAACGAGGTCGAAAACATCCTCCAACGCGGCAAGTGGCCGGACAAGCCGAAAGGGGATATCTCGGAAACGTACGGCGTCGCCAAGGCAATTGAATACATCAGGAAAACCAAAGAGCACGTCTCAATCCCCTTGATTCTCGAACTGCACAAAATAGTGTTCCTCAATTCCAAGCCGTTTGCGGGAAAACTGCGGAAGCGCGGCGTAGAAGTTGTAATCGCCGACGCGTTGGGAAACGTCGTCCACCGAGGCGCTCCCTCGACGCAAGTGCGCAAACTCCTTTCCAACCTCGTGGAATGGTATTCTAAAAACAAGCGGAAATACCCTCCGCTCGTGCTTGCCGCGGTAATGCACAACCAATTCGAGAACATCCACCCATTCCAGGACGGCAACGGACGCGTAGGGCGCCTGCTTTTGAACAACGTCCTGCTCAAGCACGGCTTGCCGCCGCTCAACATCGAGCTGCGCAACCGGCAAGAGTATTACGCGGCACTGCAAGCGTACGAAAACGGGCACGACATCCACCCCACAATCGAACTCATGCTCAAGGAATACCGGGCACTCAGACGCCTGCTCAAATGACGTATGACTACATTTCACTATTTGTAGTCACACTAAGGAAGGATGCCGCAGACTATAGAAAGATAGAACATGCAGGGGGAGTAACTCTAGGAAGATACTAGAGTCTGAGGCAACCGCGGGCTCGCTGATTCAAGAAACAAACTAGTAATGGTCGTCTAGTGCGTCGTAAAATAAAGCCGCGGCGGTAGTCTATCGTAGGCTCTTCGCAGACTGATACTTCTCCCTCGCAAGATGGATCAGTTGAGAGTGATCAAGCGCCCAGTTCCATACCGCCTTATCCAGATTTTGCTCGCGCCTCGAAATCTCAGTGTCTCTCTTGGAATGGTAGTCAGCTATTTTCGTTTCAGCTCGTTCCCTCAACTTCTCGATTTTCTCATTCATTTTGCGGATTGCATAGTTCGTTCTACCACTCTGCGAGGGGAGTTCTTTTACGTCCGTCGCGCGGACTCTTCTACCCAAGCCGGGAATTACGGCCCCCTGTCTGATTTTTTCGATTCCGGCTTCAAGTCGCTTTCTTTCTTCCTCCACTAAATTAGCGTAGCGTTTTTTTGTATCCTGCGTTCCCCGTTCATGCTCGTCATGAACTTCGTCGTACCTATCTAGATGCGCAGTGATACTGCGGTATGCATCAATCAGATCTGAATGTTGTTCCTCCGCCATGCTACTCTTGATTCCCTTCACCATCGCTTCCTCAAGGTCGCCTCTTATACTCGCAGCCAAGTTTCCGAACTGCTCTTGTGTTATTCTTACGGCTCTCTCCTTAGCTCCCCTTGAAACTAGTTCAGTAAAATCTGCCAATCTGAGCCTTTCGGCTTCCTCGCGTCCACTAAGATAATAGCGCAACAACGATTCGGTTGCCTCGTAAATTTCCATGAGTTTCTCGTGGCTTTTGTTTCCGAAGGAACCCTGAGATAAATCGTATCTTACTGTCCTGTCTGCGTAGGCTCTAACCACGTCTTGAATCTTCGCTGGATGAGGGATTCCCAGTACTTTGTGGTGGCTGAATATCGTTTTTGAGGGCGGCATCATATCCAATTTCTACCGGACCCAATATAAACACTTTTGCGTGCCGCTGGCTCGTTTAGACACGCAATGGAGTAGCTTGAGGGATTGTCGAGGAGAGAAAGTCAAGACTCTAGAAAGATACTATATGCAGGGGGAGTAAGCGGAGACCAGGACTCAAAGCACGAAATTCAAAAGCTTTGGTGTACGGCCTTTGTAATTTTAAAGAAATTTTTTGTTACTTCAATCGCTTTTTGCTCGTCAAACTTCTTGCAGGTGTAGATAATGCAAGAAACGAACTTGGTCGTGCCCGTCCACACGTAAAGCGATATTCCGGAGTCAATTAGGGGGACGAACGCATCAAAACCTGAGTTCTCTTTCCTGCCAAGGTTATTTGGAACGAATATCGTCGGTTCCGCGTATGTTCGAAGACCGAGTTCTTCTACGAGTTTTTTGAAGAAATCTCTAATTGTCGCCTCGTCCACATCGATCCGATAAAGCCCCTCAATCAGAAGTCGTTGCCTAACGATTTCCGGCGCAAGATTTTCCATGTACTTTTATTTCTCTCCGACATTAAAATTCATTAGCCTAAACCGCGTTCGTTGATTGCCTAAAAAAGCTGCATTTAAATGCCGAATGTAGCACTTCTGTGCAGAGCATCAGGTCGGGCTTGCGCTCTGAGACCAGGAGACAGTGCAGGGGGAGGGATTTGAACCCCCGAACTCCTAAGAGAACAGGCCCTGAACCTGTCGCGTCTAGTCAGCCTTTCTTTTCCAAGGTTTTCTTTCCCTGAAAGAAAAGCTTTTGACCAAGCTTCGCTACCCCTGCTTTCGCAAATAATGTGTGTGCAAATCAAGAAAAACCCTTTCTTTTCAAAAGGGTTTTTAACCATCCCCCGCCTAGATTCTTTAACGACTTTTAGCTTAGTCAATCGGTGGGCTTAACCAAATGCACATTCCAAATCCATACGAAAACAAGCACTACAAACTGTACTTCGTTCTACCCGTAGTGCTCATTATCGCCGCGCTGTTCTTCATTCCCAACATCCCCCAAGGAATAGACTTGCGAGGCGGGCTGCTCATAACCGTATTCACGCCAAGCGAAATAACGCCCGCGCAAATCGCAGAAATCCAAGGCGCTTTGGCCCAATTCAGCCCGTCGGGCGTGCGCAGCTTTTCCTCGCCCGCAGGAAGCGGGGTTGAAATTGAAATTCCGTCCGACGAAAGGCTGGCGAAAGGCGAAGAACTGCTGGCGGAAATGAACAAGCTCAACAACGAGTTTGTGGAATTGGAAATAGCCAAATCGCCTTTGGCCGACCAGAAAAAGCAAGAGACTCTGGCCAAGGCGGGCGAATTGAACTCGCTTTTCTCGCAGCAAGCGCTGTCCGGAGACGTGCAGAAAGACGTGCTGCAAGCGCAACAATCGTTTTTGGACGCGCGAAGCGCGTACAGGCAAAAAATCGCAGCAGCCCTATCGGGCGTTGTTTCCACCGAAACAGCCTCGTTCAAGGAAGTCGGCTCTTCCCTCAGCAAGTTTTTCGTCACCAAAACCCGCGAAATCGTAATCTATTCCTTCTTGTTCTCGGCAATAATCATTTTCCTCGTGTTCAGGGCGTTGGCCCCGAGCTTTGCAGTCATTTTCGGCGCTGCAGCTGACATCATCATAACCGCAGGCGTGATGGGCTTGCTTGGAATTCCCCTAACGCTCGCAAGCGTTGCTGCCTTGCTCATGCTCATAGGCTTTTCTCTCGACACGGACGTTATGCTGACCGCGTGCGTTATCAAGCGCAAGGAAGGCACGCCAGCGCAAAGGGCGTTCGGCGCCATGAAAACCGGCTTGACCATGAACGCTTCGGTCCTCATTTCATTCGGAATACTGCTTTTGCTTTCGTTGTGGCTGCAAATTCCGTTTTACTACCAAGTAGGCTCGGTCGCCGTGATAGGCGCCCTTGTCGATTCGATTGCGACTTGGATGGGCAACGCGCCTTTGATATTGTGGAGCGTAGAACGCAAGGAAAAAACTGGTGCTTGAAATGGGCTGGAGCGGGTTGCTGGCAAAACGCAGGATTCAAATAGTCCTGCTCGTGTTCGTGCTAGCCTTGGCCCTGTTGTTTCTGAAAGACTTAAATCCCATGACTTTCGACGCCAACATGGGAATCGAATTCGTGGGAGGAGTGCGCGTTCCCATTTCCCTCGAACGCAGTGTGGATTCCGAAACAATGCAGTCGATGGTCGATACCATCAAAATAAGGATTAACGCGTTCGGCTTGAGCCAGGCGATAGTGAGGCCCCTAGGCGATAAGGAAATTATCGTGGAAATCCCGCGCGCGAACTCAAAAGTTATTGAGAACATAGAACGCATTTTGCGCGAGCAAGGAAAGTTCGAGGCTATTATCGACGGAAGGCAGGCGTTGGCAGGAGAGCACGTTATCGCGAACGCGATCGGCGGGAGCGGGGGAGAAAGCATAACGCGCACTGTCGGAGGCGCGCAGTGGAGCTTGACTTTCGCCATTACCGGCGACGGCGAAGTGTTTTTCGCCAACGCGGCGAAAGGAAAGAAAGGATTTCCCGTTTTGATGTTTCTCGACAGGCCCGAAAACGCCGTGCTTGTAGTCAACAGGAGCGTTCTCTCGGGCATTCCCGAAGATGCGGTTGAAGAAGTTCTGAAAAAGGACGGCGACAACATTGCCTTGGCGTATGCCGAAGCGTTTTCCAACGCCTCGCTGCAGAACAGGACGCGCGTACTGATCGGGCGCAATGCGCTTGACTCGAATCCAGCAATTGCGAAAACCCTTTCCGAAAACGGGTTTTTGGAAGATGCCGATGCGGAAAAGAAGATTATGGCGAGACCCGACGCGGATTTCGTTCCCCAGTCCCTCCCGTCGCAGTTCGGCGACAGCGTTTTCTCTTGGAAGGCCATAGGCCTGCGTTCGGCGCCCACGCTGCAAGTGGAGCCGCTGGGGCAAAGGGCGATCACTCAATATTCGATTACGGGAATGGCTTCAGGCGTAACTCCTGAAGAACAGCAGCAGAACGCGTTAATCGAATTGCGCGAGCTGAAAAGCATTCTTTCCGGAGGGCGGCTGCCCGTCACTACGATAGTCGGGAGTTATTACGACGTTTCGCCGTCTTTGGGAAGGCAATTCCTGCTTTACAGCATGATTGCATTGTTTTTCGCGGTGTTCGCCGTTTCGCTTTTCCTGACGCTCCGCTACAGGAAACTTTCACTTACAATTCCCATAGTTGCCACGAGCGTCATAGAACTCGTCTTGCTTTTGGCGGTCATTGGAACGTTCGGGACCCTTGACTTGAGCGCCATGGCCGGAATAATTGCGCTCATAGGAACGGGAGTGGACAACCAAATCGTGATTACCGACGAGTTTTCGCGAAAGCGCAGGGCTGATGAGTCTGAAGTGAGCGGCAAGGAAAAGCTTTCCCGCGCTTTCTTCATCGTCTTCGCAACAGCCGGCATTTCAATCGCCTCGATGTCGCCCTTGTTTTTCAGCGGAATCGTGGAAGTGACGGGCTTTGCCGTCGCAACCATGCTCGGCGTGATAATCGGCATTGCCGTAACGCGCCCGGCTTACGGCGTCGTGGCTGAAGAGATTTTCAAGCACGAAACGCCCGAATAGTTTTATGGGGCGCAATCACTTTTTTCCTTCGGCTTTTTCGCGCAGTTTCCTGCCTTCCTCGATTTGCTTAGTTACGCGCTCGCGGTATTTCTCCAGCTCTTCCTTCCCCCAGATTTTTTCCACTACATACGCCGCGTACTGCTTGGAGATTTCGCTGGCGCTCAAAAGCAAGTCTTGCATTCCGGGAATGTCGAGCTTGATCTCTCGCGGCTCAATGATTTCCAAAGCAACGGGCCCGTAGCGCATGGTGATGCGCAAGAGCGTGGGAAAAGAGTCGGTCAGGATTTTCACTTCCGCGTTCGAGGAAAACCCGCCTTGCTCGCTTTCCATTACCTCCTCGATTTCCCCCTTGCAGTACAAAACCCCTTCTTCCTTTGTCAAGCGCGCGAGAAAATCGACTAGGGAATCTTTAACCGCGTTGGCTTCTTTCGCGTGCGCGTCGAAGTGCAGCGTGCTCAGCACCGCACCGTAACCTATCGCTTCCTTGAACAAGGGCTCGAACTTGCGCTCGTCGCTGCCCTCAAAATCTTTCTTGGATATCAGCCAGCCCATTTTCTTTATACCCCGTGCGTTCAAACGGACTTGAGAAACCCTTTTTCCACCACGTAACGCTTGTGGCAGATGGGGCAGTGAAGCACGCCCCGGTCGTCTTCGGCAAGCCTTATTCCGAAAGAGTGCTGGACCCAGCAGTTTCTGCACGATTTTACGATGTCGTCTCCCTGCACGGTCATAAATAGTTTTTCAAACCCTAACATTAAAAGGATATAGGTGCCGGAATCCGTTTTTCCGGCAAAAAAGCTTCCAGCGGAAAATCAAGGGTTTTGCATCATGGATTTCATCGAACTTTTCCTCCTCGTCCTGCCCGCGTTCGTTTCGAACGCAGTTCCCGTCGTTTTCGGAGGCGGGACTGCGGTGGATTTCGGGAGGAGTTTCGCGGACGGGAAAAGGATTTTCGGAAACTCGAAAACCATCCGCGGGCTGGTTTCCGGAATACTCGCAGGAACTGCAGTGGGAACGCTTTTGGCATTCGCCGTTCCTTTCCTGCCCTGGATTCCCCTGGAGCAAAAGTTTTTCCTCGCGTTCTTGGCTTCGGCGGGCGCGATGGCGGGCGATTTGCTCGGCAGTTTCGTGAAAAGGCGTTTGGGCGCATCGCCCGGCTCGCAGTATTTCCTCCTAGACCAGCTTTTGTTCTTGATAATCGCGCTGGGCTTGGTAGTATGGGCGGAGCCGGCGCTAATCGCGGTGCTGAACGGTTGGGACGTGCTTGCACTTTTGGTTTTGACTTACTTCCTGCACTTGTTTTTCAACGGCGTTGCCCATAAGATGCGGTTGAAGAACGTGCCGTGGTGAAAAGCGTTGGGGAAAGGCTTCAGGCTGTCGGCGAAAGAAAAACACTTCCTGTTTTACTTCACTCTGATATTCCTTTCGATCTTCGGTTTGCTCAAGATTACCGAGCCGCAGCCCGTAAACCTGTTCGTGGCGCAGCTGCAAGAGCGTTTGCTTTCGAGTGCAGGCTATAGCATCGTGAGGGACGGCGCCATCCTTTTGCTCAACGGTTCGGCGTTCCAGATAGTAATCGACTGCAGCGGACTCGTGATGATGACGCTGTTTTTCGCCCTGCTTTACTCTACCAAGACGAAAATCCCCCTGCCCCGGCTCCTCGCTTACTTCGCCTTCTTTTTCCTTTTCAACTTACTCCGCTTGGCTTTCACGATCGGCGTCGCGGCGGATTACGGCGAAGGAGCGTTGGGAATAGTGCATCCGGTCTTGTGGTTTGTCGACGCGGGCGTGGTTTTCGCATGCTGGGCGAAGGAATACGGCCTGCTGAAAAAAAAGTAAGAATTTTATACTACTACGGAGTACGTTCTTTTGGAGGAGGTGGCGGGAAATGAACGTGAAATTGCTATTCGCAGCGGTGCTTGCATTTGCAATTCTGCCTGCGGCTGCCCAAGCAACTTACTACAGCTATAACGACTATTACTACAACTACAACAATTACTACTACGATTACAATTACGCGTACGGCTACAACTATCCTTCAAGCGGCTATTACTACAATTACCCTTCATACGGGTATTACAACTACCCCTCTTACGGTTACTACTCGTACGCGTATAGCTATCCTTCGTACGGCTATTACTCCGGTTCAAGCTATTGCTACTCTTCTTCGTGCAGCGGCTATTACCAGCCGTCTTACCCCGCCCAGTACGGCTCTTCCTACCCGTACCAGCGGGGATGCTATTACGACTCGTGGGGGTACTACGTCTGCTGACCTCCCCCTCCCGAGGCGCAAAAGTTTTTGCAGTCCACCTTATTCGAAACGCTTAACTTGCGAAAAAACTTGTTTTATTCACAGTAGGTTGAATCGCATTGGTTTTGCTTGAAATCCTCGCCGCCACGATTTTCGTCAGTCTGCTTTCCCTAGTCGGCATAATCTTCGTAGTGCGGAAAAACGTCGACAAATTCCTTTCCTTGATGGTGAGCTTCGCGGCCGGCACGCTGCTGGCAGTCGCCTTTCTCGACATCCTTCCCGAAGCGCTCAAATTGAATTCAGACGCGCTTTCCTTCGCGCTCGTGGGAATAATCGCGTTTTTCGTGCTTGAAAAAATCCTTTACTGGCACCACCACCATTCCAAAATCCACTTCCATCCCCTCACCACACTGAATCTCGTCGCTGACGGAATACATAATTTTCTCGACGGAACGATAATCGCGGCAGCTTTCATCCAGAACTTCGAGCTTGGCTTGACCACGACGATTGCCGTCGCAGCCCATGAAATCCCGCAAGAGTTTGGCGATTATTCGGTGCTGATTTTCGGCGGCATGACGCACGCAAAAGCGTTGTTCTACAATTTGCTTTCGGCGTTGACTGCGGTTGCAGGCGCTTTAGTCATGTTCTACTTTTCCGCAACAGTGCCGTGGCTGTCGTCTTTCATGCTTCCCTTCGCCGCAGGCGGGCTGATTTACATAGCAGGAACGGACTTGATTCCGGAACTCAAGAAGGAAGTCAATTGGAAGAAGTCGATTATAGAATTCGTTTCCTTCCTCGCGGGCATAGGGCTGATTTGGGTCTTGATTTCGATCTTCGAGTAAACGTTCTTTTTTGCGCAAGCAAAACGGTTTTCAAACCCCCCGCGCATAGTTTTTCGATAGCCCCGTCGTCTAGGCTTTTTCTTTGGCTCCAAAGAAAGGGAGATTACGGCCCAGGATAATGGACTCTGAATCCATTGACGGCGGTTCGAATCCGCCCGGGGCTATTCCATTGCTTTTAGGGTTACTTTTTCAACAAAAGAATCCTTGATTTTTCGGTAAGTTTTCCCGCTGCCTTTGGCTTTTGCTACAGCTGCTTTTTTTATTTTTGCATATTCTAAAGCCGTCTTTGGGTTTTTTCTCAAATAATTTCTCAAAGCAATCATTTCCTTCCAATCTCTGCTGTTGAGTTTAACCAAGTGAATGTGCACTTCAGCAGGATAGCCCTTTCTGAAAAATAATCTTTCCCGAGTGCTTGCTTTAGCCCGGTATTCATAAGATTTTGCAAGTTTTTCCTTAGCTTTTTTCAGGTCTACTGCACCTATTGCAATATCGATTATTCCTTTTCCTCCCAACCCAACAACTGCAGTGCTTCCAATATGCTCTATCTGACCATCGACTATTTTCTGCAGTTTTTTCTTTTCCTTCAAAAAAGATTTTTCATAAGCGGCATCGTACTTGTGAAAAGTATATTTATTGATGTCAAGGTCTTTCCAGTTCCACCACTTCAGCAATCGTTTTTCGTGCTTTCTTTTTGAAGCGTAGTAATGCGCGCAGCGCAAGACGTAAAGCATGCAGCGGTCGACCTTCGCACGGCGCAATTTGCAAAGCCTTTCGTAAAGCT
>Ga0209542_10013894_pt1 | contig 13780 bp, 20 predicted proteins | sample RifCSPhighO2_01_FD_184028 | JGI IMG/M metagenome (GOLD analysis project Ga0209542, IMG submission 184028) | Soil microbial communities from Rifle, Colorado - Rifle CSP2_plank highO2_0.1 (SPAdes) (version 2) | ecosystem: Environmental > Terrestrial > Deep subsurface > Rock core/Sediment ...
ACTGCTGATACTATACAGCATTACATTGACCAAAGCCAACATGGCTGGACTTTCCAACATCAGACTACGCTTAGGGCGTAGCCCTCACAACATACCTCGCCCTTTAGGGCGAGGTTCTTGATTTTACTCAATACAACACTCCAATAATTTTTTAATTGAAGCAAAAATACCTTTTGTTTCTTTGCTATCTTCATTGATCTTTATTTTTCCCTTGCCTTCTACATTCAATGCCCAGAACAGCCCATATAATTCAGCAGAATCTTTATACATCTCCTTAGCTTCTTTTTCTTTTCCTTCATGCAATAACCTGTTTCCAACTTCAAATAATCTCATTGAAGAAGCGAGAAGATGTTTGCTCATACACCATCTCTCGCTATCATCATCTTTCTTAATAATTAATGCAAGAAGTTTTTTTCTTAATTCTCTAACAGCCTCTAGCATCTTGAGAAATTTATCATCCTGTGTTCTAACATAGCTGAAAAAACAATGCTCTTCCAGACTAACCAAATTCATTAAACCAATGCTCAAATCTTCCCATGCGGAAATATCCAAGCTAGATTTTTCTTTTATTTCATTAATTTTCTTGATAAAATTATCTACTCTCATCTTAAATTGCAGACTGAATTATTAGAGCTGCTATAGCCAATAATGAAAACGTTAACAAAATGCCTTGAAATATAATGCCCTCGCTATTTCTCTTTTCTTTTATTTTCTTATTTAACAAGGGGGAAACAAAAGTTATTGTCCCGCCAAGAAAGCTGCTTGCTAAGGAATAATTAACTGCAAAAGTTTTTCCATATTCGCCAATAAACGGAAGATACAATGGTCCAATTGCAGTAAATATCGGCAATAATTGTAGGATTGTTGTAAAAAATATTATGCCGATTATCAAAGTCCTCTGAAATGGGACAAACTGTCTTTTTGGAATCCTAGCAAACCACATCCCCATCGACATTGCAAATGCTCCGATTAATAATCCTATAACAACCTTGCTCACACCAAGCCATGCTGCTCCAGCTGCAGCAGCTCCAGCTCCAACAGTGCATAGAGGGCAATGAGCATCTGCAGATTCAACTAAAATTATTGGAATCAAAAAAAGAGCAAGGATAAAAAATAATCTTTTCATTTTAAATCCTCATGAATTCTTTATTGCTTCCGTCATTATTGATTGCATAGATCACGAATTTCTCTATTTTTGCTCCTACCATGCCAGGAGATCCCATGGGCATTCCAGGCAATGCAATCCCCTTAATGTCTGGTTTTTCTTGCAGAAGCTTTTCAATAGCCTCCAAGGGTATATGTCCCTCTACAAAGTAATCCCCTATAATAGTAGTATGGCAGCTTTTCATATTCTCAGGAATCTCATACTGCCTCTTCAGTCCATCAAGCTCCTGCTGATTAATAGCCTGTGCCTTTGAATTTCCTCTGCCCTTAAAATAATTTATATAAACATCGCAACATCCGCAGCTGGTAGATTTGTAAATTTTAATCTCACCATCAAAATTCTCAACAGCTTGGAAACTATCCACCTTACTGGGAATAAAAGCAAAAATGCCAATAATAAGAAACGCTATAATACTAACTGTCCAGATTATAATCTTCTTTTTCATTTTCTATGAAATAAAAACAACGGGATTAACAACCGCCAACCATCCCGCCATATGATGCTGATGCCGCACTTGTTGCAGCGCCAGTAACTGCTTGCACAGCCCCTACATTTCCAGCTGCCCCTGCCTTGAATGTTAAGAATAGTGCAACAACAAAGAGCAGACTAATAGCAACCCACAAAGTAATTCGTGTATTCATCTTTTATTTCCTCCTTTCAATTTTTTTGATTTTGCTGACAAATATTTTTTTAACGTCCCCAAAAAAACTTTTTTCCTTCAAATCATTGCAACACCCTTTTTCATTTTTATCTTCACAACAATTCATTTTAGCATCCCCCTACCATGCCTGTTCCTCCGGATGAGGCACTAGATACGCCCCCCCTACTTTGGAGTCTTGCAGGTATTGTTCCATGCATTTCATAGTTCATTATTTCATTAGCTGTCCAGCCAGTTGTGTCTACGGTATTTCCCGTAACACTGGCACCTGTAACACCGGCTTTTCCAATAGCTGATGTTTTATAAGTCAAAAAAAGTACTGATAAAAACAGTACGCCTATTGCAATCCAGAGCATAGCATTTTTCTTAACTTCCATTTTAGCAACCACCAACCATCCCGCCACCAGATGCCTGTCCTTGCTCTATGCCCCTGTACAAATTGCTTGCTAAGTTGATGTAATCTGTCGGGTCAATTCCTTTTTCTTTTAGTACCTGTGCTTTCTGCTCATGTATTCCTGGGAAGAACAGGACTTTCCATTTTCCAAGCTCAGATAATATCGCTTCGTCAGACATATCTGGATGCTTTATTAGAAGATACTTTGCCAATCCTCTCATAGCGAAGCTGTGCGCACAACCGCAAGCTCTTTGTCCATTCGGGAATATTATCGCCTCGGCGCCGCAGCAGTATTCGCACGAAATTGAGCTTCCGATCTTAATATATCTCTGCATTTGTTCGCTGTTTAACTCTGTATTTTCGTATTGCGCCAATTTAGAAATTGTCAAGTCTGCAAGCCTCGGATTATTTGGAGTAATATCGTCGTATTTCACTCCTAGCTCTGCGCCATATACCTTTGGTGTTCCTTTGGGGATTATATCCGATGCAGAAACAGCTTCTATGCCTGTAGCTAATCCTGTAACTCCAGCGCTTCCAGATGAGGAATAAATTCTTCCTGCATTGAACATTATCACCAGTGCTAAGACAGCGATCATCCCTATTTGAACATATAATTCAGTATTCGTCTTTACGTCCTTTGATTTTATCTCTTCTGTTTGGTTTTGTGTTTTCATAAATTTCTGGAGCCTCTTAAAGTATATAAATACTTTTGTGAAACTAGTTTCAGTTGTAAAAAAGTTGTAAAAAATAGAAAGTTGTAAAAAATAGCAAAATTATTAAAGGGAATAATTACAAAAATATTATGGAAAATAAATACGTTGGTTATTTATTATTAGGAATCTCTATCTTTGTAATATTCCTTCTCTTCTTATTCAATTCTACATTAAAAGAAATAATCGGGGCAAGTTGCGGAGAAGTTCATGAGGGTGAATTATGCCCAATGAATCAGAATGTAGACCAGCAGACATATATTGCATTAGGTGTCACCGGTTTGTTAATTATTGTCAGCATCGTTTTAATATTCTCAAAGCCTCAGAAAGAGGTTCAAAAAGAAATAATTGTTCAGACAAAAACTATTGAAAAGAAAACTCCCAAGAAAATATTCGACACAACAGATTTGAAACCTGAGGAAAAACAAGTATTGGAATTAATCAAGGATAATAAAGCAATATTCCAAGCTGACTTGATTGAAAAAACAGGTTTTGGAAAAGCAAAGATGACTAGAATAATTGATAGACTGGAAGGAAAAAATTTTGTTGAGAGAAAAAGAAGGGGAATGACCAACGTTGTTGTTTTAAAAGAATAAAATAAAGTTATACCCTCTTAAAACCTTTCTAATTCTTTTAGCTTTTCATTAAACTTTTTTTCTTTCCCATTTAATTTAGAATCCCTCTCTTCATAATTATGCATTAGCTTTTTAAATTCCATCTGGGTTAGAGAACCTTCCTTGTAATACTTCTTCTCTGTATCTTTCTGCATATCTGATTGATATTTTCGCCGCCTACTTAGATCCTCGGCATATCAAGGAATATAATCCATAACCAACAATTGTCAATATAATCCCGCCAATAACTACCCTAGAGTCTAAATGGAATAGCATAAATAATGAACTAATAATCCCGAGAAAAGCAAGTACAGGAAATTTTCCTATATTAATTGGTGACTTAAAAGATCTTTTTAATTTCGGATATTTATAACGGGAAACTATTAGTGCTGCATTTACTGTGATAAATGTTCCATAGATCGTAAAGTCTGTTATGGATGCTACCAAGGTTATATCATTAAATAAAGTAAATGCTGCTGTAAATAACATCACCAGCAAGATTGCAATCCAGGGTGTTCTTGTTTTTTTATGCACGCTAGATAAAAACCTTAAGGATTTATACTCATTGCCCATCCCGTAAGTCAGCCTCGAAGTTGTTACAAGCAATAGCAGGACAGTATTGCCTGTTGAGAACAATGCAATAATTGACAAAACTAGAAAGGCTTTACTTCCAAAAACCGAAGCAGCAACATCAGCCAAAGGAGCCTTGCTTTCCCCCAGTGTCTTGTAATCAAGGATGCTTACTACTGAAACCGCTACTAAAATGTAGATTATTGTTGTGATTATTATAGATAGGATCAATGCTTTTGGAATAACCTTTTTTGCTGATTTTGTCTCTTCTGCTAACTTTATAACAGCTTCAAATCCTATAAATGCAAAAAAAATCAAAGCTGCTGCTGTTGAAATTCCAGTAAATCCATTGGGCATTTCCAGCAAGTTGACAGAGCCTATTTTTGGTATGCCTATAAAGATTATGAAAAGCAATCCAAGAGTTTCAATAGAAGTGCAGAACATATTCAGCCAAGAACTCTGTTGTATGCCGTAATAATTAATGGATGAAAGGATAATCACTAGGAGAAGCGCAACAAGAAAAACCGGTATTGAAAAAATGTTTGAAAATAAATTTGCAAAATAACCGCCAAAGCCGAGGGCGACTGCAGCTGCTGAGACAACGCCTTCAAAAAAGATTAGCCATACTACAAGGAATCCTATATGTTTTGAAAAAGACTTTTCTGCATAAATATACTCTCCCTCATCCTTTGAGTATAATGAGGAGAATTCTGCATAACTTAAACCTGTAAATGCTGCAACGAATGCTGCCAATAAGAATGAGATCCAGACTGCGCTTCCCGCCATCCCTGCTGCTGACCCGATCAAAACATAAATCCCGGCTCCAAGAATTATTCCAATGCCCGCAAAAGTTGTCTGCCAGATTGAAAGTTCTTTTTTTAGCTTCAGCTCTTTTTCAACCACGGTATTCATTCCCCTTTATTCACTCTTAACTGATGTTGTATTTATAACTTTCTAAGATTGGGCAGACAATGCTTATAATAAAATGCTAACTCTTTACTCTTTTTATTTAGTTCACTCTCTACTCTCTCTTAGATGCTTTGATTGTACTTGTTTTTTATTTTTTATAAAATCTTTTATTTTTCTTGTTATCTCATCAGCTATTTTTTCGCATTTTATTTCTGGATAATGAGCACTAATGCAGGTAGCATAAGCTGAAGCATAAACTTTTCTTTCATCAAACCTTTCATTATGTCCGCGCCTTTTTACGATTACTACCATTTTAAATAACTGCCCACACCATATATGCCCCCAATGCTATTAAGAATAAGCCAATTAACATCCTCATTAAACCACGATATTTTTTCCTCCATTTTTCAAGTGCTCTAGATGTTTTTCCAGCATATACTAATCCGATGATTATAAATAAAGGTAATATGAATATTAAATTATAAAGGAGTAAAAGGGGAATCCCTGCGTAATAATCCCCTGATGAAAGCAAACCAAGGATAACCAAATATGGTGCTCCTGTGCAAGGGAGTTCTACAAATACTACAAACACCCCTATTAAAAAAGCAATCAAAAAACTCAAAGTGGGATGTTTATTGCTCACATTTTTTAATACTCTTATATAGCTCTTTAGCCTCATTACTCCTCCAGGGATTATCTGCAAAGAGAAGCCTTTTCCATACCAAAAATAATCCTTAACTTCAAATAATCCTGCTAGAATTGCGATTATTGCCGCAAACCAGTAAAAATACTTGGCCATTCCTGCCGTATAAGTTAGTGTAAATATACCCATACCGATTAGAAAATAGGTTATGTAAACAGCGCTGACATAAATTAAAGCTGCTAAAAGCATTTTTTTCTTATTCTTGTAGATTGCAGTCATATAAGCTAGAAGAAATATCAAAACCCCAAATACACATGGATTTATGCTATCCGCTAATGCCGCTACAATTATAATTCCCAATGTTAATTGCTCTACCATTTACTTGCATCCTTCGGGTAATGGTGTTTCTGTTCCTAACTCTTTATTTGGAGCATAGAAATCATCAATTGTTTTCCTTATTTCACAAATGCCTTTTCCTTGTTCACTCATCCCTTTTGACTTCTTAGCAATGTCAAAACATACAGAGCAGGTTATTCCGTGTTTGTCAAAATTTCCGTTATCCTTCCAAAAACAATGTCTTGCGTGTAGATGCCCCTCATATTTGCACCCACAGTAACAGGGAATTTGCTCCAGAATTTTGCCACCTTCAGGGGTTTTTGCCCATTCATACATTAATCTCATTTCTCCTTTAACATAGGAAGGCACTTCAGTTGAGCTCGCTCCAGGAGAAATAAAAAAATAAGCAATTACTCCAAAGAGCAATAGTACCGCCATCAATCCAAATATTTTCCCCTTTTCTATTTTTTTATTTTTTTTTATTTTTTTCATCTTATAAAATAATGAATTATAAAAAATAATAAGATCATAACCAAACTAATTATAGTGCTATTCCAAGCGAATTTTTCGTCTTGAACATTGAAAACCCTATTTTCTTTATACAAAAATCCTACAAGAATAAAAACCAAAATTATTACCACTGCTTTTCCAATCCAATGATGAAAGAATACCGAAGCGAGAAAATCTTTTAAAGGCTTTATAAATTCCGCAGAGATTACGAGCATTGTTAATAAAATTGATGCGCTTGAAACCGCATTATAGTAATTGAATTTTTTCATCTTACTACCCCTGCATTTGTAATTATCCACCCCATTATTCCCATTAGAATAGACAATACCATAAGCAACACCCACCATTTCCTACTCTCTTTAATTTTGTTTGAGAACACCAAACCTGCTGCTACAGTTGCTATCATTGGCAATAAAAGCCCCCAATGCTCTTTCGTTTCCATAATAATTGAATGAACCCAAGGTCTCGAGCCTGCTTTGATGAGTGTTTTTGTAGCAGGATAAAATTTTACATAAAGATTTCCTGAGGGTATTAATAAAATCCAACTTATTAAGGCCGTTATAAAAGATAAAGGTTTAATCCATTTTGATTTTTTTTCTTGTGTTTGAAAGATTATCATTATTGGTAATAATATAAGTGCCAGTCCTACTAGAATATGCAAATACAAAAACAAGTCCCTTGACATTTTTTACCTCTTTTTATTAAATTTTAGTTTTATTTGGAATTTATAAATTTATTTTTTTTAAAGATTCAATCAATACATCTATCTCTTCTTTTGTATTGTAAATATAAAAAGAAACTCTGACTACTCCGTCCTTATTTAAGCTTTCTACTAAAGGCTGAGCGCACAACATTCCAGACCTGCACATTACATTGCTCATTGAGTCCAATAAGCCTGCAGTTTCATGGCATTTTAGCTTCTCAAGATTGAAACTAACAATTCCTCCTTTATTTTCGATGCTGAGACTGTCGTAAACTTTAACGCCTCTCACTGATTTTAATTTTTCCAATGTGTATTGAACAAGCTCAACCTCATGTTTTCTAATTTTATCCATTCCTATTCTTTTCAAATAATCAACTGCAGCCCCTAGACCAATCCCCCCTGCTATATTTGGAGTTCCTGCTTCAAATTTCCAAGGAATTTTATTTGGTTTCCAAGAGTCTTTGTGGACTTCCTGTAACATATCCCCCCCATACAGAAAAGGGTTCATATCTTCCAAGATTTCTTTTTTCCCAATCAATACACCAATTCCTGTCGGACCGAGCATCTTGTATCCTGAAAAACAAAGAAAGTCTGCATTTATATTTTTAAAATCGACCGGCATGTGGGGAACTGACTGGGCTGCATCAACAATAAACAAAGAATCATTTTCATGCGCTAATTTTCCAATTTCTTTAACCTTGTTTATAGTGCCTAGAACATTTGAAACATGAACAACAGTTACTATCTTAGTTTTTTTGCTTATTTTTTCGCCATATTCCTCCATCTTTAAAGTTCCATCTTCATTTATTCCTATGGAGTCTACTTCTATGCCTCTAGATTTTTTCAATTCCAATAACGGGACATAGTTGCTGTGATGCTCCATTGATGTTGCTAAAATTCTGTCTCCCTTTTTCAGGTTTCTCAAGGCATAAGCGTAATAAATTAAATTCAATGATTCTGTTGTGTTTCTTGTGAAAACCGTTTCTTCAAATTTTGCGTTGACAAATTTTCCAATTTTTTTATGTGCATCCTCATATAAACCAGAAGCTTCTTGAGACAACTTATGAACGCCACGATGAACATTAGCACAGTGTTCTTTGTAATAATCATCTATTGCACCAAGGACTTGATTTGGCTTTTGCGTCATTGCTGCATTATCAAAATATACAATAGGTTTTCCATTAATTTTTCTATTTAGGTACGGGAAATCTTTTCTAATTTTTTCAGGGTCAAACTTGAACATTGTTTTCCTCCGTGCAATTTGCTTCCACGCCTGCAAACGTATCTTTTTGCGTAGCCTTCTGGTTAACAGAGGTTTCATTGGAACCAAAATTTAAAATGCAAAAATCTTTAGAATCCTGGCCATTGCAGTTTCCATATTTAATATAACTGTAAATCCCCTGAACTGAAAATATCAGACTTAGTATCATTAATACCAGAAATATGGAAGATAGAATTTCGAACCTTCTGAATACAAAATTTCCTATTTTTGGATTTTTATTGATTAAGGTCCCTGAAATTTTAGCTTTTAACCTTTCATCAAGACTTGATTGGCACTTTCTTAAAGTGGCTTTTCTGAAAACGCAGTCTAGGGCTTCTAGAAATAATCTTCTGTGAGTTGCGCTAAAAAGCGCCATGACAGCGAAGATTGGCAGGGCAATAAGACATATCATACTTTATCAATTAAATAATAAGACGGTGTGTTTAAATAATTAACTAAAAAAACTTATCTTAATAATCTTAATAAAATTGCTTTTTCTATATGCAACCTATTTTCGGTTTAGAAGGATTTAAATAGTTGGAAGGATTTCTATTTTTATGGTTAAAGATGAGATTATAGTTGATAAAACTACTGTCTGGAAAACGGTGGTAGAATTAAAAAGAGACTCTTTAACTAAAGGGAAGTATATTGATTTATCCAAGATGAAGAATCTTAAAGTTCATAATATTTCAAAATTAGTTAAGGATTTGAGGACCGAACTCCAGTTTTCACAAAGGCAGTGTTCAAAGATTCTTGGAGTTGGTTGTTTTGCAAATTATGAGAATTCAAATCAGGCAATGCCCTTTGCCACATTACTCAAAATGTCTAAATTGGTTAACTTTGATATATACAAATATGTAGAGACCAACAATAATAAATTTAGTTTCGGTACTGCAAATGAAATTCCTTTAGAGGTTCCTATATCTCCTATTGATGCAGTAAAACTCTCTCGCATGTTCAGACCTTCCAAACTCAAAGTTAGAAATATTTTGTATGTTCTAGACAAAAACTCGATATTTTTAGAGCATTTTGAAATTCATCTAAACAAAGATAAAAAGGAGTTCATTTATTCTTCTTTACTATGGACTTATCTAAATACTTATTTTAATTATATCAAAAGACCTCTATTGAATTTCCCTCTAACAAACACTTATTTAAAACTTAGATCTCAAGGAGTTTCTAATAATGCAATAATATTTTCCTTGCTTCTAACAGAAGGTTCTAAAAATTCTAAAGGCTTTGATTTTTCAAATAAGTCTGACGAATTACATAACCTCTTAGTTGAGGCAATAAAAAATAGGTACAATATTTTACCTACAACTTATAATAGATATGTCGGAGATGTAAATAGGACTTTTTTCTCTACAAGACAATCTCTAAAAATCAGAGATGATATTGAAAAGTATTTGGGGAATATTCAAACTAAACCAGGCAAAAACATTAAAACTTTTTTGGAAAATAATCCTCCAACATTGGATTTTGTAAAAACATTGGAAGATAAAATAGCTGTTATAAGAATTTTTGCTGTTACAGAAGGAGGAGTATATTTTTTGTTAACTCCTTATAATAGAAGAAATGATGAGTCTATTGCAGTTCCTTGTATCCATATAGCATGCAGTCACCCAAAACTTTTGCTAGATTTATATGATATGGTGGTTGAATTAGGATTTCGTCCGTCATTAAGACAGGATAAAACGTGGTCTGGATGGGCAGGCATTAGATTTAACTCATTTGTGGATTCTATAAGGTTTTTAAATCTGGGCGGTTTTTTAGAGAATGTAAAAGTTGCTCGTTCAGATTCTTATTTTTATAATTTGAATAAACAAGAAATTTTTTTGTCCATATTGGAGTTAAGGAGGAGAATGTTAAATTCCCCTAAACTAAGGAAAATGAGGAAGGGTAGATTGATTAGAGAGATAATTAGGATATCTAGAAATAAAGAATATGTTAATAAGGAAAGGTATATAAATATGTTAAGAAATATCCATATTAAGAAAAAACTTAAGTCTTCTAAAATAAAATGCTTAGAAAGAGATGTTAAACTCTTGCTAGATAATCCAGAAAAATTTTTTAAAACTAGAAGTTAATATTTTAATAGTTTTAAGAGGATGGCTTGTTGTATTGGAAGCCTGTTATAGGCCTGATCATAGACCAAGCTTTGTTTTGAATCCATCACTTCATCTGTAACTTCATCTCCTCTTGTAGCTGGAAGGCAGTGCATGAATTTTGCATTTCCTAAAAGTTTTTTATTGACTTGAAATTTTCTTAATAACTTTTTTCTTTTTGCATATTGTGACTTCTCAACATGATATGAATACCAAGTGTCGGTGTAGATAATCTGTCCTTTTGCATCTTTTGGATTAAATGATAGAGAATATTTTCCTGGAATTTTTGGCTTCAATTGTCTTGGACAAATTATATTCAATTTAATTCCAACTTTAGGGCAAGCATAAATCAACGAGTTAGTTACATTATTATCGGCATCTCCCATGTATGTTAATTTTATGCCTTCTAATTTTCCAAATATTTCTTTTATCGTGAGCAAATCTCCTAAAACTTGCGCCGGGTGCTCAAAATTTGTCAATCCGTTAATAATTGGCACTGATGAATACTTTGCTAATTCTTCAATTTGCTCATGCCCATACAATCTTGCCATGATTACATTTACATATCTTGATGTTACCTTCGAAAAATCTTTTATTGATTCTTTTTCTCCTAAAACTGAATGTGACAGGTCATAGAAAATAGCGTGACCTCCTAGTTGGTACATGGCAATATCAAAAGATAAATGCGTTCTTAAAGAAGGCTTTGCAAACAGCATTAGCAAAGTTTTTCCTTTTAATTTCTTAGAATATCTTCTTGGTTTTTTCTTTACCTTTTCCGCTAATGAAATAAAATCCAAAATTTCCTCTTTTGAATAATCCTTTAGGGATAGCAAGTGTTTCATCTTCTATCGAATTTTTTAAGAACTTTGATAAGATCCAACTTTCCTACTTCATGCAGCTCATAGTTAACTGTAACAATCGGCTTGTTGATTTTAATTAAGCGCTCCAGATTTACTGGCGTTCCATCAATTACAACGTCGCATTTGGCCTGGTTTATTGTCTTCTGCAAATCCTTTATCTGACTTTTGCTGTATCCCATAGATGGAAGGACTTTTTTAAGAAGGGGATATTTCCTGTAAACTTTTTTAAGTGAGTTAACAGCATATCTTTCTGCATCTACAATAGACCCTGCCTTAAATCTCTCTGCTGCTACAGTCCCTGCCCCGAACTTCATCTCACCATGAGTCAATGTAGGACCATCTTCCACCACCAGTACCTTCTTCTCTCTAATTAATTCTGGTTTATCAACAATTAATCTTGACTCTGCCATAATAACTTTCGCTCTTGGGTTTATTTGTTTGATATTGTTGAGAACGATTTTGATATCTTCTTTTCTAGCAGTATCTATTTTATTTACAATCAATACATCTGCCATACGAAAATTAGCTTCCCCAGGATGATACCTTAATTCATGACCTGCCCTATGAGGATCCATAACTACTATATGCAAGTCAGGTTTATAAAAAGAAAGGTCATTGTTGCCCCCATCCCAGATTATAATGTCTGCCTCCTTTTCTGCTTTTTTCAGAATCTTCCTATAATCCACTCCAGCATATATAGGGATTTCCAGGTTTATCCAAGGCTCATATTCCTCCCTTTCTTCTATAGTCGCATTGCCTTTATCCAGATCTTCGTATCTGGCAAATCTTTGTACTTCTTGCTTTATTAAATCTCCATATGGCATAGGGTGTCTAATAGCCACAACTCTGTACCCCCAATCTCTGAGAATTTGCCCAATCTTTCGCGACGTTTGTGACTTTCCTGAGCCTGTTCGCACTGCACATACGGAGATTATTGGAATTTTATTCTCTATATATGTTGAGCTGGGTCCCAATAAGTAGAAATCTGCTCCACTTGCTATAGCTATCGAAGCCATATGCATTACATACTCATGTGAAACATCTGAGTAAGCGAAAACAACTTTATCTACCTTTAATTTTTTAATCAGCTTTGGTAATTGCGATTCGGGATAGAAAGGAATATTTTTTTTATATAATCTTCCTGCTAATTTTTTGGGAAAGCTGCGATTTTCTATTCCTGGAATTTGATTTTGAGTAAATGCTACAACTTCATAATATGGGTTGTCTTTGAAGTACTGCAGGAAAACATGATAGTCCCGACCAGCTGCCCCCATTATTAGAACTCGTTTTTTTTCCATGAATTACCTCTTTGTTATTATTGTAGCACTTGAACCTTTTAAAGCCTTCTGTATATTTTCAGGAGAGCAAATAATGGCTTCCACTCCTTTTTTTTCTAGGAAATTAATTGCTGCTTCTATCTTTGGACCCATGCTTCCAGGCGGGAAATGCTCTTGCATATAGTGATCTCTTAATTCATCAAGAGCAATATCTTTTATCGGTTTTTGTTTCTTTGTTCCAAAGTCTAAATAGGCATAAGGAACTGAAGTTACCATAACTAAAAGAGGAGCATTTATTGAAGATGCTAAACAAGCCGAAGCCAAGTCTTTATCGATTACTGCTTCTACACCTTTAAGTTTTCCATTCTCTTCTATTACTGGAATTCCTCCTCCGCCTGCTGCTATCACTGTTGTTGTCTTAAGCAAAGTTTTGATTGTTTTTGCTTCTAAAACTTTCATTGGCTTGGGAGAAGGAACCACACGACGATAACCTCTGTCTGCATCTTTTTTTATCTTGTATTTTCTTTTTAGCTTTTGATATTGAGGATAAGTGTAGAAGGGTCCTATGAACTTTGTTGGATTGTGAAAGGCTGGATCTTTTTTATCCACTAAGACCTGGGTTAAGATTGTGGCAACGTCTTTTTTATGATCTCTTAATGAGTTAATTAATTGTTCTTCCAGAGGATAACCGATTAAACCCTGGGATTCTGCTCCTAAAATATCAAGGGGCATTGGTGGAATTTTTTTCTGTGCCAACTCGTTCTGAAGAGAGATTAGTCCGATTTGAGGCCCATTTCCAAATGTAATTACAACCTGATGTTTCTTTATTACTGGTGCTATCTGCTGACAGGTTTTTTTGATATTGTTAATTAGATTAGAATAATTTTGCTTTTCTCCTTTTTGCAGTAAAGCATTTCCACCTAGAGCGATGACAATTTTCATTACATATATGGCAAGGATACCCAATAGTTTAGTATTGGGGGGAATTGCCATCCTCCAATAATTTTTTCTTTTAGCATTTTATCATGAAGAGTGCGCAAGGAATTTCGCGCACTCAATTGCAGT
>Ga0209542_10013895_pt1 | contig 13779 bp, 26 predicted proteins | sample RifCSPhighO2_01_FD_184028 | JGI IMG/M metagenome (GOLD analysis project Ga0209542, IMG submission 184028) | Soil microbial communities from Rifle, Colorado - Rifle CSP2_plank highO2_0.1 (SPAdes) (version 2) | ecosystem: Environmental > Terrestrial > Deep subsurface > Rock core/Sediment ...
AAGACTCTTTTTTTGTTTCTTTTATCGGGGTTGATAAATTTGCCTCTGTTTTATTTTCTTGCATTTTGGTTATGTTGCTAGTTGTTGCTATAGTCTTTTGATTTGGGTTTAATTTTGCTGAAGAACAGTCAGGGTCATCAGGATAATAACAGTTTGTTGGGCAGCACTTATCATTTACTATGCATTCCGTTATTGGAGTGTGAGAGCATTTTTTTGGCTTTCCCAAGCATTTATCAGATACACAATAATCTTTTGGCGTTGAATAGCATTCTTCATCTGATGAACATTCATTCTTTTCACATTTATTATTAGAGCAGGAATAACCCGATTCACAGCCGCAGTCCGCGCAGCAAGAGGATTTATCTTCCGAACTTTCGCAGATATCATTTCCGCAATTTCCACCAAAAGTCAGTTCTTCTTCCACTGAGATAAACATTTTTGCCGTGTCGGTATCAAAGCCCGCATAGACTATTTCAACAGGAAGTATTTCCACGCCGTTTATAGTTTTCTTTTGGTCTAAACTAACTATATTTTTTACACCATCAACTGAAACAATTATATTATTTGTTCCCACGTTAACTAAGGTTATAGTATGGCCTCCTGATGTTATTGACTGGCCTTTTGTAAGCGTTATTTCTTCAGCTAGAACTGAATATGAAAATAGAACTAATAATATTAAAATTATTATTTTTATCCCCATTTTAGTATTCTGTTTCTATTATCAATTTATTATTTTCTGGATGGATATAAGCTTCTTCGCCATTTTTTAATTTCAAATATTCAACTAATTTTTTTGGTATTCTTACTGCCAGGGAATTTCCAGTTTTTGTTATTTTTGTTTTAGCGCTAAGGCCCCAAAGCCCTTTTTCTTTAGCTATTTTTTCTATCTTTTTAGTTGTAGCTGAATCTGTAAAAGACTCGCCGCATTTGGAACATATATCTGCTTGAAATTCTCCTAAATAAGTTCCAAACATATATTCCTTTATCTTTCCTTTTTTTAACATTCCTATTTCACATACTGGGCATTTCATTTTTATCTCCTTAGCATTACTGTGATTACAAAATGTTCATTTCCTATTTTTTTAGTTACAACAGTAAAATATCTGAAATGGTGAAGTATTTTATCTGGTTTTTGCAGCTCTTTTGAACCGCTTTTGATAGCTTCTTCAACTTCATTTGTTGATATCCCTCTTTCTACCATTTGCTTTCTAGCATGTTTGCCGTATTTAGTCAAATGTAATTACCTGTAATTATAGTAATTATTAGTAATATTTAAAGGTTTCTATTGTATTTTTGCGCCAACTTCTATGTCCTCTTGCGGCGTTATTATCGTAACTTTATCTTTGAAGACTGCTGCCAATATCATTCCCTGGCTTTCTATGCCACGAATAACAGCATGTTCTAGATTTTTTATTACACATACTTTTTTTCCAATTAAATCTTCTTTTTTGTAATGATTTTTCAAGCCGGCAACTAACTGCAGGTCATGCTCGCCTTTGCCTAAGCTAATGTCCAAGACGTATAATTTGTCTGCGTTAGGGTGGTCTTTAACGCCTTTTATTTTAGCCACACGCAAATCATTTTTCCTAAAATTCTCCAAAGAAACATACTGTATTGTATCGCCGTGTTTTTTTTCCTTTTCCATTATATCTCCTTAAGCATAACTAGTTTAAATCTTTTGCCTTTCTTATATTTTTTAACATTATTAAAGCCATGCTTTTTATAGAAATTAATAGCCTTAAGGTTATTAGCTAAAACCTCTAACTTTATTTTATTCAGTTTTAACCCTTTAAAATACTTTTCAGCAAATTTTATTAATTTTGAGCCTATGCCTAATCTTTGGTATTTATTTTTTATAGCAATAAACTCTATCATTCCATCTTTAGATACAACAATATAACCTAGGGCATTATTTTTGTCTTTTAAGATAAAAAATTTAGATTTATTCAAGAAGTCTTTTAATATAGTTTTAACCTCAATTTTAGATTTATAATTATATAATTTTTTAGCAGCTTCGTATTCTATATCTATAACATCATTAAAGTCCTTTTTTTCACAAGAAATTATTTTCATTCTTTTATCCTTTTAAATTCTTCAACAATAGCCATAAATTCTTTCCATATTCTGTCTATATCCTTTTGTGTTTTCCAATCAAAAGAATAATGATATCTTTCTTTTATAATTATTTCTCCTACATTTACTTCAATTTTTAATATTTTTTTGTGAAATTTTTGAATGAGATTAATATATTTTGGCTTAAATTCATATTCAATATCAATATAAGGAGATGCTCTTTCTTCAGGATGACCTCCGCAAGAAAACCATGTTCTTTTAACAAACAGCAATTTATTTATTTCCACAATTAAACTTCTTATATTTTTATCAATTGTATCTAAAATATCTTTTGAAATTAGGGCCACATTATTCCTCTTTTATTTTATTAAACAGATTTTCTCCTTTTTTTATTCCTGAGCTTTTAACCTTGCCAAACCTCAAGTCTATTGTATTTCTATGCTTAAATCCCAGCTGTTCATGCATTTTCAATGATGTTTCAGGCATGAATGGATATAACATTTCCGCCATTATCCTTAATGATTCCACTATATTAAACAATACATTATTTAATTCCTTTTCCTTTTTATTATTTGCTAATTCCCATGGCTTGTTATCGTTAATGTATTTATTGCATAAATCTATATATTTGAATATTTCAGACAGCGCATTATTAAATTCCAAATTTTCCATATGCTCGTTAATTAATTTAAACTTTAGTTGTTTTGAAAGGGATTTGTCTTCTAAGCCTTTTGGTATTGTGCCTTCATTATATTTTTGAATCATAGCTGTTGTTCTGCTTAGCAAATTGCCTAAAGCATCTGCCAGCTCCGAATTTAACCTGTTAACCAATGATTTTTCAGAGAAGTCCCCATCCTGGCCGAAAGGTATCTCCCTCATCAGATAATATCTTAAAGCGTCTGTGGAATATTTTTTTGATAAATAAACAGGATCTATTGCATTTCCCAATGACTTTGACATTTTTTGGCCGTTGACTGTTAAAAATCCGTGTGAATAAACTTGTTTTGGTATTTTGTAATTGGCGCTTATTAACATTGCGGGCCAGTATATACAATGGAATTTTTGGATGTCTTTTCCCACAAGATGAATATTTGCAGGCCAATATCCATTAGAAGCGGTGATATAGTTTGTCAAAGCATCAAACCAGACCCAAAATTTATGATTCTTATCTATAGGCAAGTCGATGCCAATTTTTAAATCAGCTCTTGAGATACTAATATCTTTTAATCCTTCATTGATAAAATTAACAATTTCTTTTTTTCTGAAATCAGGCTTAATAAAATCAGGATTTTTTTTTATGTAATTTAATATTTCTTTTTGATATTTTGTTAATTTAAAAAAATAATTTTCTTCTGTTATTTTTTTAGGCTCTTTTTGATGCAATGGACACTTATAATTTACCAAATCTTTTTCCATTAAGAAGTTTTCACAGCCATCGCAGTAAAGACCTTCATATTTTCCTTTGTAAATATCACCTTTAGCATTAATCTTATTAAAAATTTCATGAACAACTTTTTTATGCCTTTTTTCTGTTGTCCTTATAAAATCATCATATTTAATATTTAGGATTTTCCAGGCTTCTTCCCATTTTTTTGCCATCATATCCGTATATTCTTTAACATTAAGCTTTGCTTTTTCTGCTGATTGTATTGTCTTTGAAGAATTTTCGTCTAAACCAGTAACAAATCTGACAGATTTTCCATTAACAGAATTCCACCTGGAAAGTATATCTGCCGCTATAGTGGTGTATGCGCTACCTAAGGAAGGTATGTCATTTACATAATATATCGGGGTTGTAACATAAAATTTTTCCATATTGCCTCTTAATATGATATTCTTATTTTATACTTTCTAACACGAAAATGTTTATATAAAGGTTTTGATAGCTATTATTATGGACAGCCCAAATTTATTGAGAAAATTCACAAAACACCTGAATGTGGCCATAACTAGCTCAGGGGATAATGCCTTAATGGAGGCTTTAAGGGTGGTTAAGAAGCTTTCCCAGAAAAGAGTTATTTTGATACCTGATCAGGGAGGCAGCGTTACATATAAAGAGTTTCCTGCTTTGGCTGGCTTTGACGTTGTGGAGCTAAAAACAGACAGGGGTGTTGTTAATGTTGACATTTTGAAAGGGAGAATATCCAATGCCGCTGCTTTAATATTACCCAGTTTTGCAGGATATTATGCTGAACAGAACTTGAAGGAAATCGGCAAGATCTGCAGGGCTAATGCATGCGTATTAATTGAGGATGCGTCCGGCTCCATAGGGGATGGGTTATTATGCAATGGCGCGATAAGCGATATTATTATTGCCGGCTTTGAACAATGGAAAATTGTTAATTACGGCAAATACGGATTCATTTCAAGCAATTATAATTTAAATATAAAGAGCGTAGATTACGAACCTGGATTGGATGAGTACATTGCAAATGCGCCTTATAGATTGACTAATTTAGTTAGAAAAGCAGAGTCTGTAAAACGCGATTTGGACGGCGTTGAAGTTTTCCATATTGGCAAGAGAGGAATAAATGTTATTGCTGAATATGCCAATAGCGTCATTGAATACTGCGAAAGCAAAGGATATGAATATGTCATATGCCCTAAGTACAATAAAGTCAATGAAAAGGCAGTATCTATTGAACTAAAAAGATTAGAGTAAAATGAGTAAGCTTTTAATAGTATTTCTTATTGTATTAACATTCATGGTAATTTACTGGGTTGTTGCAGGAGAGAAGAGGTTTAAAAATGAATTTCATTAAAAAAATATTTTTGGATAAAGCAGACAACGAAGTGCATAAACAGTTTGTAAGATTCAGCAAAGGCAGATTTGCGAACAGGGCTATAGCCCGGATTAAAAAAGGCAAAAAAATTTCTATCAGGACAAAGCCTGTAAGCTTAAGCAAGAGTGAATTAATTAATTTATATGAAAAATACAAAGATATTTTTTTATTATTAAATTTAGAATGCGGAAACTGTTCTTTGAAATGCAAGCAAAATCTGCCTAAGCCTGGCTCCGGAAAGCAAAGCGAGGATGAGGCTGAAATGAAGAAAGTTGATTTCTGCAAGGCTGTTTTTGAAAAAGATTTAAGCGAGGAATTTATTTGGGAGAAAAAAGATTTTAAAGAGGCAGAAGCAAGCCATATTTTTGTAATTGATGAATTAGTTGTTCCTAAAGAACTTGAGAATGATTACGCCAGAGCCAGAATAGAAGCTAAAAGGAAGGGAAAGATTATCAGGGAATTGACTATTGACGGCGAGAAAAAGATTATTGAAAAAGGTATAAGCGTATAATGGAAGAAAATAACAAGCAAGTTGAGGATATTGTCAGCAATTTATTCAGGGGAATCCCTATTGAGAAGAAAGACTGCAAGTGCGGCTATAATTTAAAAGGCTTTGAAGTTTACTGCCCTATGTGCGGGAAGAAGGCTAAAAGAAAGAAAAGAGAAAAGAAATAAATTATTTTAAATATCTTTTAGCATAATTTTATCCAAAATCAGCTAAAAACCAATACCTTTATAAATATCTTCTTTTCCTAAAAAGATACCCTACTGATATTACCGGCATAGTTATAGCCACTGATTCTTAGAGGGAACTATAATGAACATAAGAAGACCAAGGCACGGAAGCTTGCAGTATTGGCCAAGAACAAAGGCCAAGCGGATTTATCCTAGATTAAAAAATCAACCAACTTCCAAGAATTTAAGCGTTTTAGGCTTTGCAGGCTATAAAGCCGGGATGACACATGTTTTATTCACTGATGAAAGAGCGGGCTCGCATACCAAAGGCGAACAAGTTGCGTGGCCCGTGACGGTCATTGAATGCCCGCCGTTAAAGGCTTATGGCATTAATTTTTATTTTAAAGACGCTTACGGCCTAAAGCTTTCTAATTCTCTATTGTTCTCAAAACTTGATAAAATTTTAGGAAAAAAATTAAAATTGCCAAAAAAATACGATTATGAATCAAAATTAAAAGAATTAGAACCTAAATTAAATGATTATTGCGATATAAGATTATTAGTGCATACACAGCCAAGATTAACCCCTATAAACAAGAAGAAGCCTGAGACTTTTGAAATGGCGATTGGAGGCGATGATGTTAAAGCTAAATTTGATTTTGCCAAGAATTTATTAGGCAATGAAATCAAGGTTAATGATATTATAAAAACAGGCTTATTTGTTGATGTTCATTCTGTTTCCAAAGGAAAAGGTTTTCAGGGAACTGTCAAAAGATTTGGAGTTCATTTAAGAAGGCACAAAGCTGAAAAGAAGAAAAGAGGGAACATTGTCGGCCCTGAAAGGCCTTACAAGGTGCACTGGGGTATGATAATGCCCGGCCGTATGGGCTATAATAACAGGACAGAGTACAATAAAAAGGTTGTATTAGTTGGCAGTAAGCCTGAAGAAATAAATCCAAAAGGCGGATTCTTGCATTACGGCTTTGTAAAAAATGATTATATTTTAATATTATAAAACAAACTCAAAAAGCGCAGATTAATATCAGTTATGTAAGCAAGGAGAGCAAACAATGAAAGCTGATGTTTTAGATTTGCAAGGCAAGAAAGTAAAAAGCGTAGAATTGCCTGTTCAGTTTAATGAAGATTACAGGCCTGATATTATCAAAAGAGCAATACATGCTTTATGGAGCAAATTAAGGCAGCCTTACGGCGCTAAGGAAGGGGCGGGAATGAGATATTCCGCTAAATTATCAAGAAGAAGGAGAGATTTCAAAGGCAGTTACGGCCACGGCATGTCAAGAGCTCCAAGAAAATCTTTATGGAGAAGAGGAACGCAATTCGGGTTTGTAGGAGCTGAAGCTCCGGGCACTGTTGGAGGTAGAAGAGCCCATGCGCCTAAAGCTTACAAAATCTGGGAAAAGGACATAAATAGGAAAGAAAGAAGAAAAGCAATAAGGAGCGCCATATCCGCTTCCGCTTTGAATAATAAATTATTAATTGTGGAAAATAAATTTGAAGATTTAAAGAAAACAAAAGATGTTCTTAATATTTTAAAAAATTTAGGATTTAGGGAAGAACTTGAAAGATTAGAAAAGAGAAAGATAAGGGCTGGAAGAGGGAAGACAAGAGGAAGAAAATACAGAACTAAAGTAGGTCCATTCCATTATTTGTTGTTTCCAAAAACTGCGATTTAATGAAATCCGCAAGAAACATACAAGGTGTTGAGATTATTGATGTTAAAAATTTAAATGCTATGCTATTGACAAGGGGACAGGAAGAAGCAAGGCAAGCTATTTGGTCTGATGATGCTGTTTCAAGATTAGATAAGGAGGGTTTATTTTTAGACAAGTAAAATGGATCCTTACAAAGTTTTAAAATATCCGGTAAACACGGAAAAAAGCATGAAATTAATGGAAACGGAAAATAAATTAGTATTTATTGTAGATTTAAATGCTGAAAAAATTGATGTTAAAAAAGCTGCTGAAAAATTATTTAGTGTAAAAGTAGAAAAAATAAATACTTTAATAACACCTGCAGGAAAGAAAAAAGCTTTTATAAAATTAAAAAAAGAAAATAAAGCTGTTGATGTAATGACACAGCTAGGATTAATGTAAGATGGGTAAGCAAATTATTGCGCAGAGAAGGGGAAGAGGGGGAAGATTCCAAAGCCCCAGCCATAGATTCAAGGCTAAAGTTAAGCATATTCATAATGAATAGATTCAAGGCTAAAGTTAAGCATATTCATAATGATTATACTGCAAAGGTAATTGATATAATACATTGCCCAGGGCATACTGCGCCTCTTGCTCAAATAAAATATGGAGATAATCTTAATTATATCTTCGCTCCTGAAGGATTGAGAGTGGGAGATGTTGTTACATCCGGCGTTAATGCCAGCATCGAAAGAGGAAACACAATAATTTTAAAAAATATTCCTGAAGGCTCATTGATTAATAATATTGAATTAATTCCCGGAGATGGCGGAAGATTCGCAAGAGCTTCCGGAACATTTGCGAGAATTGTTGGAAAGACAGAAGAAGGTGTAATGGTAATTTTGCCTTCAAAGAAACAAGTTACATTAAACCCCGGTTGCAAAGCAACTATTGGCGTTATTTCCGGCGGAGGAAGAAGAGAAAAACCATTTGTCAAAGCTGGAAAGAAATGGCACGCTATGAGGGCAAGAGGAAGATTATACCCCGAAACATCTGCTGTTGCTATGAATGCTGTAGACCATCCATTTGGCTCTGGCAGAGGCAGACATATTGGCAAGCCAAAGACTCCAAAGAGAAATGCTCCTCCTGGAAGAAAGGTTGGCCAGGTTTCCGCTAGAAGGACAGGAATGAAAAGATAATGGCAAAAGAATTATTGTTCAAAGGAAAGACTGTTGAAGAATTGAAGAGCATGTCTATGAAAGAATTGATTGAAATCATGCCTGCAAGAGTGAAAAGAACATTGAAGAGAGGCTTTAATGACCAGCAAAAAATATTGCTAGATGTTTTGAAGCAAGCAAGAGAAGGAAAATTCAAGAAGAATGTTGAAACTCACTGCAGAAACATGGTCGTATTGCCTGAAATGTTAGGCCAGATAATTTATGTTCACAATGGAAAAGAGTTTGTTCCTGTTGCCATAATTATTGAAATGTTAGGGCATTATTTAGGAGAATTCGCGCAAACAAGAAAAAAAGTACAGCACTCAGCCCCAGGTATTGGCGCTACAAGATCAAGCGCAGCTGTATCTGTAAAATAAAATGGACAAAGAAAATATTGCAAAGGTTATCGGGAAGGATTTGCCTATTTCGACAAAGTTCAGCGTTGAAATCTGCAATTTTATCAGATATAAGAATACTAAAAAGGCAAAAGAAATGATGCAGAGAGTATCGGATATGAAAGATGCTGTGCCTATGAAAAGATTCGGCAAAGACCTAGCGCATAAGCCTGGCAAGATTGCCGGAGGAAGATATCCTTTGAAAGCTTCAAAATACTTTTTAGATTTGCTTAATGCCTTGGAAAAAAATGCTGAGAACAAGGGATTGAATGTTGAATTATTAAACATAAATTTTGCTGCCGCAAGCAAAGGAGCAAAGCAATGGCATTACGGAAGGAAGAGAAGAAGAGCAGCAAAAAGAACTAATGTTGAATTAAGAGCTATTGAAAAAGAAATTAAGAAAGAAAAAACAAAGGAGAAAAAGGCTGAGAAAAAATGATTGAAAGACAAATAGTTGCACAGAAGTTTAACAGGCACCAGATAGAGGAATTTATCTTTTCATATCTGGGGAAATTAAGCTGCAGCCATTTAGATTTACAAAGAACTCCTTTAGGCGAGAGAGTAATTGTTTACACAACAAGGCCTGGATTAATTGTAGGAAGAAAGGGAGCTAACATAAAAGCTTTAACTAATATTTTAAAAGAAAAATTCAAAATGGAAAATCCTCAGATAGAAGTTGCTGAGGTTAATAATGCTGCTTTAGATGCTGTCTCTATTTGTAAGAATATTGTTTCTACATTTGAGAGATTCGGCCCAAAGAGATTCAAAGCTATAGCTTACAGAGCTTTAGATGAACTTATGAAATCAGGAGCTAAAGGAGCTGAAATTGTTGTTTCCGGCAGAGGAATTCCCGGTGTAAGAGCAAAGACATGGAGATTCTTCGCAGGCTATTTAAAAAAATCCGGAGAAATTGCGCAATCTCATGTTGATAAATATCATGAAGCATGCCATTTAAAATCAGGCACTATTGGAATAAAAGTAAGCATATTGCACCCGGAAACAATACTTCCTGATTCTGTTAAATTGAGAACTACTGAAAAACCTAATTTTGAAATTAAAGTCGAAGAAGTTAAGGAAGCAATTATTGAAGAAGTTAAAGAAGAAAAGAAAAAAATTAGAAAGAAGAAGGAGAAAGATGGCGCTGATAAAAAAGAATGAATTAAAAGCTATGAAGGAGAATGACTTGAAAAATAAAGTTGTAGACTTAAGGAAAGAATTAATGAGATACAATGCCCAGGTTGCCACCAAGACAACTCCTGAAAATCCAGGGAGAATCAGATTAATAAAAAAAACCATTGCCAAGATTTATACTCAATTGAACCAAAAGAAAATGGAGGTTAAGAAGTAATGAGTGAAGTTTGCTCAACTTGCGGCCTGCCAAAAGACCTTTGCGTATGCGACACAATCGCAAGAGAAGAGCAGAAAATACTTATAAAACTAGAAAAGAAAAAATTCGGAAAAATGATAACTGTTGTTGAAGGCATTGAGGATAAGAGCATAAAATTAAAGGAGCTCTGCAAGAGATTGAAGAATAAACTGGCTTGCGGAGGCACTGTCAAAGAAAATAAAATAGAATTGCAAGGCGCGCATTTAAACAAGGTAAAAGAAGAATTAGTAAGAGCAGGCTTCAGTTCAGATACAATAGAAATTAAGGGAGGAATATGAAGTCCAGCGATATCCTGAGGGGAGAAATCATAGGATTAAATATAGAGATAATAAAAGCAAAAAACAAAAAAATGGAAGGCATAAAAGGAAAGGTCATTGATGAAACAAGGAACATGATTATGGTAGACGGAAAAAGAATAATCAAAGACCAAGTTATTTTGCATATTCAAAAAGGAAATAAAAAATTTGAAGTTGACGGCAGGCTTTTAGTTGGAAGGCCTGAAGAAAGATTAAAGAAAATCAGAAGGTTATGAAAATGGAGATAGGATTAGAAATAAAAAAACCAGCGAAGGAATGCAATGATGCGCATTGCCCTTTCCACAATGGATTAAAGGTAAGAGGAAGAGAATTCATCGGGAAGGTCATAAGAACTAACAGGCAGAAAACTATAATGATAGAATGGCCTAGAGCATACTATATTCCCAAATACGAAAGATATGAAAAGAGAAGAACAAGATTAAATGCGCATTTACCTGATTGTATTAGTGTCAATATTGGAGATACTGTAAAGATAGTTGAATGCAGGCCAATAAGCAAGACAAAAAATTTTGTAGTTGTTGAGGTAGTCAAATGAAAGCATTAAAAGCAAGAGTAACAAAAGGGTTCCAGAAGGATTCAAGAATACCTGTATGTGATAATTCAGGCGCTAAAGAAATAAGAGTAATCTCCTTTAAAGGATATAAAGGGGGTTTGCGATAATTCCGGAGCCAAGGAAATAAGAGTAATCTCCTTTAAAGGATATAAAGGGGTTAAAAGCAGAAACCCATGCGGTTCTGTTGCTGATTTTATCACAGCATCCGTTGTTAAAGGCAATATTGAAATGAGAAAAAAAGTTGTTTATGCTATAATCATAAGACAAAGAAAAGAATACAGAAGATCAAACGGAATGAGAATTAAATTTGAAGATAATGCCGCTGTTGTCTTGAAAGATGATAAGGGCAATCCAAAAGGAACAATAATAAAAGGCCCTGTTGCAAAAGAAGCAGCAGACAGATGGCCGGGAGTTGCTAAATTAGCAAGCATAATACTATGAAAAAGGAATGGAGCAGTCATTGGAAATCAAGCAAGCAACCTAGAAAGCAAAGGAAATATGTATATAATGCGCCTCTGCATGTGCTTAGAAATTTCTTTTCCGCCCATCTATCAAAAGAATTGAGGCAAAAATACACGAAAAGGAATATTCCATTAAGAAAAGGTGATAAGGTAAAAATAATGAGCGGACAATTCAAAGGCAAAACTGGAAGCATTACAAAGGTTTTATTGAAAAGAAGAAAAGTCATAATTGACGGCATAAAACAAATAAGAAAAACAGGAGAAGCTGTTCCTTACATGATTCACCCTTCAAATTTAATGATAACTGAATTAAACTTGGATGATAAATTAAGAAAGAAAGCTTTGGAGAAGAAATAAAATGGGTAAAAATCACTTGAAGAGATTTGCAGCGCCAAGAACCTGGGCTATTGAAAGAAAGAGAACAAAGTTTATAGCAAGACCTATGCCTGGCCCGCATCCATTTAAACAATCCATTGCACTAGGGGTAGTATTAAGTGAATTATTAGGATATACCAAAACATCAAAAGAATTAAATTTAATCCTTACTAACGGGGAAGTTTTAATCGATAAAAAATCAAGGAAAGCAAAATTCCCTGTTGGATTTAAGGAAAGCAAAATTCCCTGTTGGATTTATGGATGTCATTGAATTGCCTAAATTAAAAGAATATTACAGAATTGTTTATACTGACATTGGCAAATTAAAGCTTATGAAGGTTGACAAGGATGATGCTGATGTTAAAATTTTAAAAGTAATCGGGAAGAATAATTTGAAAGGCGGCAAAACGCAGATTAACCTTAATGACGGAAGAAACATGCTTACCGGAAAAGAAAAATATAATGTCGGGGACAGTTTGCTGGTTGAATTAGGCAATAAAAAAATAAAAGACCATTTCAAATTAGAAAAAGGATATACCGCATATTTAACTGGCGGGAAGCATATTGGATATGTCGGGAAAATAAAATCAATAGAAGCCAAACATGGCTTGCATAAGCCTAAAATTTTATTGGAAGTTAATGGGGAAGAGATTGAAACATTAAAGGATTACGCTTTTGTTGTCGGTAAAGACAAACCAGCTATTTGAAACATTAAAGGATTACGCTTTTGTTGTCGGTAAAGACAAACCAGCTATTAAACTACAATGAGCAATATAAAAGACTTAAGGATAGAGAAGATCACGCTAAACATCGGTGTTGGAGAGCCTGGAGATAAGTTAAACAAAGCTATGAAACTTTTAGAGACAATAACAAATAAAAAGCCTGTCCAGACAATAACTATGAAAAGGATACCCACATGGGGCGTAAGGCCTAAACTGCCTATAGCATGCAAAGTTACTTTGAGAGGGGAAGAAGCTGAGGAATTATTAGGAAGATTACTGCAGGCTATTGACAATAAACTGCCTGAAAAGAAATTTGACAAGGAAGGCAATTTTTCATTTGGCATTGAAGAATATATCTTGATTCCAGGCGTCCAGTACAACATTGATATAGGCATCTTAGGGCTTGAAGTTGCTGTCACTCTTTCAAGAATAGGATACAGGGTTAAAAGAAGAGTTATACACAAAACCAAAGTGCCTTCAAGACACAGAATAACAAAAGAAGAAGCAATGAAATTCATTAATGATAAATATGGAATCGTATCGGAGGAAAAATGACCACAAGTTCGCATGAAAAAGCATTTACACAGCTGAACAATAAACCTATTGTAAAGCAGAAATTTATAAAACACAATACCCCAAAGAAAAGAAAATGCGGCATTGGCGTTAAAAAATGCAAGAGATGCGGAAGAAACGGCGCCGGAAGAAACGGCGCGCACATCAGCATGTATAACTTAGGATTATGCAGGCAATGTTTCAGAGATATAGCGCTTATAATCGGTTTTAAAAAATTTAATTAGGAGAAAAAATGAGCTTAAATGACCCGGTAGCAAATGTAATGTCGCACTTGTTGAACTGCGATAAATTAGGAAAAAAGGACTGCGAAGTCAGGCCTGTATCAAAAATTATTAAAAGTGTTTTAACAATACTTAAAGACAACGGATACATAGGAAGCTTTTCATCTGAAGAAAATAAAAAAGGCGGATTTATCAAAGTTGAACTGATAGGCAATATAAACAAATGCGGCGTTGTCAAGCCAAGATTTTCAGTCACTAAAAATGAATATGAGAAGTTCGAGAAGCGTTATCTGCCTGCTAAGAACTTCGGCATATTGATTGTAAGCACATCAAAAGGAATATTCACGCATAAGGAAGCTATTGAGAAAGGCATTG
>Ga0209542_10013899_pt1 | contig 13777 bp, 15 predicted proteins | sample RifCSPhighO2_01_FD_184028 | JGI IMG/M metagenome (GOLD analysis project Ga0209542, IMG submission 184028) | Soil microbial communities from Rifle, Colorado - Rifle CSP2_plank highO2_0.1 (SPAdes) (version 2) | ecosystem: Environmental > Terrestrial > Deep subsurface > Rock core/Sediment ...
GGATTTAACTTCTTCATCACAATAAGCAGCATGAACTAAAGGAGCTGTATAATCTCCAGTTGGCACTAATAATCTTTGTTTTAATATTTCACTTCCGACTTCTTTGTAAGTGCTTGGTCCAAATTGAGGATAAATATAAACAAGCTCTCCGTTATTATAAGGAACTATTAAATTTGTTTGTGCTCTCTCAATTCTTGCATTTCTTTTTTCTGTTGTTGTTTCCATAATTTGTTTAGAAAATATTAGTTTATAAATTTTTCTATTAATTATAATTTATGAGTAGTAACAATTGTTAAAGGAGTGAATTTTATTTTATTTCAAGAATAAAAACGAAGTTCCAATTTAGCGACCCTCGGTCGCTTTATATCGAATCAAATCAAAAATCATTCAACAATTCTAAATCTGTCGCAGGAGGATTACTCATAATTTCTGAAACAACTTCTTCTCCAATACATGACTTAACAAATTCTAAAAACAAAGGATGAGGTTTCAAAGGTCTTGAAAGAAATTCTGGATGCGCTTGAGTTGCAATAAAAAACCGATGATTCGGCAATTCTAAAAATTCCATTAGATTATTATCTGGTGAAACACCGGAAAAAATCAAGCCGTTATTTTCCAAAACAGCGCGGTAATTATTATTGACTTCATATCTATGTCTATGTCTCTCAGAAATATTATCAACACCATAAATATTCCTAATTCTTGAATCAGATTTCAAAATAGCAGGATAACTACCTAATCTCATCGTTCCTCCCTTCATTAAATTCTGTTTTTGATTTTTCATAATATCAATTATCGGATTCAAACATTCACCATTAAATTCTGTAGAGCTGGCGTCTTGAATATTACAAACATTTCGCGCATATTCTATAACTGCAAGTTGAAATCCGTAACACAATCCCAAAAAAGGAATATCATTTTCACGAGCATATTTAATGCAATGAATTTTTCCTTCAACTCCTCTCGAACCAAAACCGCCAGGAACTAAAATGCCGTCGACACCTTCCAAAAGTTTGAAAACTTCTTCTTCACATAAATTAGTAGTTTCTACCCAACGCAAATTAATTTTACAAGAGTTCTTTCCTCCTGCATGAACAAGAGACTCGATAATCGAAACATAAGCATCTTTTAAGTAAGTATATTTCCCAGTAATTGCAATAGTAACTTCCTTTTCAGGATTATTTAAAACGCTAACAAACTCATTCCAAGAATACAAATTTTTTTCAACAGATTCATAACCAAATATTTTTAGGACTTTATCTGCTACGCCTTGTTTATCCAAAATTAATGGAATCTCATAAATATTTTTTACATCAGGACCAGAAATAACAAACTCCTTACGCACTCCACAAAATTTTGCAATTTTCTCTTTAATTGAATCCAACAAATATTCCTCGGAACGACAAAAAATTAAATTAGGGATAATTCCAATTTCCCTTAATCTATGAACTGATTGTTGGACAGGTTTTGTTTTCTGTTCACCAACTCCTCCCATAACCGGCACAAGCGCGCAATGAATAAAAATAACTTCTTCTTCCAATGCAAGCTCTCTAACACTTTCTAAGAAAATTAAATTCTCAATATCTCCTACCGTCCCTCCAATCTCTATCAAAACAATATCTGCATTAGAATCATGAGCAACTTCTTTAAACCAGTTTTGCAATTCATCTGTAACATGGGGAATTGGTTGAACTGTTTTCCCAAGATAATCCCCTCTCCTTTCTTTATCAATAACATGTTTGAAAATTTTACCCGTAGTTATATTTGATTTAGTTGTCAAAGTTAAATCAAGAAAACGTTCATAATTTCCCAAATCCATGTCAACTTCAGAACCATCATCTAAAACAAAAACCTCTCCATGTTCAGTAGGATTCATTGTTCCAGCGTCGACATTTACATAAGGATCAATTTTAATCGGAATAACATTAAATCCTCGAGATTTCAACAAAGTTCCCAACGAAGAAATAAACAAACCCTTACCTAATCCGGATAAAACACCTCCAGTCACGACAACATATTTCACCCTCTTTTCCATTTCATTAGGAAAATAAAAGCTGTTTAAAAATATTTAGGTTATCAATTTTTAAATTATGACCTATGTTCCAATCTTTCAATTTTCTTCTCAAGTAACTCAATTCTTTGCATCAACCGATAAACCTCATTAGAAGAATCTTCCATCCTAGAAGTAATATTTCTTAATTTTATGTTTAAATCAGAAATTTCACTTACTTGAGAAACAATATTTTCATTAGGATAATGACTAACAGAAGTTGAAGAGCTTGTATTTTTTGAAGAATCTAAAAATCCGAATAACCCTCCAGAACTGGGAGAATTAGAATTCTTAGGTGTATCAGAAATTTCAGAAAATGGGTCAATAACTTCATTCGGAGAATTCGGAGTTTTTCTTCTCAAATCAACAGCATCACCTGCAAACTTATAATTCTTATTAACTAAGTGCAAATGAGCATCAGCTCTTTTTGTAAAATCAATTGTATCGCTCCTCTTCTTACCAAATAACCCCATAATAAACTTAAGTAAAACAATTTTATAAATATAATGGTAATAAAAGAAAAATAGATTATTTCCTATAATTTGAGTGAGAAAGTATTATGAAAAAATTAATCAAAACATTTAAAAATAATCCTTAAATGAGAAAAATATGAAAAATGATAGATTAACTGATATAGAAGTTAAAGAACAAATTGAAGCGATAGAGAGAGCTACACTTGGAGAAGAGAAATATAATGCTAATTATGAAGGTGGAAGAATTTTTGATTTAAACAGTTTTTATTTACAATTTTCAACGATGGAAGATGAGGGATATTATAGAAAAATTGTTAAAGAGTTAGGACGGGAAAATGAACTTTTAAAAGAACGAGAAAGTCAATTAATTAAAAGTCAAACTTATGCAGAATTTTATAGAACTATTGATGAAACCGTTGAGGAATGTGGGGTATCCTTAAATCAATTAAAGAAGATATTAAGTGAACAAAAATATTGGTTTAAAAAATCTAGAGAAAGTGTAATTAAAAATCATACCTTAGCAGAACATTGTGCTTGGCAAGATAAATTACGAGAAAATCCGAATGAAGATGATAAAATATATCTTACCTCATTAGAAGAAGAAAAGAAGTTATTACTAAGAGTTTATTTGGCCTTAAGAGAAAAGGGTTATGCTCGTTCAGATTTGATTAGATAATTTTATTGAAAGAATTATTATATTATAAGCGATTAATTAACTCACCTTTACTAATGAAAGGATTTAAATAATTTCTAAACTAAAATAAGTTATGGCCTCGGCAATTGAAATAATTGAAAAGAAATTAAAAATTAAACCCGGCAGGGAACATGAAATTGTGTATGATTCTCCGAGCGAAACACTTGAACCTGTATATTTTTGGTTTTTGAATTTTATGAATAATTTATTTGAAGGTAATGTAGAAAAAATTACAGACAACTTTTCTTCATCTCCTGGAAGTGGACATTTTTCAGAACAAAGCCAGAAAAAAACAATTTTACAAGAACAAGCAATGAAAACCCTCGGGGCAATAAATCAAGTAATAAGAACAATAATCAACATTGTTTATGATTTAAAAGATTTTGAAATAAGATTAAAACATTATGATTCTGCAAATTCAGAAAATAAAAATGAAAAAGAAAACGGCATGTTAGCGTTAAAACAAATCTGGATGGATAACGTCGACATAAAAAGGGGAGTAGGTTCAATAAATCAAATGACTCAAGGAAATTTACAATTTGTTACATTAAGGGACGCGTTTATGGCTGTGAAAGATGTTAAAGGCGTCGACAAATTGGATCTTAATGATAGAGTAAAAAGAATACTAAAACCACGAATGGTTGAATTTTTTGAATGGAAAAAATTAAGTGAACAAGAACTAAGAAAAAGATTCAACATTGAAAAAAATTATTTGAAAAGTCAAGTTAATACTTTAAAATTATATTCAAGATGGCTCAAACCATATTTAAAAGCGGCGACAGAATTGGAAATGTCCCAAAATAAAAGACCAGAATTAGTAACAATATTCAATACTCTTGTATTACAATTAACACTTTTAGCAAAAAGAGAGATTAAAATTGAAGATAAATTATTAAGTGCAGACCTTCCAAAAGGAATCAAAAAACCAAAAAGGAAATATTATTCAGTTATTTTAATAGATTTAAATTTTGTAGGAATCCCTCAAAAACCATCAGGACAACATTATGCTTTTGGGGGAAGAGTAGATGTAATCTTCAAAAGCTACGCAATGAATGAAGAAGAATTAAAAGCATTTAATCAGGAATTAGAAAAAGATGAGGTAAATGAAGTAATGAAATTAATTGAAGGTTCAACAACTGAAAGCTTGGATGAACTTCAAAATGATATTGATTATTTTATAGGAAAAGATAAAAAAGAAGAGAAAAAACCTGTCGATATAAATCCTTTTAATGCACTATTTAGCTTATTTAAGAAAAAAGAGAAGAAAAAAGATAAAGAAGAAAAAATAGAAATTAGAAAAATTAAAAGAGATAGTTATTCTGAAAGTTTAGTGCGTAAATTAGCTGACAGAGAATCTGCAGAAAATTGTTTCACAATTTTTGATGTATACAAAAAAGCTCACGGAATGGCAGCACATGATAATCCTTATGATTAATTTATTAATTTTTCCAATCTTTCAATTTTTTCCCAACATTGATTCAATTTTTTATTAGCCTCTAAAACAATTAATTTCAAATAATCATCATCAACTAAAATTTTTCCATTTTTGAAAATAGGAAATTCTAATTTCTCTGTGCTATTAAGTTCAACAACAAATCTTTTATCACTTCCAATAATTCCACAACGTTTCCACCCAGCATCTCTTGAAGCAATATCAATTAATTTCTGTGCGTCTCTTAAAGTGCGACAAGCAATATGAATTATAACTGGATCCTGTTTAAAATAAACTAAATTATCTCCTTCCAATTTTTTTAAAATCAATTTCAACTTCCCAAAGGAAATTTCATCGTGACTAACAAAAATAAAAAGATCGTTCAACTTCTCTAAGAAATCTCTTAAAATAACAACCCTTCCGCTACATGAAGAAGTAGTGTAATAATCGTCGCTATTATTTATTTTTTCACATAATTTCTTAATTCGCAAATCCCAACTTTGTTTAAGGGATTTGTCTCCTTTCTTCAATTGTTCACTTTTTCTATAAGCAAAATGATCTCTTGACATGCATTTCTAAGAAAAAAGGAGTTTGTAAATGTTATGAAAATCGGCTCTGGTAAAACCATTTTGATTTCCCTCTTCTTGGAAACTCAGTGCAAAAAATAGGGTGGGTTTTTCGACGAAGTCGAAATGTTAGAGGGAAATTAGAAATCAAAATAAATTCAAAAAATAAGGGGTTTCACCAGAGCCTGAAAATAGTGTTAGTTCTCGAAATAAAAAGTGCTCTTTTTATTTGGATGATTTTAGATATATTCTTTTACACCGTACATTCAGGAGTTCAATTCTCTCTTGGACCAGATAAATTAAGCTAAACAGAAAGATTTATATACATATGTTAAATATTATTAACATATGTTAAATATTATTAACAGCTTAAAGCCCTTTTTTGAAGATTGTTATAGAAGGATTAATGTAAGAGAGTATTCTAGATTGATGAAAATATCTCCTCCAACAGCATCAAAAATACTTTTTGAACTTAACAAAGAAGAACTGTTATTAATAGAAAAAGATAGAAATTATATCTTTTATTATGCAAACAAAAATAACAAAATATTTATTGATTTATCAAGAATTTATTGGAATTTAAGGTTAGGTAATTTAGTTAATTTTTTAAATAAAACTCTTATAAACCCTACAATAATCTTATTTGGTTCTCTCTCTAAGGCAGAAACAAAAAATGATTCTGATATTGATATCGGTATAATCGGGCATAAAAAGGAGTTAGATATTAAAAATTTTGAAAATAATTTAAGGAGAAAAATACAATTATTCTTTTTCAGTTCAATAGAAGATATAAAAAATAAAGAACTTGCTAATAATATAATAAATGGATATCTATTGGAAGGAAGGTTAAAATTATAATGGATTTTAATGAATGCATTAAAAAAAGGATTGCAAAAGAAGTAAAAGAAGATAAAGAATTAATGGCTTCTCTTATAAAAACAAGTCAAAATAAATTTGATTCTGAAAGAAAGCTTGAATTAAGTGAAGTAACTTCAAGTTCAAAAATTTCTCTTTTGTACGATTCATTAAGAGAGCTTTTAGAAGCTTTAGCGATTAAAAATGGATATAAAATATACAATCATGAATGTTATACTTATTTTTTGAAAGAGATTTTAAATGAAAGTATTAAAGGGACTGAATTTGATGAATTAAGAAAAATAAGAAATAGTATTAATTATTATGCCAAAGATATTTCAATTGAAGAAGCAAAGGAAGTTCTGGAAAGAATAAGAAAATTAAGAGTAGAGATAGTAAAATTGTTAAAATAAATTTAGAAGCTCGTTTACACAAAGTATATCCTTTTAGATATAATCTTTTACACTGAGCCATTCAACAAAATCACAAATCTAAAGAAGAAAAATATTTTTTAGTTGCAATCGTCCATAATTTATGGAATTAATTATCTTCAAGTTTAACCGCATAACTCTTCTCTGACTCTGGAAAAATAAAAGTTAGTTTTTCATTTTGTAAATCTAAAATTGCCTTTACCCCCAAAGGTATAGTGATATTTGGAGTCACATGTCCAAAAGGTAGTTCAAAAATAATTGGAATATTTTTAAAAATTTCTTTTAACTGATTTTTTAAATTATTTGTTAATTTAATTCCTAAATCTCCGACCAAAATTGCTGATGGTTTAAAAGAATTATAATTTACTAGATGAAAACAATAACCTATTAACTGCTCTTTTGTGATATGTGTATCCTCTATAAACACCACTTTTTTATTGAAGTCAATTTTTCTATGAACTAAATATTCAATAATTCTTGTTAAATTTCCTCCAATTGTTGTTCCAATTATGATATTTCTTACAAAATAAAATGTTTGAGTTTTTTTGAAGTTAATTCCATAATTTTTCATTTGAATTGCTTCTTTAAGTGCTGAAATACTTTTTTTATCTAATTCTTTTAAAGAATTCGGTCCGTGTAAAGAGATTAGTCCTAAATCTTGATTTAAATATAAAAGAATTAAAGTTAAATCACTATATCCACAAAATAATTTTTTTTTGTTTATTTTTTCTTTGTTGATTAATTGAAAAAAATGAGAAATTCCAGATCCCCCTCGCATTCCAAATATTATTTCTGAATTAGAATTCCAACATTTATAAAAATTATCTAATCTTTCTCTAGGTGATCCTGCCCATTGAGTAAAATATTTTTTCCCTAATGAAAAATATTCTATTTCATCAAATCCAATATTTATTAAATTAGCTTTTGCTATTTTTACTTCTTCTTCTGAAGAATAATAAGACCCACTAAATATAGAACCTTTTACCATTTTAAATTAAGTTGTTTATTTTTTGGGCAACAATTCTATTACAATCATATGGTCCTTCTGGATAACCTAACCCTGTTGCAGAACCATTATATTCTAAAATTAAATCTCTTCCATCTTTTAATTGAACTGTATCGACACAACCTAATATTGCTCCAGTATAAGAAAAAAATTCTTTAATTCTTTTCAATTCTTCTTTAGAGGGTTTATATTCCGAAAGTTTGTGTAATCTCTTGCCTTCTAATTCCCAAGGCCTTGTTCTATCTAAAATAATTCTAGAAGCTAAAAGTTCATCTTCAAATAAAATAAATCTTTTCTCACTTTCAATTTCCAATTCCTGTTGAACAATATATTCACTAAAAGGTTTAGATTTCATTGTATCCACATTTAATTTGTCTACTAAATATGTTCCCCTTCCTTCTGAACCAAAAATATGTTTTACTACTACTTTTTTATTAGTTTGATTTACAAATTCTTTAAATTTATCAAATGTTTCAAAACAATGAGTCTTAACTACTGGAAGACCAAGATTATAAAATTCTGTAAAATATTTTTTATTCTCTAATAAAGTAGGTCTTTTTGGATTTATAATCGTTTTAATCTTTCCTTCATTTTGTAAATCTTCTAAACGATTGCAGATAATCTCTAAATCTTCATATTTAAGAAATTTATATCTATCAAAATCAAAATCCTCTGGAGAAAAAACATCACAAGTTAAATCTGTTTCATCTGAAAGATAAAACCTGCAAAAATTATCTAATTTAAAAACACTGGGATTTATCCCTGTTTTTGCTTCACAAAGCACATCGGATATTGAAATAAATCCAACTTCTCCTTCACCAAAAACTTCCAAATAATGTTTATACTGATGTTCTGTAAAGGGAACATTATCTTCTAACGCCTTCTTTAAAAGCCAATCACTAACCATTGATTTAAATTTCATTTTTAATTTTATCTATTAATTTTTTTATATGACTATTAAACTCAGACATTATTCCTACATCTATTTCATAGCAAGAAGGATTTATAATTTCAACTTCGCTAACTAAAGGAATTTCAGAATTAATTAAATCAATTCTCATATAATCAAAGTTTGTTGGCCACACATCCATAACTTTTTTTGCAACTTCTAATTGTTTAGTTAAAGGTCTTTTCTTTGTGTAAATCACATTCCCCTCATGGGCACATTCATTTACCTTCATCTTTCCTGAAAATTTATTAACACAGTTTACAAGTTTTCCGTCTACAAACACTAAAGAATCTTCTCCAAAATTATAAATTTTAGAAATCAATGGTTGAAATATCGCATCCTTAACTCTATCAAGATAAATCTCAAATTCCTCTTGATTTTTAAAAGAAGAAATTAATCTTACATCTTTTCCACATTCTCCTAAGATTTTAGGTTTAATAACCAAATCTATACTATTTTGATTCGGAAATTTCATTGATTTCAATACATTAAGTGAGTTACCATTAACATCTCTTGTCGGTACCACAGAAATCCCATTTGCAGACAAATCCATAAGATATTTTTTTGAGATATTATAATAAATGGATTCAAGAGGATTAATAATCCTACCAGAAAAATTATTTAATCTTTTTAAGAATGTAAAAAAATCAGACTTTCTTTCATATAACGGACCCATTTGTCCAATAACAAGAATATCACAAATATTATTAATATTTCCATTTAACTTTAATTCAACTTTTCTTTTATCACCATAAACATATTGAGGAATCTCTCCATCTTCTCTTAAATCCTCCCAATTAAATACAATCAAAGAATCTTCAGAATCTCTAAGATAATTGAACTTATATCTCCATTCATCATCAGATAAATTGTCTGGAGAATTTTTATCAATTTTCGCAACTAAACCAATTTTATTCTTCATTTTTTTTAGGATTTAAACTATTTTTTATTATGTCTATAAATAGTTCCATCCTCTTTTGATCTTCTATTTCAGTTGTGATATAATTCGGAGTAGGATTATTCTCTATAATGCATGGTCCATTTTCAGTAAACATAACATCCAATTCATTGAATCTTGCACCAATACTTTTGGTGGCGTTTAATGCAAGAATTATTTCTTTTTCTTGAGCCTCATATTCCCCTTCAATAGATCCATTACTTACTGAAGCTAACCATGGAATTTCTCCTTCTTTTTTTGAGATAAGACTTCTTTTATATGAAAATACAAACTCTCCGTCAATAATTCCAATTCTACAATCATAATCTCTTGAAGAGTTAATAAATTCCTGAATAATAAAATCTCCCATATATTTTTCTTGATATGCTAAATTAAATTTTTTATCTAAATCTTCAAAAAATTCATCTCTTGAAAAAACTTTTGATATGTCTTTTCCTCTTCCACCAGTATTTCGTTTTATTATTATAGGAAAAGTAAATTCATAAGATATATCTTCAAAAAGATCAGAAATATTAGTTTGATTCTTAACAAATCTCGTTTTAGGAGTTTTAATTCCAGAATTTTTCATAGCTATATAACTTTCAAATTTATTATAGTCAAATAAGGAAGTCATATATGAATTTAAACAATTTAATCCTTGTTCTTCTAATTTTTGAATAAGATTTAATGTTCTATCAATGCTTGCATAATCTCTATTTGCAACACTTGCATAAACTCTATTCAAAACTAAATCAGCGTCGACAAAATCAGAAATATCTACATCCCTCACATCAAACATATTAACGTCAATCTCTCTATCTTTAAATAATTCTTCTAATCTTTTTTCGGTTGGTTCAAGATCATGATGTAATATAACAATACTCATATTAAATCACATCCCTAATATAAGAATTTAAATTAATTAAATTAAATGAATAGGTAGTAGTAACCATTTCTGATTTTTCCTCTTCAAGATAATTGATAACTTCTTTTGCAACTATTTCCATCGGATCTAAAAGTTTAATCAGAAAATTTTTCTGTTTCAAAACAAGTGGAATTTCTGTGCACCCAAGAATTAAAGAATCAACACCTTGTTCCATAAGTTTATTTGCTGCAATAGTCAATTTTTTCTTTGATATAATTTTATTTCCAGATTTTATTCCTTTATCTCCATAAACTGCATCCATAACTAATTTTTCTTGATCTTTATCAGATAATAAAACAGTTTCTATTCCCACAGAATTAAAATATTCCTGATAAAGCCCAGATTTAATACTTCCAGTCGTCGCCAAAATACCCACTTTTCTTATATAAGGATAATCTTCTAAAATTTTCTTTACCAAAACTTTAGTCATATCAATAATAGGGATATCAATATAGTTTTGAATATCTTTTAAAAAAACATGAGCAGTATTACAAGGAATAACTAAAAAACTTGAACCTGCATCTTGAAGAACCTTACATGTCTTAATAATTTCTGGTCTCGGATCGTCTCCTTTTCCAAGAATAAATTCTGTTCTATCAGGAATTTTTGGATTACAATAATGTAAAAAAACGAGATGATCTTGATCAGATTTAGAATTTTTATATTTTATAAGAAACTCACAGAATTTATTTGACGCTTCAGGACCAACCCCTCCAACAATCCCAATTATCTTTTCGTTTACTCTCTTAATTTCTGATTTTATTTTATTCTTCATTAAAAACTCCTAATTCTTCATCCATAATTATAATCAAAAATTTATTAACCCAAACCATTATTCAAATTCCAAAAATTTAATGTTGAATCAAAAGAAGGGTATAATAAATTATTCAGACATATTAAATTATTAAATATGACAACATTAGTTAAAAAGAGAATTATAGAGTTTTTATTTTTTATTGGAATTTTAATTAATTGGTTCATTTGTCCATTGTTGCAATTCCCTCCTCACTAAACACTTTAAACTTCTAAAGGTTTAATTGTCCATCGATAACACAAAGGGTTTATAAGAATTGTGGTAGTTAAAAATGATTATTTTAGAACATAATTTTACATCATCAATACATCATTTCAATTTTTTGATGACTAATTTTCTACCATAAAATTTAAAAACATTGAATCTACTTATTATCGATTGTAATTTAAAGTGGCTAATCCAAATGATCTGGAAGAGAAGGTAAAAGATACCCATAATTATTCTGTTGGAGTTTTAACAAATCAAAGAGATTTTGTACCTATTCAATCTTATTCTTCTTATGCAAGACTTAAACAAGGATTTGTAAGATATTATCGAGAATGGAAAAATTCTTCTCAAAAAAATGAAGATATAATGCCCATTGCCGTAGAAAAATTAATTCAAGACCAAACTTGGAGTGATGCTACTTGTATCTCCTTACCAAAATTAATGACTAAAGTAATAACTTCTAAAAATATTTAAAATTAAATAAATTTAATTTAAAGATAATTTATTCAAATTATTCTAAAAAGTTATCTATGATTAATAGAATAAATTCACTCCAAACCCATAACTCCACAACAAATAGTTTTTTAAACACCAAGTTTTTACTATATTATCTTAGAACTCACATTCTAAGGGTTAAACCTGATAAGTAGAGAAATCTTCTTAGTAGATTTAAAAAATAAATCAAATAGGAGGAAAAACAATGGGAAGATTTGACGATAGAAACAGCAAACCAAGAACCGGTGGATTTAATCGTGGTCCTAGAGATTTTGGGCCAAAAGAAATGCACAAAGCAATCTGTAGCGAATGTAAAAAAGAATGCGAAGTTCCGTTTAAACCAGCAGAAGGCAAACCAGTCTTTTGTAGGGATTGTTACGCTAAGAAAAAACCAAGATATTAATATCTTGCATAAATTTTATTTTTTATTTATTCCTCTTCTTTCATTTTTGAAAATTTTATGCGGTGTACGGGAATCGAACCCGTGTCACCTCGTCTCTACTAACAACTCTTTAGGAAATTCTTAGTTTCTTTTTCCCAAAGGGAAACATGAAAGATTTATCTTTCTTTTGACTCTAATCTTAGTTTCTTTTGACTCTAAGAACTTTTCTTTATGTAAAAACCTTTTGGGTTTTTATGTAGTTGAGAATTTTTATTCTCGACTTCTAAAGACTTTCTTAGTTTCTTTTGACTCTAATCTTAGTTTCTTTTGACTCTAAGAACTTTTCTTTTCTAAAGAAAAGTTGTTATTGGCAACGAGATATTCTACCACTAAACCAACACCGCAGATATTCGAAGGTTTTTGAGCAACGCTCTTTATTTGCGATTAAACCAACACCGCAGATAACCCATCTATCTCAAAATAAAGAAACTCAATATTTAAAAACACTTTGTTATATTAATATAGATACGGCCTCATAGTCTAGTGGTAAAACGACTCGTTTACATGTATTGAAAGAAATGAAAATACTAAAAGCCGAGTAGTCCGCAGTTCGATTCTGCGTGAGGCCATAGTTTCATAAGGAGAAAAAAATAAAATGGAGTATTTCTCAAAAAGAACTGGTATATATTTATTTGTTATAGGAATTACAATGTTTTTACTTAATTACTTTACTTCAACATGGTGGAATATGGATCTTGATATCCTTAGCGTGATGATTGCTATCTAAAGGTTTTATTACCAATATTCAAAAAGACGAAAAGATATTTTATTCTGCTGTTGAAATTAGCAAAATAATAGTTAAAATAAAAGAAAAAGAATCCTTGCTTTTGTCTCTTATTCCAGAATTTGAAAAAATCAGAGAAGAAGGCATATCTAGAGTGAGAGTCTTTGAAAGTAAAGAGAGTCAAAAGCAATTTAGCTTTAATTTATTTAGTCAGATAAATAATGGGGCTATAAAGGAATTTTATATCCTTAGTGGAGGTCCGTCTAAAGCTATCTCTCCAGAACAAAGAAATTCGGAAGATTTAACCTCTCAGATATTTATGGAAAGATTGCTAAGAGAATTAAAAAAACAAAAATCTTCTAAAAGAATAGAATATAAGGGCATATGGAATGAGAAGTTTAAAAAAAGCAATCTTTTAGAACTTTTTTCGGGATTGGGGGAAGACAGATTTCTTAAAGAACTTCCAACTCTGGCAACAATGGTTATATTTGGGGAGTATATTGCTTATCTTTTTACAATTAACGGAATCCCACAAGTCATAGAAATTCAAAATAAACTAATCGCTGAAGAAAATAAAGCTTACTTTTCTTATTTGTGGAAAATTGCGAAGGAATAGACTTTTACAAAGTATATCCTTTATGATATATTCTTTTACACAAAGTAGACATGTTTTTTTACAAAACTTTATAAACCGGATTTTCTGTTGAATTAAGTTATTAATTTAAAATGGTTGTTAAGAAAAAAACTACTGAAAAGAAATCAACTGAAGAGTTAAAT
>Ga0209542_10013900_pt1 | contig 13774 bp, 16 predicted proteins | sample RifCSPhighO2_01_FD_184028 | JGI IMG/M metagenome (GOLD analysis project Ga0209542, IMG submission 184028) | Soil microbial communities from Rifle, Colorado - Rifle CSP2_plank highO2_0.1 (SPAdes) (version 2) | ecosystem: Environmental > Terrestrial > Deep subsurface > Rock core/Sediment ...
ACTGCTGAAATTTCAAAGGCAACTTTTGGAATGACTCCAAAAGAATACCAAAAATTCAAAGGTCTCGATAAAGAAAACTTAAGAGATCATATGGATGATTTAGAACTTATATTCTCTATGCTTGGAGAAAGGGCAACTACAGAAATAGCTAGAACAAAAGATTCAATAGGTCTTGAAAAAAATAAAGATGCAGCTATTAAAGGTGGAAATATTGCAGGAGATGCACGAAAGAAACTTGAAATTGAAACAAAAAGAAAAGTTACAAGCTCTGAGAATTATCTTGATATGCCTGAAAAAGAAAAAAGAAAGCAAATCTCAAAAAAGAGGGATGATAATAAAAATGACAGAACTTAATGTTTTTAAAGTTGAATATTATTGGTATGAAGGAGAACATGAAGAATGCCTATTAATTAAAGATGTAAAAAAAGAAGAATTTGAAAAAGATTTATTGGAAGCAAAAAGTTTTGCAGAAGAACTAAAGGGTGTTGAAATAAGAGAAGGAGAATACCTTGGCAAAAGATATAGACTAGAATGCCTTCCAGAATTCTATGAACAAATCATTTGGTTTTTAATAAAGAAAAAACAATATAAAGAATGTCAGCTTAACGAAGATATTTTATATATAATAGATGATGATTCAAACAAAGAAATAGATATCATAAAAAATGAAAAAACAATAAAAAAGAGTAGAATAAAATGCTAGATTCGGAACTAAAATCAAAAATAAACTTGTTATAGAATAAATTTTGGAGTGGTGGAATTAGTAATCCTCAGGGTTCTTTTGTAAATCCCAAAAATGAGTCCATTATATACTTTAATCTCTTCTATTAACTTCCATCCTAATTTTTTTACTAATTTAATAGAAAAGTTATTCCTATAAGGTTTATGAGAAATTGGAGCATAAAGAGTTTTATATTTTGATTTGATGGCATCTTGTGTAAATTTATCTGATAAATTTTTTCCTATTCCTTTGTTTTGATAATCTTTAATTATTCCTAATTGGTCCCAAAAAATAAATGAAGAATCCCTTTTCAGAATATGAATTATTATATCGTCACTTTTGAAATTTAATTTTTTCAATTTGATATCTGTATATGAAGACAAAAACCCGATAATATTTCCTTTTTCTTCTGCAACATAAAAAAACTTGTTTCCTTTTATTCTGTTTTTTATTTCTTCTTCTGTGGGGGTATTATATTTAACTAACCCTGTTTTTTCTGTAGTTTCTCTCGGAATAATCAGGCTCAGGGTTATTTCTCTTATTCTTTTAGAATCTCTTTCCTGTGCTGTTCTTATGTTCATTTCCTACAGAATCATATTTTGATAACTTTTAAATACATGTGTTTTTTCTATTTTTTTATGAAGAGATTGTTTATTATAATTTTAGTAATTTTATTATCTGGATGTCAAATGAAATCTGGTGAAATATCTTTAGTAACTGATGATAATGTTAAAATTTCTGGTGATTTACTTGTAGGTGGAGGTTATCAACCGCTTAAGAATGAAAAACCTAATGGTGAAAAATATGATGTTGCTGTAATACTACTTCATAATCTTGGGAGTAATAAAAAAATCTATAAAGAATTTTCTAGTTTTTTGAATTCAAAAGGATTTACAACTTTAGCAATTGATTTTAGGGGGCATGCTGCTTCTGAAGGAAATGTGGGAGATTATAGTTCCTATCTGAAAGATGTTACTGCTGCAAAAAAATTTTTAAAAGAAAAAGGATATACTCAAATTTATCTTCTTGGTGGATCAATTGGTGCTAATGTGGCAGTGAGATCTGCTGTAGATAATGATGTTCAGAGGATTATTCTTTTGTCTCCAGGGTTGAATTATAAAGGAATCACAGTTCTTGATGTGGTTAACGAATATCGTGGTGAGCTTTATATTTTGTCTCCAGAATCAAATCAAGAAGAAGTTAAATTTGCAGTAACTTTAAAAGAGTATTATTTAGGGACTAAAAAAATAAGACCAGAGTCTATGACGAATGAACATGGTGATAAAATTGTGGAAGAAAAAAATGAGGAAATTTATGCAACTTTATTATGGTTTTTGACTAAGTAGATAAAAACATTTAAATCTAAGTTATCTTTTTGTAAATATGTTATGGATAAAGAGGTTTTTGTTTCATGGTTTAGAAATCTTTCAAATGAGGATGTAGCTATTGCTGGTGGAAAGGGTGCGTCCTTAGCAGAAATGTATAATATCAGGCTACCTGTACCTCCTGGATTTGTTGTAACTGCACAAGCTTACAAGTATTTTGTTAATACCACTGGAATACAAAATGAAATTATTTCAATGTTAAATGGAATAGATGTTGAAAATACTCAGAAATTACAAGAAGTTGCAAAACAGATTCAAGAACTAATCTTAAGGACTTCTATGCCTAATGAAATAAAATCTGAGATTATAGAATCTTATGATAATCTTAATGTTAGTAAAGATTTGAGAAATATTTCAGTTGATGCTTTATCAATTATTAAAACTGGGCGTGATTTACCTTTTGTAGCTGTAAGAAGTTCTGCAACTGCAGAAGATTTACCTACTGCTAGTTTTGCTGGACAACAGGCAACGTTTGTGAATGTAAAAGGGAATGATAAAGTTGTAGATGCTGTTCAAAAATGTTGGGCTTCTTTATATACTGCAAGAGCAATTTATTATCGAACTCAAAATAATTTTGATCATTCTAAAGTTTATATTGCTGTTGTAGTTCAGAAAATGGTTGATTCTGAAAAGGCAGGAGTAATGTTTACTGTTAATCCTGTTACATCAAATCAAAATGAAATTGTAATTGATGCTGCTTATGGGTTAGGAGATGCGGTTGTTGCAGGAGAGGTAACGGCAGATAATTATATAATTAATAAGAGTGATTACAATGTTATTTCAAAAAAAATTGGAAGACAAGAATGGATGTATACAAAAGAAGAAAGGGGACAGACATTTAAGAAAACATTGAGTGAGATTAAAGGTCATCAACAGAAATTAACAGATGAAGAAATAAATCTTCTTTCAAAATATGCTACACAAATTGAAGTTCATTATAAAAAGCCAATGGATATAGAGTGGGCAATTGAAAGTCATAAAATTTATATTGTTCAAGCTAGACCAGTTACAACTTTAAATAAGAATGATGGAAATCAAGAGTCTGTTGAAACTACTGAAAAACCAATTTTAGAAGGGCTTGGTGCATCTCCGGGAGTAGTTGTTGGTATTGTTAAAATCTTACATTCTGTAGATAATCTTGATAAAATTAAAGATGGTGATGTTTTAGTTGCAAAAATGACTAATCCTGATTATGTTGTTGCAATGAAAAGGGCAAAGGCAATTGTAACTGATGAAGGTTCTATAACTTCACATGCAGCAATTGTATCAAGGGAATTGCAGATACCATGTGTTGTTGGAACTTCTTATGCAACTTCTAAACTTAAAGATGGAGATTTAGTTACTGTTGATGGGACTAATGGTGACGTTTATTTGGGTGAAATTAAAAGTGTAGAGGAAAAAGAAGAAGAATTGAAAGAAAAAGAAGAAGAGTTTGTACATGAATATGAAAATATTAAAACTAAAACTAAAATTTTTATGAATTTGGGTGAACCAGAAAAAATAGAGGAATATAAACATTTACCCTTTGAAGGGATTGGGTTAATGAGAATAGAATTTATAATTACTTCTACAATTGGAAAGCATCCCCTTTATATGATGAAGAATGGATTGGGACCTGAATTTATTAATAAACTTGCTTCTGGAATTAAACAAGTTGCAAGTGCAATTGGTTCTAGGAGTTTAATTGTAAGGTTTTCAGACTTTAAATCAAATGAGTACAGGAATTTAGAGGGTGGTTCTGGTTTTGAACCAAATGAAGAAAATCCAATGATAGGATGGCGTGGGGTTTCTCGTTATGTTTCTGTAGATTATGAAAAAGCTTTTAGATTAGAATGTCAAGCTATAAGAAAAGTTCGTGAGAGTTGTTCCAATGTTTATGTTATGCTTCCATTTGTACGTAATACTTGGGAAGTTGAAAAATGTTTATTAATTATGAAAGAAGAAGGTTTGGTGAGATCTAATAATTTTAAGATTTATCTTATGGCTGAAGTACCTTCTTTAGCTTTAATACCAGAAGAGTTTGCTAAGTTAGATATTGATGGTGCTTCAATTGGGAGTAATGATTTGACACAATTAGTCTTAGGTGTTGATAGAGATTCAGGAAAGTTAGGGAATATGGGGTATTTTGATGAAAGAAATAATGCTGTTAAGAAGGCAATAGAGAATATTATTGTGGGATTCCATAAACTTGGTAAGAGTGTAAGTATATGTGGTCAAGCTCCTTCTACATATCCAGAGATTGCAGAATTTTTAGTTTCAAAGGGGATTGATGCTATGTCTGTTAATCCTGATGTTGTTGAAAAGACACATGCTATCGTTGCTAAGTTTGAAAATGAGTAGTTTTATATTTCAATTTAAATTTTAAGTGAATTATTTTTTAAACCATAGTATGTGAAAATAATTAGAAAAGCACCTATAAGACTTATTGTTGCTCCAAGTCCGCTAGTTGTACCCATTATTATTAAAATTAGAAAAATTGTTAAGAAAATAATTACAAATTGCCATTTTTTAATATTTTTATGTGTTTGTATTCTTTTTAGTGGGGTTATATTTGGCCAATCTAATTCTCCGCCATAATCTGTGAAGTAATAGTATATTACTAATATTGAAAATGAGAGTATTAATGCTAAAATTAAAGTTATAATTGGTCCTATATTGATTAGTGTTATTGTAAGTGCGATGAATGAAATACCAAACAAAAATATCTGCCTTCTTGCAAAAAACATTCTTCCACCAATTAAACCAGGAATGGGAAGCATATTAAAAAAACTAATCCAAAAACTTGTTTCTTTAAATGAAGTTAAGTTTAGTCCAAAATGATTCTCTAATATTTTTGAAATAATTATAATCCCCATTAAAGTTAACGGTACTGAAAGTAAAATGAGCGCTTCCTGATATTCTTTTAATCTTTCATGCTTTCTCCCTAAATAACTTTTTGTTGTACTTATTTGTGTTGAAAAAATTCCCGTGAAATAGATTAATCCATTTGATAGAAATGAAAAGAAAATTGCAAATAAAACTCCAATCGGAAATGGTGTTTTAAATTTCATTAAAGGATCTTTTAATAAATTAGGTCTTTTTATTGTCCATAATTTAATTTCTGTTTTTGCACCATTTGCTTTTGCAACTAATTTTTGGATTGTAAATGTAATTGATAAAATAATTGCGACTTGTAAAATATTTTTTATTAGATTATTTATCCAATTTTCTTTATTAAGTGTAGTTAAACCATCATTGAATCCAAATATAAATCCAAGTAGAAGAATTATAATTATTAATTGTATTAACTCTTTTTTTGTAAACATTTTATTTCTTCAATTATATCACTAACATGACCTGCACCAACTATTGCAATGACACTTCTATAATCCTGCATAAGTCTATTTAAACGTTTTGCCATGTAACTATTTCTTTCTTCAACTAGAACTTTGTAGACATTAGGATATTTTTCTTTTACTTGTTCTAACAATTCTTTAATTATTTTTTCGTCAGGGACTGTATTCAAATTGAAACTGATTTTATTTTTTTGAAATGGACTTTTTATTAATTCATAAACAAATGTTAATTTTTCTTTCCATGTGATTTCCTTTGAAAGTTTTTTTAGTGTGATTTCGATTTTTTGGTCTATTAAAGCAATTTTTATATTGAATTTCTTTGCTGTTTCAAATGCAGTTATCATTTCATCTCCAGGTTTTGTTCCAACCATACTACCCACTTTATGTTCAACCCAATGTCCTATCTTTGCAAAAAAATAACCCTTTACTCCAATTTTTCTTATATCCTTTAGTTTGATAGTTCCTTTTTCTTTTGAAAGTAATGAGAAAAGTCTGTTTCTATCCAGTTCTAAGGCTACTATTTCCGGAATTTCTCTGCTAATTACCCCTTTTACTTCTTTGATACTTTCCTTTGCAATATGGCTTGTCCCTATGATAGTTAGATTCTGATATATCTTCATGATTTCAGAAAAGTATTTATATAACTTAAATAATTAACTCTTTTATGGAGAATGTTAGAATTAAAAAAGTGACTTCTGTTCATGGTATGCCTGTGTATACAGATGAGGGTGTTTATTATGGAGATGTTGAGGAATCAATGTTGCAAGGCAATAAAGTTGTGGCTTGGAAAGTTAAAGCAACTAAGGCATCTCAATTAAGTAGGTTGTTGGGTGGTGCTCGGGGTGTTATGGTTCCACATCAAATGGTAAAGAATGTTGGTGATATAATGATTATTTCTAAATCTGCAATACCTCAACATGATGAGTCAATGGCAGTTGAAGAAGAAGAATATTGATTTTGAATAATAACATTTAAATACTAAAGATTTCATTTTTGTTTTAATGGTATCAACTTTAGGAAAAGCGGTAGATTTTTTTCGTGAGTTTGGATTGTTTGATGTGGTATTACCATTTTTATTGGTTTTTTCTGTTGTATTTGCAATATTAGAAAAAACAAAAGTTCTTGGTGAAGAAGATGGTGCTCCAAAAAGAACCTTGAATTCTATGATTGCTTTTACTGTTGCAATGTTTGTTATTGCTGCTAATAAAATTGTAAATGTAATTAATACCGCTTTACCAAATATTGTTTTACTTACAATTTTTATTGTTATGTTTTTGATGTTAGTTGGAATTTTGTTTAAAGATGGTCAATTGGATTTTGCAACTAAGTGGCAGGGTGCAACTGCTGGATTTGCGATAGTAATTCTAATTGCTGTAATTTTAATCTTTTTAGATTCAATAAAATTAGATTCAAATGAATCATGGTTAGGTTATGCATGGACATATTTAATTACTAATGCTTCTGGTGCTGTTGTTGGTTCGATATTTTTTGCAATAATTACGATACTAGGAGTTATGTGGATAACCGGAAGTGTTAAAAGTAAGAATAAGGACAATACTGAGGGGGACGAAACTTAGAATAAGTTGTGAAAAAAGATGGTGGCACAATTTAATATTGGAGAGTCAATAAGATATTTGCAAGACTTGGGTGTTTATGAATATATTTTACCATTCTTGTTAGTTTTTTCTGTTGTATTTGCAATATTAGAAAAAGTTGGAATTTTTGGAGAAGGCAAAACTCAGATTAATGCAGTAGTCGCAACTGTAATGGGACTTTTATTAATTGCCGAACAGAGTATTGTGAATATTCTTAATATGTTTTTACCCAATGTTGCAATGGTGATTGTTGTTATTTTAATGTTTCTCTTAGTAGCTTCAATGATATCAGGTCATGGTAGTGGAAATGAGCTTACAGGTTTTGTGAAGTTTGTAACGTGGGCTGCTGGAATTGTTGGTGTTATTGTTTTGGTTACAATGTTAGCTCCGCAATTTAATTGGAGATTATCAAGATATGAAACTGAAGCTTTAATTTCGTTAGGTGTGTTTTTTGCTTTGATCGGTGGTATTATTTATCTTGTGGTTAAAAAACCAACTTCAGCAGGGACTACACCTCCGGCTAATCCACCTTGAATTGAGAATGATTTTTTAAAATGGCAAGTATATTTGATTTGGGAGCATTGGAAGTTTTTATGCCAGTTTTTGTATTTCTTTTTATTTTTGTAGTTCTTTATGCAATATTAGAAAAGACTAAATTGTTTGGTGAAAATGCAAGAACATTAAATGTTGTTGCAGCATTTTCTTTAGCTATAATTTCAATATTTACTGGAAAGATGGTAAATCTTATTGCATTTATTACACCATGGTTTGCATTAGTTTTCATAATTATATTACTTATAACAACAATGTTTATGTTCTTTAGTGTAAAGCCTACAAAAGGAGTAATTGGAAAGGGTATTGGAGAACATAGTTTTTGGACTTTAATTGGTGAAATGCCCGTGTTTGTAATTTTATTAATAATTGTATTTGTAGGATTAACTACAGTCTTTGAATCTAATGTATCACCTTATAAAATAAATGATCAAGGGCAGATGGTAGATGATGGTGGAAATGTAGTTCCTGCAAATGAAGTTCAACAAAATCCAAGATCTGAAACTGTAAAAGCTTTAACACATCCTAGGATGTTAAGTGCATTATTTATGTTAATTCTAGCATCAGTTGCAGTTAAATTCATTGTTGATAAATATGAGCCTTAGTTCTATTTAGATTAGTTAGGGGTTTGGTGCTTTTTGCACCAAACAAATTCTTTATTTTCACCATTTATAGCCTAAGAATACAAAAGTGTTCTACAGGGCAAGTTTTCCGAAGGATTTAAATATATCAATTGATATACTCTATTTGTGGCACTTCAAAAACTAGAAAATCCATTTGTAAGATCACCCACTCTTGATACGGTGCTCATGGTAGAGAAAACTATCGAAGAATTTAGCGGAGAATACAATAGGACTCTCTTAGGAAGGCACCTTCCTAAGAGAGTCATGTGGCAAACTTATCTTGTTGTTCTTGAATATTTGGAGAGCATCAATAAAATTGCGGTAGATAAAGACGGCAAAATTGCTTACATTTGGAATCCAGCGCTCGCAAAGAAGTTAAAAATGCGAAAGGAGATCAAACTATGATAAAACCATCCAAAGTAGTTTTTATGGATGACAAACTAGAAGAAAATTTCAACTCTCTAAAAGAAGAAGACCCAATCAAGAAAGGTATTGTGAGGGCAATTAAAGATCTCCGGCAAAACGCATTTTCTGGAATCCAAGTTCCAAAAAGATTAATTCCAAAAGAATACCTACAAAAATATGAGCTTAACAACCTATGGAAATATGACTTACCAAATGGATGGAGATTACTCTACACAGTAACTCCCGAAAATGAAGTAGAATTAATATCTGCAATCTTAGAATGGTTCAACCACAAAGACTATGAAAGAAAAATGAAATACTAAGGAAAACTCCACCATCCTCCTTTTTAGGAATTCAAATTTATTGAAACTAACATCAGGATTATGAGAAGTAGTGCATAACGCAGTGAAGCGAGAGCGCAGCGTGGCACGAAGCGTAGCGGAGTGAGTCGGATTTTCTCTTTTATCAATAATTGCGAAGCAATAATATTTAAGAGTAAGTAATCGCTATTCATAACTTGTGACTTTAGCAGAAATGTCAAAAAATTCCGTTTTCTTTTTAATGTTGATTACTTTCTCGGTTGGTTGAACAACATCTTTAATACCCGAAAATATACAAAAAGCGACACTCTCCGAACCACAAGCGGTTTCTTTCACAAAAGAATTAACTCCTGCTACGTAAACATAAGGAATTATCTTGTTTTTGTTGTAGATAATTCCGCCAAAAGCAGGGAGTTTATATTTCTTGGATAAATCTGAAAGTTCTTATTTTATTATTTCAGATTTTCCTTTTGTGTCATAAAGAATAAATCCAATTCCTTCCAATAAAATTATTATCTTTTTTGAATTTGAAAGGAATTCGAATAGTGGTTGAATTTTATTTTTTCTTTAAATCTTGTGTTAACCTTTGTAGTTCTTTAATATTATCTGTTAGTGGTTCTAGAATCTTTTCAAATACTTTTTCTAAGGCTTTCATTTCAGAATGAACATTTGTCATTGTTTCGCCATATTCTTTTGATTTACCAATCATGGAATGTTGTAATCTTTCAAATGAATCTCTTAACCTTAATACTTCCTGTTTTGTTGCAATTAGATCGCTAGTTGTTCTTTCTTTCCATGTGTTTAAATCTCCAGTCTTTGTAACAAATTCACTCCATTTTTCTTCTAGGATAGTTTCAACTAATTCTTGAATATAATCTCTATCAATACCAGAAGTTCTTGGAGGTGATGCTGTTAAATTCATTGGTTCACCTTGTGAGAAGGATTCTTTAGGTTCGTTAAAATCATCTTCATTAAAATCTTGTTCTTCAAAATTACTTCTTTCTTCTGGTGATGGTGCGGATAAATCCTGCGGGTTTGGAGTACCATATCCTGGAGGTGTGGGAACATTATCCATTCCACCACTTACCCCTGCTTTAATATCTGCAATATCATCAGCTAAAGTTCTAATCTCTTCTTCCATTTTCAGCCTCTTTTTGTATTATTTTTAGAACATCATTTTCTGTCATGAACTTTAATGGATTCCAGAAACTTATATATTTTTCTAAAACTCTAACGTCTTCTTTTCTTGCAGTAGAGTTTAATTCTGAAACCAAATGTCTTACAGTTTCTTTAAGTTTAAATATATCTCCTTTGATTTCTTTAATGTCACTATTTAAAGAATTAAGTTCCGTTGCTGTTTTTTTGTATTGTGTGATCAGGTTTTGGTTTATGATTAAAGCTCTGTCTCTTAGTAAGTTGTACTTGCCTTCGAGTTCTCTTACTCTAGAATTTATATCAAATCCAATTTGTGTTTCTTGTAATTCCATTTTCGAAACTTATTTTAATAAATGATGAACTATTATATTAAAACTATTGTGAGTATTTGAAAGTAACGATGCTATTTAAGAAAACTGCAAAAAAAGGTGATCACCTAATAGAGAAGGAAGGAATAGATAGAATAATGCATATTAACTATGAAAATGTTGGAAAAATTCCTTCTATTGAAGATGATCCTACAATGATGGTAGAGATAATTGAGAAATTAGCTCAAACACAGGATGTTGAAAGAATTGTTTATCATCAACGGAAAAAATATGAGTATGGATTTAAACAAGTACAAATACTTATAGAAATTGCAACCATTTATAATCATTTTATTAAGCAAAGAAAAATCTTTTCCAGATTAGCTTTAACGGGAGCTTCACAAGAAACAATACAAAATTTACAGTATTTAGTAATGAACTTATTAAAATCTGATCCTATTGGTTGTTATGTTGAGTCTAGAAGATTTCTTAGAGATGAAAAAATATTCACTGGGGATGTTCCAGAAATGTTACAAGAGTTACATGATTTATTAGAAAATACTAAACTGATTAAGTTAGCAGATAATTATTTAGATGGTTTTTCTATAGGTGATAGGACTGTATATAAGGCAATCTTCAAATCTGTAATTACTCCTGATTTTATGCATACCAGGATGATGGCTATTCCTCCAATTGAAGCATTAGAGGTTGATTCTTATCAGGTAAGTAAAAATACTTATGTACAAATTTATGATCAACCTACTACGATAAAAAAATTGTATCATCTTATTCCTCCAGAGTTTCAAATTTCTGAAGACAAATATGAATTAATAGAATTGGCAAGAAAAGTCTTAGCAGAACATAAACCTAAAGCTGAAGAATTTTTAGATACTGAGAGAATGAGACAGACTTTTTTTAATATTGGGAGGGATTTGTTAATTGAATTAGCTGATAATAAAGGAGTTAGTTTGAAGTTTGAAGAAATTGAAGAGTTAGCTGAAATTATTGTTCGTTATACTGTAGGATTTGGATTAATTGAAGTATTACTACAAGATCCTAATGTACAGGATATTGTGGTTAATTCTCCTGTTGGTGGAAATCCCATTTTTTTAGTACATTCTGTACATGATGAATGTGTTACTAATTTAATACCTTCAGTTGAAGATGTTGAAGGATGGGCAACGAAATTTAGGTTAGTTTCTGCAAGACCTTTAGATGAAGCGAATCCAATATTGGATACTGAAATGGAAATTCCAGGTGCACGTGCGAGAGTAGCTGCAATTGGAAAACCATTAAATCCTTATGGGATTTCTTATGCAATTAGAAGGCATAGGGACAAACCTTGGACTTTAGCATTGTTTATTAAGAATGGAATGATAAACTCTTTAGCAGCAGGAGTATTATCTTTTTTGATTGATGGATCACGTACTATGTTAATTGCTGGGACAAGGTCAAGTGGAAAGTCTTCTCTCTTGGGTTCCGTAATGGTGGAAATAATGAGAAAACATAGGATAATTTCTATTGAAGATACTTTAGAATTACCTACGTCTGCATTATCAGATTTAGGATTTAATATTCAACCAATGAAAGTAAGAAGTGCATTATTAAAATCCGGGTCTGAAGTTGCAGCTGATGAGGGAATAAGAACTTCTTTACGTTTAGGAGATTCTGCTTTAATTGTTGGAGAAGTTAGATCAGTAGAAGCTTTGGCAATGTTTGAAGCTATGAGAGTCGGAGCTTTAGCTAATGTTGTTGCAGGTACAATACATGGTGATAGTCCTTATGGAGTATTTGATAGGTTAGTTAATGATCTTAAAGTTCCAAGGACATCATTCAAAGCAATAGATATTATGGTAATTGCAAATCCAATTAAAAGTGCAGATGGATTATATAGGAAAAGAAGGGTTGTTTCAATTACGGAAGTTAGAAAACATTGGGAAAAAGATCCATTAAGGGAAGGTGCTTTTGTTGATCTATTTAAGTATGATCCTGAAACTGATGAATTAGTTCCTACTGATGCTTTATTGAATGGTGATTCTGAAATTATAAAATCTATTGGTGGAAACGTAAAAGAATTTGCAGGATCATGGGATGCAATATGGGAAAATATAATCTTAAGGTCTAAGATTAAGGATTTACAACTAGAATATTCTAAAGGATTTCCTAATCTATTGGAAGCAGAGTCTACTGTTTTTTTAAATGATGAGTTTCATAGAATTTCTGCAAGAGTAAAAAGAGAAATGGGATATTTGGATTCTAAAAGGATCTTGTTTGATTGGGAAGAATCATTAAAGAAATTTATTAAGAAAGAGTTTCAAAGTTGAGAAATATATTAGTTTTATAGGTTTATTTTAGTTAGAGGTATAAGAAAAGTTTATTAAGTCGTGTTTTAATAATTGGATTTATGGGAAAAATAAATTCTACTCATGTTGTTGTTGGGGTTGTAGTTTTATTTCTATTTAGTGTTTTAATTTTTGTTCCTTCTAATGGTCAGAATGAATTCACTGGTGAGGTTGTAGGTGATTCTTGTCAAAATAATTGGGGTTGTGATAGAGCTGAGGGCTATTGTGTTGAGGGTCGGTGTCAAGATAGGTTCCCAAGTGGATGTGAGGATACTGATAATTATGGGAATGATAATAGTGAGAATATTTATGTGAAAGGAACTAAGTCTATGATGGGTGCTATTAGAACAGGTGATTGGGGTTGGTATGAAATGCAAGAGGTTGGTACTGATTATTGTATTAGTAGTAAAGTGTTGGCGGAATATCATTGTGAACGTGGAGATGTTTTTGGAGTACCGCGTGAATTTGAACGTATAACTTGTCCTTATGGTACATCTTGTCGTGATGGTACATGTTCTCGTTCAACTAGTAATAATTTATTAGATTCATCTTCTTCTCCTGTAATCGATAGGAGAGTTACTCCTAGACTTAGAGCAGCACCAGCTCGTACAACTCCTAGAGCATCTGCTCGTACATTTAGATATCAATATAGGGATTTGTGAATAATTTTTTTTAGTTTATTTTGTTCTTTGAAGTTTGAATTTTTCAGTTAGTTTTAAATAATCTTTTTCTTTTTAATTGTTTTAATGGTAAAAGAGGTAGATGACATTCTTAAGAAATATAGAAAGAAACTTGGAGATCATGTTGATGAAGAATCTCTTGGTGATGTAGAAAGTTTTGATTCTTCTAGTTTTTCTTCTGAATATATTAAATTTAAACAAGAGACTTTGGGTTTTCAGAGATCAACTTATGAAAACTGGTGTAATCTTGCAGAAAAAATAATTAAATTAGAACCTCCTAAAAAAGATTTAAAATTAATTGAGGAAGCAATTGAAACTGTACATCTGGATATTACTCCTTCTGGTTCTGCAGC
>Ga0209542_10013901_pt1 | contig 13774 bp, 11 predicted proteins | sample RifCSPhighO2_01_FD_184028 | JGI IMG/M metagenome (GOLD analysis project Ga0209542, IMG submission 184028) | Soil microbial communities from Rifle, Colorado - Rifle CSP2_plank highO2_0.1 (SPAdes) (version 2) | ecosystem: Environmental > Terrestrial > Deep subsurface > Rock core/Sediment ...
TGCCTTGGTCTGCAACTTCCAAGTCTGAAGGGTATGAGTATGAAACTCCGTTGATTGTACCTTCTTGTCCATCTTCCGATCCAAAGCCCGCCCCGCTCTCGCCATAAGTAGTTTCGATGGTGGTTGTTTGAGTTGTGGTTTGCTCCTCGTAATAATCGTAATAATAGTAATAGGAGCTATCTATCTCATCTGATTCGGCTGTTTCGTCACCGTAATAGCTTTCAGGAGAAATAGCCCCACTTTCAGGCGTCATCTGCCTATACTCTTCCTCCCCAAGCTCCAGCTGCACATTTGCTCCAGAGGGGCAGATCCACCCTGCCTTGTAAACCATGTCATAATCGTCCTGGCCTGGCACGCAAAATGGGCTTTCCCCATTTGGGCACGCATCGGGATGATAAGATCCTGCAGGGCAGGTAAGCGCGCCTACTCCGCCGCTTTGCCTATCGGCGCAATCAATTTTAGGATCGCCATATGCTGGATCGTTGTTGATTTTATCCAAACAGCTTTCCGGCGGATAGGTCGCATTAAGGTTAGTGATCATTGCCGCAAGCAAGATCAATGCGAGTAGACCAATAATCCGACCATTCATAGCTATCCCTCCTCAAACAAACTATGCCCACAATTATGTTACTACTAATTAGGGACAAGAAGTATATAAACCTTTTGAAAGCTGCTGTTTCTTACCTATTATATATACTGTCTTGATAGAACGTTTACCCTTGATTTAGTACTCAAATTGATGTTTAAGGGCGGCAATCCGCCCAATTCCATTAATACCAAAGTTTAAATAGAAGTTGCTCCATATCCCCTTACTAATTCTAAGTAAAGGCAAAAGCTACGGACATTAAAGTCTGATTCTTTTAGATCTGGATCTTAGAAGGACTTTGGGCTAACCAATATTTCCTTTAAGGAAAAATTACGGGTAGCTTATATGAGGTAAATAGATATGAAAACAATAGTTCCGGACACAGGCGTACTAATAGACGGCCGCATCTCGGAATTGCTCCAAAAGGGGCATGAGAAAATACGGCTGGTGATTGCCCGCTCAACCATTGCTGAGCTCGAATACCAGGCGAACGTTGGCCGCGAAGTAGGCTTTACGGGGCTGGAGGAACTAAAGAAGCTCCAGGAAATGCAAAAGCAGGGCAGGATTGAGGTAAAATTCGAAGGCGAAAGGCCTACCGCATTTGAGATCAAGAACGCCCGCTTTGGTGAAATAGATTCGAAGATAAGGGGACTAGCAAAGGAGCTAGATGCCGTCCTTATGACCACCGATGCGGTGCAGAGCAGGGTTGCCCAGGCAGAAGGCCTTCAAGTGGAGTATTTGAAGCCCATCATCATGGAAGCCAAGCTCTCATTCACCAAATTCTTCACCCAGAAGAACACGCTTTCGGTGCATTTGAAGGAAAACTGCCCGCCAAAGGCAAAAATAGGGCTTCCCGGCCAGTTCGTGCTTACTGAACTTTCCAAGGATCTTATTTCCAAGGATGAGATTGAACGGATGGTCAAGGAGGCAATTGAATTCTCTAAAAGGGAGCAAAAGAGCTTTATTGAGATCGATAAGAAGGGCGCAACAGTTCTCCAAATAAACGATTTCCGGGTCACCTTTACAAGGCCCCCATTTTCTGAAGGGTTCGAACTCACCTTGGTTCGGCCCATTGCCAAGCTGAAAATCGAGGATTATGAGCTTTCGGAAGCGCTTTTTGAAAGGCTCCAATCGCATGCGGAGGGCATTTTGATCGCAGGTCCTCCTGGAAGCGGAAAATCTACCCTTGCAACCGCGCTTGCGGAATATTATGCCTCTAGCAAGAAGATCATCAAGACCTTGGAATCGCCCCGTGATCTGCAGGTCAGCAAGGAGATAACGCAGTATGCGCCCCTTGAAGGCTCCTTCATGCAGGCAGCCGACATTTTGCTGCTTGTCCGCCCCGACTACACCATTTACGATGAAATTCGGAAACCCGATGATTTCCACACCTTTTCCGACCTTAGGCTTGCCGGCATCGGGATGGTGGGTGTTGTGCACGCCTCGAAACCAATTGATGCCGTCCAGCGCTTCATTGGCAAAATCGATCTGGGCATGATCCCGCAAGTGATCGACACTATCCTTTTCGTCCGAAATGGGCGCATCGAAAAGGTCTATGACATGCAGCTCACCATGAAGGTCCCCTCCGGAATGTACGAGCAGGACCTTTCAAGGCCGGTGATCGAGGTTCGTGATTTCCAAACAAAGCAGCCGGAATACGAAATCTACAAGTTCGGCGAGGAAACCGTGGTTTTGCCGCTCAAAAAAAGGGAGATGAGGCAGGGAAGTTCCGGAGGCAATTTTGGAAGGGGCGCAAGGAGCGCTGGAAAATTCCAAAGGCACGGAGGTTCAAAGGGAAACTGGCATGACAAAGCCGGCAGCAATTTTGAGGAAAGGGAAACTGAAAGCGAAAATCCGGATTCCGACATCGCCCCCGACCATTATGTTGATGAGCAAAAGATCGTTCGCATCCTCAATGCCGAGCTTGAAAGCTACAACTACGAGGTCCTTGGGAATAAGCTTATCCTGTTTGTCCCGGACCACCAATTCGCAAGGGTCATCGGGAAGCGCGGCGCCAACATCACCAAGCTCGAAAAGAAGCTGGGCATGAGAATAGATGTGAAGAAGGCATAAGGCCCAACCGCATGTCGAATGGATGTGAAGAAGGCTTAAGGTCAGGATTTCAACGCTCCTTTTGCAGCCATAATGAATTTTATCCGTGTCGCCTCGATAAATCGGCCAACGGCGTCATTTGCCCGAACTGCCTTTCCACTCCTATCGGTGGTCCTCGCAGGTTCCGCCCTTGTCCCTATTTTACCCTCAGAAATATGGAGTCCCTGAACCTGATATGCGTTTGGAAGATCCACATCTATCCGGATTTCCCTCCCGTTTGAGGCCAGAGTGATACCGGCTTCTTTACGAAATAGCCTGCCGACGTTTATTTTTCCATTTAACCTTACCTCGCCCGTTGCCTCATCTACATGCGCTGCATTAAATTTTATTTTCCTTGCAAGACCAATAAGCGGGGATTCGATGTGGCCCCCGGATGCAGCTAATGCCTTCTCATGAAATCTATCAATGCGATCATTCTGGAAAGTGATATGACCCCTAGAAATGCGTTCCTTTACAGTTTGATGAAACCGCGAAACTTCCTCTGCCATAAACATCACCAATCCCTTATTCCCTTGAAGGTTTAAAAACTCATTTTTTTTCCTCTGGGAAGGGGCATTCTTGCGGCATATTTCCGCGCCCCTCCATCCCGCGATGCATTGGGGTGGTTTAAAATAGGTTTTCCAACCTAATGATGGAGCAACGGTTATTCTTGGGTTAATGGCTCATTGCGGACATACGCTCCACATCCCCCATTCAATCCCATTCGAGGTGTTTTTATGGAAATCATAGGCGGAAAGGTCACCAAGACGGGAGCAGAGAAGAATGCTGACGAAGTTCGTCAGACATCACTTAGCCTCAACCTCATCATAAAGGATGTTGTTCTGAAGGGAAAGCACATCGGCGTCAAGTATTCATACGACATCGATTACCAGCCCAAGCTCGCAAAAATCCAGCTGGAAGGTGAGGTCTACATGCAGGACACTGAAAAGGCAATGAAGGAGATGGAGGAAAGATGGAAAAAGAGCAAGAACATCGACCAGCCAATTGCCGAGATGCTGCTCAATTCCGTCACATACACCGGCATGGCGGTTGGCTCGCTGCTTGCCTTCTCTGTTGGTATTCCGGCGCCCATCACTGTGCAGAAGTTCAAGGTCGACAAGAAGCCCTCCGCTGGCTGAAAAAATTAAATGCTCGCAAAATAAGCTGAATTTGGAAACACTTGGAAGGCATCCCAATCACACCCCAAGCAGTTTCCCACATTCGCCTTATTTTTTGTTTTATTTTGGTGAAATCAATACGCAAATCTCATTTTTCGGCGCCTCGCAGGAGGTAGGCAGGAGCTGCTTTTTCCTTGAAGGAAAGCATAATATCCTCCTTGACTGCGGCGTTAAGCTCAAGAGCAAGCGCGAGGAATTCCCCGAGCTCGACAGCCGCATCATACGCTCCCTTGGAAAGGTGGTCATCTCCCACGCGCACATGGACCATTCCGGGTATGCGCCCGCGCTTTATGCCTCCGGCTATAGGGGCAAAATTACACTTACAAAGCCTACGCGCGACCTAATCCAGATCCTGCTTGCGGATTACCTCAAGCTGAACACCGGCTTTTCGCCATACAATGAGCGCGATGTGAACCACCTGCTCAAAAACACCGAAATCCTCGAATTCGGGGAATTGGATTCCTCGAAATCCATACAATTCACTCCCGCAGGCCACATTCTCGGCGCCGCCATAACTGAAATTTTCGACGAGAAGAAAATCATCTACACCGGTGACATCAACACGCGGGATTCGAGGCTCGTCGAAGGCGCCAAGTACCAGAATTTGGAAGGGGATGTGCTCATCATCGAGAGCACCTATGGCGGAAATGCCGACTCCCACCCGGCAGCGAAGGATTCTGCGAATGCGTTCGTGGAGGGCGTGCAAAAGACCCTAAGCCACGGCGGCAAGGTTATCATTCCCACATTTGCCACCGGACGGGGGCAGGAAGTGCTCTTCATCCTCGAAAATTACATGCGCTCGGGTAAGCTTGAGAAGGTTCCCATTTTCATCGATGGAATGGTCAAGAAGATGCTCAAGGTTTACCGCCACAACGCGATTTATTTGAAGGATGAGATCAAGCGCCGGATCCTTACCTCGGATGATGACCCCTTCAAATCGCCGCATTACGTGCTCCCACAAAGAAAGGATCGCAGTGATGTGTTTGAAAGCGGAAAATGCATAATTGTCACCACTTCCGGAATGCTCAATGGCGGCCCCGTGCTAAGTTACTTGGAGGAGCTTGGGAACGATCCCAAAAATAAGCTCTTTTTCACCGGCTACCAGGCAGAAGGGACGCCCGGCCGCTCGCTTCTCGATGGCGCAAAAACACTCGTTGCCGGAAACCGCAGAATTGATATTGGCCTCCAAATAGAGCGCGCGAATTTATCCGGCCACTCCGACCAAAGAGAGCTGCTTCAAATTGTCCGTGCCGTGAAAGGGCTCAAGAAGGTTTTCATAGTGCACGGCGAGGGCGAAAAGCAAACCGACTTCAAGGCGGCAATCGAAAAGCAGGCGGAAAAGGATAGGCAGGAAATCGAGGTATTTATACCGGCTGTCGGGGATACTTTCGAGCTGTGAGCTTATTTCTCTAACGGGTGCATAACCTTGGATCATATAAAAAAAGCGGTTTCGCTTTTTGGATGGCTTGTATTTTCGTTCCTTGCAACAGGACTGATTTCCCTCCCAAAGCAAATTGAGCAGCTATTGGCATTCATATTTGGCCTTGGTGACCCCAACAATTTCGGCCAGGGACTTACTTTCGTGGGCGGGGCGCTCCTGGTCTTGATCCTTTTCGTATTCAAGGACTCCCTTATGGAATCTAGCCAAGGGAAAAAGTCCACCCCAAAACAACTTTCCGAAAGGTGGCATTCAACCTACGTTTTTTTTATTTTATTGGGGATCTCGCTCCTGCTTTTTGTGCCCTACACTCTAATTGCTTATTCTTTGAATGAAAGCATGACCCAAAAACCGTTCTTCATATGGCTCTATATTTTCCTTGCGTTAAATTGCCTCCAGCATGGTTTCATGTTCATTCCCCGCCTTAAATTGGGAAAACTTCCAAAGAGGGATCCGGAGGCTGAAGATAGAGAATTCCGAAAACTCCTTCATGGCGAAAAATAAGGTTAAATCGGTTCAAACCTTGCCGTGAAATGCCTAAGGGAGTTTTTCGCACCGTATGTCATCCTAAGCCCCCTGATTTTGTCCCTCCTTTTGAATATGTTGATCAGGGCGTCCGCTACCACGTCCATATGCCTGTCCGTATACACTCTACGCGGAATAGCAAGCCTCAATAATTCCAATTCCGGAGGGACCAATTCCCCATTCTCCCCAAATTTCCCAAATGCGCATGTCCCAAGTTCAACTCCCCGGACCCCTGCCTCAATATACAGCTCCACCCCCAAAGTCTGTGCCGGAAATTCCCTTTGCTGGATGCCCGGGAAGAATTTTTTCACATCCACATATATCGCATGCCCCCCGAAAGGCAAAAGGACCGGTATTCCCGCTTTCTCCAACTTCGCTCCCAAATAATGCACCTGCCTGATGCGGTTTTTCAAATATGCCTCGTCCAGTGCTTCCCTCATGCCTATTGCAACAGCTTCCAGATCCCTGCACGCCATTCCGCCATACGAAGGGAAGCCCTCGATCAAGATGAGCATTTCCCTTGCTTTCTCAAAGAGCGCATCATCATTCATCGAAAGGCATCCTCCGATGTTGACAAGTGCATCCTTCTTTGCTGAAAACGTGCATCCATCCGCATACGAGAATAATTCTTTTGCAATCTCCTTTACGCTCTTGCTTTCGTAGCCCTTCTCCCTTGTTTTGATAAAATAGCAGTTCTCGGCATACCTGCATGCATCAATGAACAGCGGGATTCCGTTTTCCCGTGCGATTTTGCTTACTTCCCTGACGTTCTCCATGGAAACCGGCTGTCCTCCTCCAGCATTATTGGTGATAGTGAGGAGAATTAATGGGATTTTTGCTTTCCCCACCTTTTTGATCAGCCCAATCAACCTCGCCACGTCCATATTTCCCTTGAATGGCAGAATTTTTTCAGTATCATACGCTTCCTTGATCACCAAGTTCTCCGCCCTTCCCCCATTATGCTCCACATTGGCTCTTGTGGTGTCGAAATGGGAATTGGCCGGAACCACATCCCCCTTATTCACCATGCATGTGAAAAGAATGTTCTCCGCCGCCCTTCCCTGGTGCACCGGCAGCACATTCTTGAACCCGAAAATCTCCTTGATTGTTTTTTCGAACTTGAAGAAATTCCTGCTTCCCGCATATGCCTGGTGGCCCATCATGAGCCCTGCAAGCTGCACATCGCTCATTGCGGAGGTGCCCGAATCGGTGAGGAGGTCGATGTAAACATCCTCTGCCTGGAGGTTGAACAAATTGAAGCCAGATGCCCTAATCGCCTTTTCCCGGTAAGCCCTATCCGTAACCTTAAGGTGCTCTACCACCTTGATGCGGAAGGGTTCTGCCAAATAAGCCGATTCGTCGATATTCATGCTCCACTCCCCACAACATTTCCTTAACATCTTTTAAAATCGTTTGCAGTAAGGTTGTATAGATGAAATGATCCTAGCAACCGGCACAATTGCCCTTGACACCACGCGCACGCCCTTCAAGACCGTTGAGCGGGTGCTTGGCGGGAGCGCGAGCTATTTTTCACTTGCCGCAAGGTTCTTCTCGCCGGTTTCCATTGTTGGGGCTGTTGGGCATGATTTCCCCCAAAATTATTGGGACCTACTTGAGAAGGCGGGCGTAAACATGCTGGGTGTCCAGAAGCACCCTGAGCAAAAGACCTTCTTCTTCGATTCAACTTTCTCCTATGATATGTATACTCGGACGGCAAACGCAACAGAATTGAACGTGTACGAGAATTTCGAGCCAAGGATACCCGATGGTCTCAAATCCTCCGAATACGTTTATTTGGGAACTTCCCCGCCGGAGAAGCAGCTGAAAGTGCTAAGGGAATTCTCAAGCCCCAAATTCTCCATGCTGGACACGATAGAATTCTATATCCAGCATGACAAGGCGGCACTGGAAAAAACCATCTCGCATGTTGACTGCATCGTTTTGAATGACATCGAGGCGCGCATGCTCTGCAACACCCCCAACATCATCAAGGCCGCAAGGCACCTTTCCAATCTGGGCCCAAAAGTCGTGATAATCAAGAAGGGGGAGCACGGCTCCATCCTCTTCTACAAGGACGTGATTTTCCCGCTTGCCGCATTCCCCCTCGAATCCTCCATCGACCCCACCGGCGCCGGCGATTCGTTTTCAGGGGGCTTCATGGGCCATCTTGCAAGGAAGGGCAAGCTCTCGCTGAAAACGCTAAAAGAAGCGGTCGCGTACGGCAACCTGATGGGCTCATTTGCAATTGAGGACTTTTCCGTGAACAAGCTCCTTTCCCTCAAACAAGAAGAAATCGAAAACCGGATGAAGGAATATAGAAAACTCACGAGATTCTAAGTATTATTAGGGATAATTCGCTCTGACTACTTCTTCTTTATTGTCCCTTTCGCCGCATCCACTTCCACTTCATCCCCATCCTTCAAAATCTTATTCGCATTCCGGACCCCCACGATGCAGGGGATCCCGAGTTCCCGGCTCACTATTGCCGCATGGCACATGATCCCCCCCTCGTTGGTTATGATCGCGGCTGCCTTCTTCATTGCCGGCACCAGATCCGGCATTGTAGCCGCGGAAACCAGGATGTCCCCCTTTTGCATCTTGTGCATCTCCGCCGAGGTATTGATTATCCTGACTTTTCCCCTTGCAAACCCCGCGCACGCAGGCATTCCCTTAAGTTCCGTTTGTGAAATGTCTATCTTTTCCCTGGAAAATATATATTTTGAATATTCCCTTTTTGCCTCCTCTCCCTCCAGGATAATGGTCTTTTGCCCATCCGCAATGTAGAGCATGTTCTTTAGGCGCAATAGTGCCTTTTCCTTGAATTTTTGTGGTTCGGATAGCGCCAATTCGATTTCTTCAGGCAGCAAAAACATGGCTTCTTTTGGGGCAAGCCCTGCACGCTTCCCCAATTCCACCTGGATTGGCAAGTTATTGAAAATCGCCTGCTGGAACTCATGCTCCCGCGCCCATTTGTAATACCCCATCTGGCCAACGTGATCGAAAATGGAAATTTCCGCCTTGTTCAGGCCAAGCTTTTTCGAAATCGCATCAAAATCCTCCCTAACCCTTTCCTCATAATTGTCAATGAGCGAAATCTCGTCCTCAAATTTGGCGCCAAGCTTTTCCATTACAAGCCCCACATAATGGCCCTCATCCCATCCGGCTGATATGCAAAAATCGTATGAGAGCCATTTGAATTCCTCTGCAATTGATTTGAGCTCGCCAGCAAAGACAAAAGCGATTTTTTCCCCCTCCAAGAGCCCCTTCTTTTTGGCTTCCCGCGCAATTTCCAATGCCCTCCTTTCCTGTGCCTGCGTCTTTAGCCTCTTGGGGGGGCGTGTAAGGATCAGCAGGTATTCCGCGAACTTTTCCGGCTCGGATTCGGCCCTCTTCCGAAGGATTTCCATCATTTGGAAGTAAAGCGGCGTTTCCGGCTGGTAGCCCAGCATTATCATTAAAGTGGCATTCTGGTAGGTATCATAAAACCTCTTGGAAAACTCCTTGAGGTGGGAAAGAAGCTCTTCATCTGAAAATGTGGAAAGGCCTTTTCCCTTATATTTCATGCTGAATTCGTTTAGCTTTTTGGCCTTCTCAAGCGCCGCCTCGAAGAATGAGAAAATGCGCTCCGGATTTTTTATCATCTCCTCGTTCAGCGATCTTACTGTTTGTTCAAGCCCCTCTGTTGGGTAAAAATAATCCTCCATTCCCCCGTCCCAATAGGTTGCGCCCATCCTGATTTTGCTCTCCGGAACTATTTCAGAAAAGCCCCGCACGGTTGCGGCTACAACAGTGCTCATTACCGCCGGGGAGTAGGGCCGGTGCGTCCAGATTTTGGTCCAGAGCATATTTTTTACCTTCTGTTTGATGTTATGAACGTTATTTTTTCTTTGCTCGCAAGCCCTTTCAATTATTTAATTTTTTTCACGATTCCATTAGTTGCGTCCACCACTACCCTGTCGCCATCCCTAAGCACTCTTGAGGCCACTTTGGTGCCAATTACGCACGGAATTTTCAGCTCCCGTGATACAATTGCCGCATGGCAGGTTACGCCTCCCTGATCAGTCACAATTGCGCCCGCCTTCCTCATCCCTGGCACCATCTGGGGGTTCGTAGAAAACGATACCAGCACATCTCCCCTTTGCACCTTTACAATGTCCTTTGCATTCATCACAATCCTGACTCTTCCCTGCACCTTTCCGGGAGAGGCGCAATCGCCCCTCAGCTCGTCGGTTTTCGCGATTTCCTTGCGTTTTGGAAGGTAGCGCATCCAGCGGAGCGCTTCCCGCCCGGAAATGACGCGGTGCTTTCCATCCTTGAAATAATAAATGCAAAGCTTCATGCGCTCATTTGCAAGGTTTGCATTAAGGCCGGTGCTTCCCCTAAGCGCTGCCATTACCTCGTCGAATGCAAAATACCTAAGTTGCTGAAGACTTAGGCCCAATCTCCTTGCAATTTCCATCTGCAGCCCTTCAACTGCATGGAATGCAAGGAACTGCGCCTCTTTCCGGTAGAATTTCTGGTATGAGAGCTCCCGGAGCACCTCGAACCTGCGCCTAAGCGCCCCGCCAATATGGAACCGCCTTTCAAGCCGCATTTGCGCTTCATTCAGCCTTGCGAATTCGCTTTCAAACTGGGATAGTTCCCTTTCCACATCCCCCTGCAACACCTGCTTTACCTGCGAGATGAAATAATCGAGCCCCATCAAAGGCCCCTGGTAGCCGTAATTGATCCATTCGTAATCCTTCCTTAGCTTTTCCACTTCCCCGAGGATTTCCGGATAACCTAATAGCCGCTTCTCAATTGCAGACGCATCACCGGAAAATAGTTTCGGGAGCCTCCTTTTGGATATCTTAAGTCCAAGTTTTAGCACATCGCTTTTCATCTTCCTCATGAACGCGCCCTTCCTCGGCGCCATCAAGACCGCCATCGCATGCTCCGGCGCTTCCTTCACGGAATGTTTCTTTGCAAGGAAGGCAAGCTGCTCTTTAAGCCCCTTTGTGGAAAGCACCTCCTCCCCGAATTCCATTGCGCCATAAAGCGTACCCCAGTCATTTAGCTCGTTCATTTCCTTTTCGTATTCCGCATATAGGCTAATCAGCTTCCTTACCGGCATCAGCCGGAAGTTTGCGCCCTTTAGCCTTCCTGAAATTTCCAGGATTTTCCTGCAGCCTTCATCAACCTTGCGGCCGATTTTTTTTATCCCGCCCTTGTTGAATATGTACTCGAAAACCTCCATGCCGACCTTGGGGTAGCTCTTCTTGTCGACATAGTATTGGACGGTGCCAGCGGAAAATACGACGAACTTTTCCGATATGTTGTTCTTGATAAGCTTTGGGACGTAAACCCAGTGGTCGATGAAATAATAGAACGGGAACAGGTCGGTGTTGTGGTCCTCATACACCCAGATAAGGTTCATTCTGATCACTCGCATCGGATAAGCTCTTCGTCCTTAATTACGGCCACATCGGCATATGGTCCGATTCGATTTCGCCGAATAAGAAGAATCCAATTACCCCTAGAATAAATATTGTTTCCATGCCCAGCCACCCCTTGAACGTCCCTTGTAGTGATATAACGGATCCTTTTAATTAGAATTTAGCCGCGATAGCGCGGGTTTCAGCAAAACGTCTAGACTTGAGAGTACCTTATTTAGCCGATTCCTTTCGATTTATTAGGCTGTCATTAGCAATTATTCCGTTTAACCCCCGAATAAGGATTAGGTGATATTCCGTGGCTTCCATCGCTATAATCGGCGCGAATGGCAAAATGGGCTCGCTGATCTGCGGAGCTTTAAGGGAGGCTGGGGAAGCCCATGAGGTTAACGCGGTTGTCAGGAGGGGGCGGGGCAGAATATCGAGATTTGAAGGCTCTCGCTTTCGGATAACTACCGATGCCAGGAGGGCCATTTCCTCCTCTGATATTGCGATACTTTGCCTCAAGCCCGACCAATTCGAAGGCTGGCTGAAACAGAACGGGTCGGCGATTTCGAGGGATAAGCCGCTGCTTTCCTGCATGACCGGGTTCTCTCCGGATAGACTGGCGGAAATGACCTCCGCAAGGAATGTTGCCCAGTTCATGCCAAGCATCGTCATGGAACACGGCCGCATATTCCTGCCCGTTGCTTTTGGATCGAATCTCGCTCCTACGAAGAAGTTCCAGATTCGGAGGGTGTTGAGTGGCTTTGGAAAAGTACAGGTTGTCCACCAGAATGAGATGCCGAAATATACTCTGGTTTCTATGGCTCCTGCCTTGTTCTCCAGTTTCATAGATTCGCTTGCGGTCAACAGCGGCATTCCCAGGGAGCATGCGCTTTCCATGCTGATCGAATCCATGCCGGGCACATCCGCGATGTTGCGATCTTCCGATCCAACTAAGGTAATTGCGAAAGCCAGGACACCCGGAGGTTGGACCGATGTCGCCTTGACGACTTTAGAGGGATCGGGCCTAAACAGGATGAGCAAGAGGATGTTTGATGCCCTAAAAAGGAAGCATGTCGCCTCTGGTTGGCTCAAGGAAAAGAAAAAGTAGTATGTCGGGAGTCAATCTTCCGCCTACTTCATCTCATCAATATCCGGCGTGAGGAACTTCCAAATTGCCGGGAAGAGCTTGCTTTCCGCTATTCTCAGGTGCTCCCGGAATGTGCTCTCAGGCATTTTCAGTTTTTTTGCGATCGTCTCCAAATCAAATTCCCGCGGGTATGAATAATAGCCGTACTTGCATGCCATCTCGTATGCCCAGCGTTGCTTTTCAGTCAACTTGGAGAATGCGCTTGGCATGAACAGGTTCAAATCCTCCTCCCGAAGCGAGAGCATTTCCGCCCACGCCTCCTTCCTGCTCTTGTTCATGCGCTCCATGAGCCTTTTAATGTGCTTCTTGTCCATTGCCGCAATTTCCCAATACTCAAAGCCGCCCTTGGCAATCGGCGGCCTTAGCTGGAATACGCTCCCGTCCAGCAGGATCGTGTGATAAGCTCGGTTTGCAGGCATCTTGAAAATCACCTGCCTTCCCTGCGCCTTGAGGATCTGGATGCGCGGATCCGAGATTACGGTTTTCATCAATTTCTCTGCATCCTTCCCGAATACCAGCCCCACCCTTGTGATGACGGTTGTTTCACCCTCCTGGTAGGTGTTGAGGTAATATGATGTGAATACCGCATCCAGGTTCCGGGTTTTCTCCGTAACATATGAGTTCGCATGCCAGAACTTGATTTTCGCGACCCACATATTTTATCAAAATAATTAGTTGACTAGGGTATAAATTACCGCGTTAATTTCCTGACAACCCCGCTGATCGAATCCACCTCCACAAAATCCCCATCCTTGAGCACTTTTGTTGCAAATTTGGTCCCGATGACGCACGCCTTCCGAAGTTCCCTGCTCACAATTGCGGCATGGCATGTAAGCCCTCCTTGGTCCGTTACAATTGCCCCTGCCTTTTTCATGGCAGGAACCATCACGGGGCTTGTTGCTTGGGAGACCAGGATATCCCCCTCCTTCAATTTCTTCATATCGTGTGCATTGAGTATAATTTTGACAGTTCCCTTGACCAATCCCCCCGAAAATGCCGGCTGCCCCTTCAATTCCCTTTGCTCCAAATCAACGGCGGCTTCCCCCACGTTTTGCTTCATGAATTTTTCCGCTGCCTTTCCGGTGAGCATCTTAAGGCCGGAATATGGGAAATACACGAGCAATTTCATCCTCTCATTCAATATTTCCGCGTCAAATTTTCCCGCGAGCAGCAGAGGCAATTCAGTATGCCGCAAATAGCCCAGCTGCTTGATGCTGACCCCGGCCCTTTTCGCTATTTCCCTGCGCAGTGGCATCAACGCGTGGAACGACCTGTAGCAAATCTGCTTCCTAATCTCCTTTTGCCAGCTAAATGTCCTTGCAATCTCCAGAAGTCTTTTCCCCTGCGAATCAATTTTGAAGAACTTTTCCAGGGCCTTTTGCTTTTGCG
>Ga0209542_10013902_pt1 | contig 13774 bp, 9 predicted proteins | sample RifCSPhighO2_01_FD_184028 | JGI IMG/M metagenome (GOLD analysis project Ga0209542, IMG submission 184028) | Soil microbial communities from Rifle, Colorado - Rifle CSP2_plank highO2_0.1 (SPAdes) (version 2) | ecosystem: Environmental > Terrestrial > Deep subsurface > Rock core/Sediment ...
TATCAACGATGTTGATCAACGGCTGATCGTGTATAAATCTATCGATATTTACTATAATATTTTCATAACGACGAGTAAAATTATTATCTGACATTCCTGCTAAATGGGGAGAAATGACGACATTGCGGAATGAACGTAATGGATGATTTTCTGGAAGCGGTTCCGGATCAGTTACATCAAGTCCAACCCCGTGAAACTTTCCATTTTTGAGAGCTTCCAACAATGCTTCGGTCTGCACTAAACCACCACGAGACACATTCACAAAATATGCCGAATCCTTCATGGCCGCAAATTCTGCAGGCCCAAATATTCCTTTACTCTGAGAAGTAAGTGGAGCAGCGCAGATAATCACATCAGCTTGAGGTAAGATCTTGAGAAGCTGCTCAGGCAAGTAAACTTTTTCAATAATAGTGAGATAAGGAAGATTTTCATTATTCACCGCCAACACTTTCATGCCGAAGGCTGCCAGTTTCTCTACGATGAGCATACCTATGCCACCACAACCGACAACCACCGCAACTTTGCCACGAAGTTCAATCGGGCGCGGCATGGTAAATTTTTGATCTTTTGCAATAGTGAGATGAAGATTTCTGGTTAAGGTGAGAAGCAACGCTAAAGCGTGGTCGGAAACACCGGGACCTTGCAGAATCTTGCCATTGGTAAGGACTATAGAACTTTCTACCACTTCAGGTATCAAATAATGCTCAATGCCGGCGCCAGTAGCATGAATCCAACGCAGATTACTCGCTTTACTGATCAGATCTGCATCTAACACTTCGTCTAAAACTGCCCGATCAGCGCTGATAAGAGCATCCACAGTTGATATAATTTCATTAATGATATTACGGGCTACTGGAATTAACTCGGCAGTAGGAAAAGTAGATTTCAGCGTCTCTATCTGGTTAGGAGTAAAACCTAACAAAGCCAGACGTTTATTATGAGTATCCATGCTCTTAAAACAGGTCATTTATTTATAAGCCTTGTCGAACTTGAGTACTGCTCAGTTCGATAAATAATATAAAGGATTCTGGAAAGAACTCAGCATGGCTATTTTAAATGCGACCTATGCCCCAATCTACGGAGAGATGGAAGAGATAGCTCTGTACTGGTACCAGCGCAAGGTCTTAGATGGAAAGAGTTTTGCTGACTTATTTGTATTTGAAGGGTTTCCTTTAGGGTGGTTCTATGAACGTATGTTCTTCCTGGTGATGATGCCAAAGCAACTTAACATGTATGATCTTCTTAAACGCAAAGAAAAACTTACCGCTAAAAAAAAAGTAGAATTCAGCCTATTTAGTTCAGTTCTTCCCAAGCTCATTTCTGTAAACGAGAAACGAAAAAGGTCCATCGCTAAGTCTCAACCCGCGAAAGCTTCTTCCCCACAACCAAAAGTTCTCTTTCTTACGTATACTAATCAATTAGAAAAAGATGGCAAAATCTATCGTCTCCAAGAGATAATTGATGAAATTGCGAAAAGAAATAAACTAGCTCCCTTTCCAGTACTAATTGATCCTTTTTCCAGTAAACGATACCAGCTACTAAAAAATAACAATAGCATATACCAATACAGCGACCAGGAAATTATCCAGAAAGCAAAAGTGAAGGCAAAAGAACTATACCAGAAAATACAAAGTTTATCTGAAGAACAAAAGGAAAAAATATTCTCATTAGGAGAGAACAATTTCTGGCCCTATTGTAAATACCTATTTCATTTTCATTTTTCTCGAGAGATGCTTTTCCAACTAGCCTTTCATTATTATTTATTTGATAAAATCATCCGCGAGGAAAAGATTATCTGTGGGGTACTTACCTCTCCAGGAAGTAGTGTAGAAAAATGTTTAATTGCCGCGTCAAAGAACAATAATATTTCTGCCCTAGTTATTCAGCATGGAATTACTGACCAGCCCATCCACAATGTTGGAAGCGCTCATTATGCCGTTTTTGGAAAACATAATCAAAAACAATTTATGAATTGGGGCATTGCTAAGGAAAATATCCATATAACCGGGCCAATCATATACAACGATATTTCTAAATATAAAAGAAAAAAATCTCAACAGAAAATCAAAGAAATTCTTATTACCACCCAAACCCTCATTGAAGTAAATTTAATTTCCAAGGAGATCTATTTTGAATGTTTTAAACAAATTATTGCGGCCCTGCAGAGTATTCCTAATGTGCATATCACCATCAAAACCCATCCACGGGAGGTTCATCATCAGGAATACGATGCCTTCGTAAGTGAAAATGTTTCCACCAATCATCTTAAAGGAAACGAGAATCTCTATACCTTATTGTCCCAATGCGATCTTCTGATAAACTTTTATGGGACCAGCACGGTCTTAGAAGCGGCTATCCTAGACAAGCCCAGCATCACTATTGACCTTCCGAATCTCACTCAAAATTTTTACCAGGATTATGATCCTTCTTGCAGGATTAAATACGAAGAAGGCAGAATTAAAGAAGCGGTGCAAGAGATGCTTGAAAATCCTACTCTTTTGCAAGAGAAGCGAGAGAAGCTGGTAAAAGACTGGTGTTATGTAGTTGATGGAAAAGCGCATCAGCGAGTAGTTGACGTGATAGAGAAGTTGAGTGGGAAGTGATTATTTTCCATACATTAATCCTACCTCAACAACCCATCTCCATCAATAAACACCGCATCCACATACTTAAACATCTGTACTCCTTCCTTAAACGAACCTACCACGGGCACATTCGCCTTACCATCTAAATTCATTAGCAACGCTTCTATGAAATTAGCGCCACTCTGATGCGCAAGAGGATACCCGCCGCCAAAACGAGGATTGATTTCTGATACCACGAAGCCGTCTTTGGTTTCAAAGCAATCTAGATCGATCGGCCCCACTAATCCCAGTTTCGAAACCACCTCTCGACATAACTCTATCAACTGCATATTCTTTACACCAATTGCTTTATCGGTCTCCCCTGACCTCATAAGTATTTTCTTCTTCGGAAAAATATGGATAACTTCGCCGCTATGAAAATCTGCATACACGTCAACTCCCCATTCTTGATTAGCCACAAAAGTCTGGACCAACATCCCTGGTTCTTTAGAAAAAGCCATGCGCAATTGCTCCAGATTTTCAACTTTGGCCAACCCTATACTAGCGCTTCCCTTCCTCGGTTTCAAAAAGAGAGGAAACTGCAAATCTCCTACGCTTAACTTTTCCTCCACTTCTTCCAATGAGATAAAACTGGGGATACTCCTAAACCCATTTTCTACCAAAAATTGGTGCAACAGATACTTATCAAAACAAATCTCCACCGCTTCTTTTCCAGAGACTATGGGAAAAATACCTTCAGCTTTCAATCGATCCGCATTTTCCGCCAGCAATGATAATTCTGGATCGACCACAGAAAGAATCGCCTTTACCTTATTTTTTTTACAAATATTAATGATAGCGCCTATATAATCAGCACTTCCGTAGGGAGGCACCACGAAACTGCCATCTGCATGGTAAAGTGCTGGAGCTGTAGAACTACAATCCGCAGCAAAAATCTTCCCGCCTCTTTTCGAAAAATATTCTTTAAAATAGCGAACAACTAAGTTTCGTCGTCCTGCGCTCAACAATAAAATATTCATCTTAGTCACGTATCTTTTTTTCTAATAACGCTTTATTCTTAAGATCTACATTTATGACGGCATCATAGATTATATCAGCGGCATTTCCTTTTCCAAAAGGATTCTGTATTGTTCTTAATTGATCGATAAATGCCTGATCATACAAAGCCTTCTCTATAGCTGCCTTTATCTCGGCCACAGCATAGCCGCAATCGATGACATTGCTGGTCCTTCCCCTACCTTTTTGCCTATTTCCTATGTTAACCACTGGAGTCTGAAAGGTAGGGGCTTCCAGCAATCCACTGCTAGAATTACCCACCATAACTGAACAATGGTTCAGTAAACTTGCATACAAGCCTCGCTTCAAATGATGTACTAACTTCAAGTTTGGATATTCAGCGGCTGCTTTTTCCAACGCTTCAACAATGGCCAAACGAGAAGTATCCTGGTTAGGATAGAGAGCAATTACCTGCATCCCAAAAGAGAGAACCGCCTCTAAAGCATGGTGTATCTGTCTCGCGGTATCCTGGTACTCCAACGTAACCGGATGGTAGACAAACAAGATAACTCCTTTGGAGAAATCGATTCCTAACAGAGAGGCTAATTCTTCTGGAGAGAAAGTAGCCTCAGCAGCAAGCAAATCTACCGCCATCGAACCGCTGAGCTTTATTCTCCACTCCTCTTCTCCCATAAGACGCAGATTCTGCGCTCCTCGTTCATCTACCGGAAAATGCAAATGGCTAATCTTGGTAGTAGCATGCCGCATCTTATCGTCTATCGCTCCTTCTGTTACAACTCCACCAGCGATATGGACGACTGGAATAGTAAACGGGCTGGCCGCAACCGCTGCTGCTAAGGTTTCAAACCGATCAGAAATTAAAACCAGTACATCTGGCTGCAGCTGCGCTAACGCTGAACTCATTTTCTGGACAATAGTGCCCATCGCTTTGGCAATCTCTTGCGGGGAATCTGAGGCCAATTCCATATCTATCCTGGCCGCAATGGAGAAACCATCATCAATGATATCTTTGATTGTATCCCCCATGCCTTTCATGAGATGCGAACCGGTAACCAATAATTGTAATTCCAGATCAGGATTAGCTTGTATTTTCTTCAATAACTTTTTAAGGATCCCGTACTCTGCCCTGCTCACTGTAACCACAGCGATTTTTCGTTTAGATTTTTTGTCCAGCATATTTCCGCCGTCAATATCTTCCCATTGTAAGGGATTATCTGCTTTAATATCACGCACCGTCTTCTTTCCCAGCAAATTCCAATAATACTTCGGCTTAATGCCTGTTCCTGGTTTTTTCATGCGCACCATTCCTTCCGTAAGCACGGTACCGGCAGGGATATCGACATGTGCCACCACGCTCCGTCGAGCTGTTCTTGCCACTTCTTCTTCACGCAGTGTTCGCCGTTTCACTCCATCACCTAGAGCCTGTTCTATATTTCTGACTGCCCGCACTAAAGCTTCTAACTCTCCGAAAACTAACGATGCTTTATGATCCGGCCCAGGCATGTTTTTATCGAGTGTAAAATGACGCTCTAAGACTCTTGCTCCTAACCCCACCGCAACCGTCGAAGCTTCTATACCAAGAGTATGATCAGAATAACCGATCTGAAGTGTAGGATACCGTTCACCCAAACGAGCAATAACATTCAGATTTGCGTCAGAAAACTGAGTAGGGTAATCAGATACTGCATGGAGCAAGATTATTTGTTCATTTCCTACTTCTTGACATATTTGAATTGCTTCATCAATCTCTTCATAGCTGGCCATCCCTGTTGAGATGATCATCGGCTTTCCACATCGAGCCGTATCTTTCAACAACGGCAGATTAGTGATATGCGGTGATCCTATCTTATAGGCGGGAGGATCAACTTTCTTTAAAATTTCCAGGCTTTCTGCATCAGAAGCAGTAGAAAGGAAAATAATGCCTTTCTTTGCCGCATACTCTGCCAGCATCTTGGTCTGCTCTTCTGTAATTTTCAATCGTTCCAACATAGTTTGATAATTTCCTTCTGGACCATCATTTTCTTTCTGATAGGTAACTTTCGGAGTAAACTTGCTTGTCCCAGTTTTAGGATCAAAGTTTTGAAACTTCACTGCATCTGCACCTGCTTCGACTGCTAGATCTATTAATTTCTGAGCAATGTCCATATTCCCATTATGATTAACGCCAATTTCTGCGATAATGAAAGTAGGGCAATCATCTCCAACTTGTTTGCCAGCAATAGAAATTGATTTTCTAAAAGAAGCGTTACTATTCATGGTCCGTTCCGCCCACGACTTTTCAGCAATCTGCCAATCGAGATAAGTATCAATATCCAGCGAATCATCCGGGGACATAATTACGGGAAGATTCTTGTCACCATATAAATTACCAGTAGAAAGAAATACTTCTTTCTTCATCACATAGACGGCGCCATTAAGGATGTAATGGGTTCTTCGTAAAGATCTGTTAAAAAACGCATTCTTGTTTTGAAAAACTAATTTTCCTTCCTCTTCCACAAACATAAGTTCTGGTTTTTCTTTCACCAATACCACGGTTTGGCTGGAATCAGCATCATTGTCAACTAATTCCTTAATACATTTTTCAATCTCAGCAGTCTTCCGAAATGGGCAGGTTGGCTGTAAAAGAACCACTAGATCATATTCTTCCTTATGCTCTTTCTCAAATTCTGTCACCACATAACGCAAAGAATCCTGCGAAGTGGTAGTATCTTCTGCCAAATGAGCCGGCCTTTTTTGCACTAAACAGGGAAATCTGCTGCTTACTTTCAGAATTTCATCACTGTCGCTGGAAACGACGATCTTATCGATCAGCGCTGATTGTGCTGCCGCTTGGATGGTATGTCCTATCAAAGGAATCCCACCTAACTTTTTTATATTTTTCCCGGGAAGTCTTTTTGATCCCCCTCGAGCTAAAATCACCGCAAGTATCTTTTTCTGCTTATACATTTTCTAAACCCTAATACCACTTATACAATATTTCTTCGTCAAAATTGATTCTTAAATCTTTAGTATCCTTGTTCTAAATCAACAGCATTGATAACCTTCCCGGTAGCAGCAAAAAGCCGTAAGTTCTTGATGACATCATCTAGATGCGGCGCTCCTTCAGCCAATGAGGCCTTATAAGGAGAGAGGATGATATTATCCAGCTTTTCAAAAGGATATGTGGTTGAATATGTCACCGCATTAACATTTTTCACAAAATCATCATACCACACATCAATTGCCGCTGCTCTAATGTGTTTATTCTTTAATGCCAAATATAATGCTTCTTGATTAATAACCGGACCCCTGCCTACATTGATCAAGCCAGCAGATTTTTTCATCAGCGCAATTTCCTTCGCGCCAATTAAATTCCTGGTAGTAGGAGTCAACGGTAAAGTAACTATAATATAATCAGCTTGGGAAAGTACCTTCGGCAAATCCTGAGTAAAATAATGTATTGCATTTTGTTCTCCGGCTGCTGGTTGGTGACGATTAAAAATGAATTGTGTACAGCCAAAAGTATAAAGAAAATCAGACACTTGTTTTCCGATTTTCCCATATCCTAAAATACCCACTACTTTTCCTTTTAGAGTTTCTGTTGCTGGTTCCTTTCCCGACAGAGTTAACTTCCTAATTAAAGCCAGTAGCAAGGAAACTGCATATTCAGCAACATGATAACTATTGGAATGCGAATTACAGAGCAGAATAGCTTTCTGTTTCAGCAAAGAAAGAGGTAATTTTTCCACACCGGCGCTGGGTGTTTGGATCAATTTCAAGTTAGGGCAATTAGCCAATACTTTTTCTGAAACTTTCATTCCCAGCAAAACATCCGCTGACTGCGCCCAAAAAAGTAGATTTTCTTCCGAAAAGTCATCGGGAAAAATTAAATGGATGCAAAGATAAGAGAGTTAACATTTTTTATTTTACAAATTGTTGTTCGCGCACAAATTCTTCGAGGTAGTGGGCTCCTTTCGCAAATGCAACTTCTTCTACGCCCAAACTTATTCTAATATGATCATCCCAATTCTCTCCAAAGACAATTCCTGGCGTGGCCGCTACCCCTTTATTTTCGACTAATTTGCTGCAAAATTCATCAGATCCTAACCCTAACTCAGAGATATTGAGAAAACAAAATTGGCTTCCCCGAGGTTGAACCAGCTTCAAGAGCGTATTTCGTGAAACCATCTTTTGAAGTTCCGCCGCATTTTTCTGTAGCACGATACGAAAAGAAGACAAATAATCTGCAGGTAAAGAAAAAGCAGCACATGATCCTTTTTGAACGAAAGTACAAACATTGGTATTGATATGATGCTGCATTTCCGCGATATGCTGCGCGATGGGAAGAGGAGCTACCAGATAACCTAATCTCCATCCGGTCATGCTATAGGACTTACTGAAACCATTGACTATGATCAGTTTTTCCGCTACTTCTTTGACTGAACCTAGGCTGAAATGGGCTTGATCTGCATACACTAATTTTTCATATACTTCATCAGAGAGAATGTAAAAATCGTGCTGTATAGCTAATGTAGAAAGCTCCCGTAGTTGCTCTCTGGAAAAAATTTTGCCAGTGGGATTATGAGGACTATTGAGAATAAGTAGTTTTGTCTTTGAAGTGATATTTTTTTTAATTTCTTCCATATTTAGAGAAAAATCATCTTTTTTAAGATCGACGGTGCGTATGGTAACCGAAGGCTCAACTAATTTCAATTGCGGGATATAACTGGGATAGCATGGAGTGATAACAATAACTTCGTCGCCAGATTCCACTAAGGCCAATAAACTCAAATAGATCGCTTGCTTCGCTCCAGTGGTCATAACAATGTTTTGGATATCACAAGACATACCATTCTCTTCCGCAAGTTTCTTCTTAATCAATTCCCGTAATTCAACTAATCCTTGCTTATGAGAATATTTTGTGTATCCTGAATGTAACGCTGTAATCGTGGCTTCTTTTATTTCAACCGGAGTAGGGTAGGGAGATTCACCTAGGCCGAAAGAAATAAGTTCTTTTCCTTCTTTAATCCTCTTCCGGGTAGCCTCGCTTACTTTCAAGAAAAGTGAAGCGCCACTGAAATCCATTCGTTTATTTTGTAGATTCATCATATAAGTTTACCTAAATTAAAAAAAATAAAAATCTATTCTTCCTCTGCCCAGACTGGCTTTTTTAACTTCCAGGCGCCGTCGAAGAATTCCCAGAGATTTTTATTTCTAAATCTCTCAATACATTCCCAAAAACGTTCTTCGGTTATGCCCATGTAGTCAAGAAAATCTTGGAAATACTTTTTAGGAAACTCTTGGTCAAATTTTTTTACTAGGGCGACTGCTTCTTCTCGAGTAATTTTATTGTTCCGACATTCCTGCGCAGCATCATAGGTTGCCCGGCCGATCCCAAACTTAACTAATTGAGTATAGTAATGGAAAGGATCACTTTTATCATCGATACTGCTATATTTAGAGTAAGACCCCTCTGTACGCTCCGTGTTTGCTTCGAACCCAATATTTTCCACAGCGTAATAGTATGCTTCCTGAGGATCCCATCGGACATACCATCCTAAATAATGGACTTGAATCCCTTTTGTATCATATTCTTCTGGATCAATGGGAAGATATGCTTTCAGGTCAGTCATACTGGCCCAATACTTTTCAATTAATTCCTTTATCGGGACTCCGCCCAAACACATACTGTCATAATCAGCGCCAGTGTGATAATGTTTTTTACGTTGCGCTCCGTCATTCCCTGGGTCGCCATAATCGACCCCTGGTTCTCCATAAAAGACCAGAGGAATATTAAACTTAGCCGCGATCTTAGGCGCTAGATTCTTTTGTCCAAGAATAAACGGTTGGAAAGGATGCAACAAATTTTCAAACGCTAGTTTAGTCAAGAGTTTGTGTACCCTTCCATTAGGATGAAAAAGAATATTATCAAATCCTGCATCAATCCAATGCTGCATATTTCGCCAACCTACCTCAGTATACATGTGCGGCGCCCAAGTTACCGTGAGAGGATTCATTTTAAACTTATATTTTAAGAGGTGAGCTACCATGACGCTATCTTTTCCACCACTGCCGGAAACAATACAATCATGTGAGCCGTCATTCCTCCTATATTTATCACATAAATCCCATAATAATTTCTCTCGTCCCTGCCAATCGATCTGATTCATTTTCTGTTCATGATATCGGCAGGCCGCGCATACTCCCGCCTCATCAAAATCGATAGTCTCCGTTACTGAATTGGAATCGTGCTTAAACTCAGATTTCTTGGCTAAAGGCCGCTGGTTTGAGATGATACATTTTGTACAGTATTTAACCTCCCTAGGTAATCCGTAAGGAACATCCACTGTTCCTATTTGTTCTGTTTGTCGATGTGCATTGTCTGATCTAGTTTCTGCCATTTTTCCACCTCATGTGTTAGCAAATAAATTAAGTATATCTAATCCGAACTCTCCACTTTTTTCAGGATGAAATTGACATCCGTAGATGTTTCCTTTTTTAAAAACTGCGCAGAATTTTTGCCCACCATATTCAGTTGTAGCTAATACCATCCTTGGATTATCTGGAACAATATAATACGAATGAATAAAATAAACCTTAGCCCCAGAAGGAGTATTGGATAAAATAGTATTCTTCCATGCTCCTTCCAGAATCGGAACTAAGGAATTCCAGGCCACGTGTGGTACACGATAACCAGGAAGAGCAACTTCTTGAGGAGCTCTGAACTTGACAACTTTTCCTTTAACCGCTTCCAATCCTTGGTGGATCCCAAACTCTTCACTCTCACTCATCAATAATTGCGCTCCTAAACAGATTCCTAGCAAGGGCTTGCCTGATGCGATATACTCCTGTATTGCAGATACTAACTTTCTTTTTCTTAATTGCGCCATCCCTTCCTCAAACGCGCCAACCCCTGGTAAAACTACATAGCTCGCTTCCATAACTTCTTCAGGCTTACTTATAACTTTGACTTGGCATCCTATTTTTTGAAATGCGCTGATAACGCTCATGATATTTCCTACACCATAATCGATGATGCAAATAACCTTACCCTGCTGAGAACGAGCAATTTCTGCTTTGTTAGATTCATGATTTTTCCTAAACTGTATTTTGGATCGTACCGCATTGTTCTCCAAACTTTCTTTAATTTCCGGTATGGTAGACTTCTGGTAATGCAATATTGAACCTATGGCGACTGCATCACAATTTGTTTCCGTTGCACACTTTACCACCTGGATAGGATTTCCTGCGCCTCCTGAAGCGATAACTGGGACAGACACTAATGTTGAAATTTTCTGCATTAATTCGAGGTCATACCCAGATTCGCATCCATCCCGGTCTACAGAAGTGATGAGCAATTCACCAGCCCCTAATTCCACCAGTTTTACTGCCCATGCTACTGCATCCAGACCTGTTTTTTCCCGGCCATTATCAACATAAGCTTCCCAGGCATCCTTACCTAATTTTTTAGCTTCAACCGAACCGACAATACATTGTGAACCGAATCTCCTCGCCGCTTCGGTGATTAATTCTGGCCTCCTAGTAGCCGCAGTATTTATAGCGACTTTATCGGCGCCAGCATTCAAGAGCTTTTGAATATCTTCTAAGCTTCGAACTCCCCCTCCTACGGTCATCGGGACAAAGACCCCTAAAGAAATCGCTTCCTTGACTACCTCAGAGAGATTGTTTCTCTCATATAAACTAGCCACGATGTCAATATATAAAATTTCATCTGCTCCCTGTTGGTAGTATTTCTTGGTCAACTCTGCCGGTTTTCCTACGATACGCAAACCTTCCAATTTTAGTCCTTTTACTACATTTGGGCCTTTGATATCTAACCTAGAAATGATGCGCATATTCCTCATAAATCAACCTTATAAAGATTATTTTTAAAGATTATGATATAAGGCGACTTTTTTGAGATTTGCTGCAGAACGAGACAAGAAAAGTTTTATAAAGAGAATACTTGTAATTTGGTCAAATGAAAAAGACCATCTTAGTTATGGGATATGATGTTGAAAGATACATGTCTCCAGAAGATAGGATGTCTTCTCTGCAGGGAGTTAAAAAAATAATCGCCCTCCATCGAAAATACCAAGCGCCTTTCACGTTCTTCATGCTCGGCAAACTGGTAGAACATGATGACTATGTCGCTGAATTGAAAAAAGAACTTGCCCTTGCCGGGAATTTAGCTGACATTCAACAACATACCTATTCTCATCCTCTCCTGAAATTTAATGCCCGGTACATGCAAGAAAAAAAAAGAGAACCTATCACTTTACCAGAAATAGATGCAGAAATTGCCAAAGCGAATCGATTGATAAAAGAGAAGTTAGGAGCGACCGTATTTGGATTGAAAACGCCTATCGGTTTTTACAAAGGCCTGCAGGGAGAAAAAGCCATATTAGATGTCCTTAAAAAGAATGGCATCCGTTTTGTTTCATCAGATTTAGTCGGGAAGGGAGATCATCCTCCAGCCTTATTGGAAGATGAGGGAAAAGAAAGATGCCACTACTTTTACGAAAATGGTTTATTCGAGATCCCCACCCATGGCTGGCATGATACCCATATACTGTTGAAGAACATGTCTCCTTATAAAAATGTTGCAGAAGCCTGCGACTACTACACAAGCGAACTAGTAAAGGCCAATGGGAATTATGTGATGTATGCGCCTAATTTACACCCCTTCATTTATAGCAACAACTATGATCCTCAAGCAGCCATTGTGGAGACATTTTTATCTTTTGCAAAAGCGCACAAAATGCAAGTAATGAGCTACGCTCAATATTTTGAACACGTTAGCAAAACCAAACATTAACAAGCTTTTTCTAAGATTAAGATTCAAGGAAGAAGAATTTTCCGAAGATCAGAGAAATTATACACCATGAAATCTACTTTTGATGCATCGAATTTCTGTACATCGTCTAAACCCCAGGCTACCGCTATCATTTTTGTGCCAAGCTTATGGGACGTTTCAATATCAGTAATGGTATCGCCCACATAATAGCATCCTACAAAATCGCGAGGTGAGAAATAGTCTCGTAAACGCTGATACTTTCTATCAGCATGAATTTGAACCTGCCCAACAGAGCCGGTAAATATCACCTTTGAAAAAAAATCGAAAATACCTAATTTTCTCAGCTGCATTACGCTGTTGTCGACATTATCTCTTAGAGATAAAAGCACTAATTCGTAGTTTTTTTCCTGCAGCTCAGCTAGGAGTGGCAGTACTGCTTCATGCAGCCTATCCAGATCTAAATATCTACCCTCTTCAAGGATAGAATTTCTATGCTGTTTAAAATTAATAATTTTATCCGAAGAGAGAAAATATTCTTGTACTAATATCTGGGCATCTTTTATTCCTTTCTTTTTAAGATTGAGATATTTTTCTTTGGAAAGAGGAGAAACTCTTATCTCTTCACAACATTCACAAAATACAGCATAATAACGTTCAATTACGTCTAGAAGAGTGCCGTCGAGATCAAAGATTATTCTCTGGTTTATTTTCTTATCCATAACTATAACAATTTATAATTTCTAGGCACTCTTTGGCCATTTTGCTCTACAAAAACTTCGTCCCAATGCCGAAACATCCATAAGCCGTCTTTAAATTCTCCTAATTTGGATTCCACCCTCTCTCCGGCAAATAACTTTAACATTAACAATGGTGTATTCAATCCGCTAGCGATAGTGTGCGCATGAGTAGCGCCGATGCGAGGATTTATTTCAAAAATGGAAACTTCCTCGGTCTGTAGATCTTTGAAGATCTGTACATTGATAGGGCCAACCAAACCCAATTTTTCCACCACTTCTTTGGCCATGGTAATCAACTGCGGATCCTTAACTGTAACTCCCCTATACGCTGCTCCATACCTTACTTCTTCCCTAGTTCTAGGGACTACCCCAATAACTTTGCCGTTAAAATCAGCAGCAACATCGACACTGAACTCTTTCCTTGCACCCATATACTTCTGAACAATAGGGATAGGTACGAGGGGCGCTTTCTCTTTAAGCTCCTCTAAATTATGGATAACATAGGTATGTTTTGATCCCGTCCCTATACGTGGTTTGATAAATAATGGGAATTGCAATTCTCCTGCTTCAATCTTTCGGATTGCTTCGTCAAGCAGAAATGTCGGTACCGTTTCAAAAGATTTTTCTTTAAAATAAGTATAAGCCACATACTTATCATC
>Ga0209542_10013903_pt1 | contig 13772 bp, 18 predicted proteins | sample RifCSPhighO2_01_FD_184028 | JGI IMG/M metagenome (GOLD analysis project Ga0209542, IMG submission 184028) | Soil microbial communities from Rifle, Colorado - Rifle CSP2_plank highO2_0.1 (SPAdes) (version 2) | ecosystem: Environmental > Terrestrial > Deep subsurface > Rock core/Sediment ...
TACTCTAGTTAAAATTGCAAAAGCCTTAAAAGTTTCTCCAAAAGATCTGCTTTGAACCCATTTTGGGGGCTTCCCTTTAACTAAAACTGTAATATAAAATTTAAATTAAGATATTTTAGATTCATCCTAACCCGATATTCTTCGGCCGGCAAGTGAACTAGTTATACGGAACTTATATGAGTTCTGACTAAACACAAGCCGGTTTTTTCAATTTCAAAACTCTTGTTGTCTTAACTTATATTCGTTCTAAGGAATCAATCGGGGGTAGAAACCTGAGTTTATTCTCCCGATTGAGCTCAGGTTTTTTAGTGATTTAAAACGTGAGTTCATGGTCGTAGAGGGCTCGGGCATTACGAGTGTCTTAGACGACATTAAATAAAACTAAGCAAAGTGAATGACGACCGACCGAAACGACCGACGGGCAGAACTAAGGGACGCGTCCTCTCTGGTATGTAGATCAAACATTAGTTACAAGGTTTACATATTAACGGGACTGTTTTACAAGCTTCGCTTGCGTTATTAGAAATCTGCTGCCCAGAGGGAGTGAGGGAGGGAAGATATTGTTTAGGAGGAGAGATGCAGAACAAAAACGAAAGTCGACAAATCGACAAAAAAACTACAAAACAAGTGCGTATAGATGCTGATCTGCATAGATTATTAAAAATTAAAGCAGCGACCGAAAAAACAAGCATTAAGGTCCTTCTGGAAGAGGCTATTGCAGATATTCTGGAAGTGAAAGAGGCTAATATATGACTATTCAAAGAGCAAGAGAAATTCTAGGAACTGAGATTGTAAGCCTTTCAGATCAAGAGGTTACAAACCTAATCTATTCGACCGGGCAATTCGCTGATACCCTCCTGGATGTAATAGTCAATACATTTACTACCAATCACAAGGGGTTGATTAAAAAGAAGAGAAAAGCTAATAATAAAGATACAAATTAATGAACAATCACCCTTTAGTAGATAAACTAGATATTGCCTCAAAATATTGTGTTATCTACGTACGTGTTAGTAGTGATCGCCAGGTTGATGGATTCTCCCTTGACTCTCAAGTAGAGTTTTGTACTAAAAGAGCCGAGGAGTCAGGCTATATTGTTATTAAGGTATTCCGTGAAGAAGGTCTAAGTGCTAAAAACACCAACAGGCCTCAACTACAGGAAATGCTTACTTTTTGTAAAAATAAAGCTAATAGAATATCAGCAATATTTGTCTATAGTCTATCAAGGTTAAACCGCAATACTTTGGATTTTTTAGGACTGAAGTTCCTACTCTCTAAGCTAGGTATATCTATCCTTAGTTGTACTGAACCGAACTCTGATACACCAGAGGGCGACTTTATCTCAATGATCCTATCCGGAGCAGCCGAATTGGATAATAAAACCAAAGCCAGGGTTATTTCAGCTAATATGCACAAGAGATACCTTGCAGGATATGTTACTAATGCTAAGACTCCAATTGGGTATAAAATAGCACCAGTTAATGGCAGACCAGGACAGGTTATTGACCCGGATACTTTTGAGATTGTTAAAAACACATGGCACAGAATAGATGAAGAAAAACTTAGCTTAAGAGAGGTAGCCAGCCTGTGGCATAAACTAGGTTTGAAGTCAGGTAATAAGCGATTTACCAAGTGGCATACCAGTGTCTTATCTAAGATATTTTCCAATAAGTTCTATATTGGCATTTTGACCTCTCCAACTTATCCAGAAGAGCCAAGAGGCATCCATGAACCTATGATAGATGAAGGGACGTTTTACCGTGTTAGAGAGCTTCTAACAGGACGTAAACTGCCTAACTCAGAGCGTAGGACTTTATTCAGAGAAGACTTCCCTTTAAGACAAATACTAAGATGTGTAGATTGTAGGGATATAGGAACAGACCGCAAACTTACCTCAGCCTGGTCAAAAGGGAAACGAATTAAATATGCCTATTACTTTTGTACTACCAGAGGTCTACCCCAAAGGGTTTAGCTGAAGACGCATTTGTTAAGCTACTCCAATCAATAAAGCCAACAGAGAAACAGATGCAGTTTTTTACCGAGATATTGCAAGAGAAGTATATTAACCGCTTTGCTACCTTAGCAGTTGCAGCTAAAGAGGTAGAGAAAGAGGTATCCGAACTAAAGGCTACGATTAAAACATTAAAGTATAAAAATCTAAAGGGTGTTTATTCTGATGATGAGTATAAGGAAATAAAAGACGAGCTAGAGACTCAGATGATTGTTAAACAAGGCATTGTATCAGAAAAGAAGATTGACCAACTGGATATTAAAACAACACTAGAATTTATGAAATACTACCTTACTCATTTAGATGAAGTTTGGTTAAAAGCCTCAGTTGAGGGTAAATACAAGATAGGGTGTTCGATATTCCCTAAAGGATTGTACTTTTTAACAAATTCTTATCAAACACCCCTGCTAGGCACAGGTTACAGGCTACCAAAAAGTGGTCGCAGCTTTAAGTGGACGGTGGGGGGATCGAACCCGCGACCTCCTCGGTGTAAACGAGGCGCTCTAACCAGCTGAGCTAACCGTCCTCTTAAATTGTATTGTACCAAAAATGGCACAAAAAAGCCCCCCGGATAACCGGAGGGCTTTAGACAGGAGAACCCTTACCTAAAACTCTATTTCAGCGCGAACGCTGAGACTTTGCTTTTTGGCTTAGATCTTCCCGGATGGGAGGTTTTTTAGGCCCCGATGGCAGCCAGGTGAGAACGGTCCCTGGTGGAACGCTCAGCCTTCCTAACCCGACGAGGGACGAGCTGCGGGCGAGCTGCCGCCACGTGCTCCAAATCGCGAGTCAGGTCTTTGCCGAATATCTTGCCGAAATTGGCCACTGACTTGGTGTCGAGCACCCGTTCCGCAAGCCCAAGGAGATTTCTCTCGATGTACTCCAGACTCATCCGGTCGCGGACTTTCGTCCAATCGACCTTGGGGTGCTTGTTCTGACTGACCATCTTGTCGAGGGACGCGAGGGCGGAGAGCAGGAAGATCTGATCCTCCGGGCTCATGACCTCGAAGTCGGTGTAGAGCTGCAAAGCCCTTTCCAACACGCGTTCCTTGTGGACCTCGTCGGCCGCGTTGACGATCCACACCGAAAGGTTGATGGCGTCCGACGTGATCTTGCGATACATGTACGGACGCTTCTGTCCCAATCGGGTGCTGATCTCAGCGAGCTGAGCTTCCAGTTCCGTCCGGACGTTGTCCGGGAGAGTCAGCTTCTTGAGCTGATCTTCGGCGATGGCGATCCGGGCAGTGGCGATAACGCCATTGCCATTATAGATCACACCCTGGTAGTTCTGCTGGCACAACATGTTCGTCAGCGGCTCGATTTCCACCAGCAGTTGCTGGCGAACTTCGGGGGGCAGCGAGACCTTGTTGAGGACCTGCGGGAGAAAGGTCTCCAACATCATGCGGGCCAATTCGGCCGAGCTCAGAGGAGCCTTGCTAGTCTGGGTTTCGGTCATAAGTCTTCGTCCTTTCTAAAATGACTTTTGGTCTTGCGACGGTAGGTCAGAAAGCTCTGAAGCGATTAGCCTATATAAACCTCCTAATATTCTTATTGTAAAGAACCTAGTAATTATACTACACTATAAGTCATTATTCAAATGACTTTCAAATCTGAAAATTTTAATGAGGATCCTAGCATAGAGGAACCCTGGGTTTAGGTTTTGGAGTTTGCTTTAACCAATCCCTGGTAGTAAAAGCTTCATGCGTTACCTCTTGAAGGGAAGGGTATTTAATATGAACACGCATGGCTGAATCTCCGGCCTTTATTAGCCAACCCCTACCCTCAGGAGTGTGAAGGTTTGGAATACCTTCTTGTTGAACTATAGTACGTACAGCAGTTAAATATCCTCCTATATAAATAGGGAAACTTCTATCCTCTAGTGGGAAAGGATATTCTAAAACAGCTTGTTCATAATGGTCAAGGCTTTCAGGAAAGTTTCTTATAGTTAAGTGACATCTACCAAGCTGATAATGATAAAAATAACCATACAAAGAGTTTAATTTCTCGTTTGCTAATAACTTTTCCAAAATCTGAATCGGTGGTTCTAAAACTTTAGGATCATTATATTTCTCGTAAAGATCAATACAGTTATTAATATACCAGTCAGTAAATTTATTGTTTTATTGAAGACAGAAATAACTACAGAGCCTATTAATTTCTCAAGCATGGATTATATTATACAACTTGTGCAGAACAGAGTATTTATTTTGAACCAAGTCCTCTTGGTGAAAAAGAACTTGTTCATTTTGAACCGCTCCTTCTTGAACTTCTCACCCATTTTAACAACTTAATGGAGGCATATCAAGCTTCACAGGAAGAAAGTTGATATAATTCACACTATGCTGGAAAGAGCTGTTCCTTTAAGTAGATCAGAATATACTGGTGGTGTTGGTGCCAGACCCAATCTTCCTGAATTTAATGTTCCTTACAAAGAACTTCCAATCCCAGGGATAATTTTGATTAAACCGGCAGAGTTAGAAGTTGGTGATCCTACGGATGTTTTTTTAAGCTATTCTCAGTATTCTTGTTCTGATTTTGCCTTTAGAGATAAGAAGGGGAAAAATATGCTTTTCTTCATGCCCTCGGAGGAACGTTAGGAGGACATACCCTTACAGGTGAACAAATTACAAAATTAGAACCCTTTAACGAGGGCGACGCTATTTTAGTTCAAAGTCCAAATAGTGTAACTCAAGAAACTTTAATAGACCGACTGTGTAACGACTTTGGTATTTCTATTGCCGTATCAATTCCCCTCGAGGATCTTCCAGGACACCCTGTATTAGATTGGTTTGATGTAATTTTTAGACCAATGACGAATGAGATCTTAGTAGCGAGACTTCATACAAAACAATTGCTAACCTTTCAAGGTTTTGAGGAGAAATAATATGTGTTCGACTCCTATCCTCTCCTTACAAAACTACGCACGAATTTCAAAAATCCAAAATTCCTTATTGAACCCTATTTTGAGGCTAAATTTGTCAAAAAACACCACTGTCCTTTCAGTGCCGGGAACAGGAGTTGAACCTGCACAGCCTTACGGCCACTACCACCTCAAGGTAGCGTGTATACCATTTCACCACCCCGGCAAGTTTGTACATTTTAACAGAAATTATATCATTTTTAAAAAAGGAGAAAAAGAAGGTTGAATCAAACTAAAAATTAAAGGGTAAATTATCTAAATAGTGGAGTACTAATTCTTCTAAATTTTCTGGGATGTCTAAACCATGAGCAGTTTTCACCAGATATATTCCCGGCCTATCAGAAAAATCTTTTACGATCAGTGAGGGATCTTCTATCCGATCCTCCTCAAAAAGTACAGCTACCTCCCAATCAGGATATTTCTCATTAAATTCAACTACAAGTTTTTCCGCGACTTCAGGTAAAATACAAGCGTTTCTTGGCCATGAGGGATCATTAAATACTGTATAAGGAGGATGGGGAATTCTAGACATACTTACTGTGGCATCCATATTTAGTACGCGAGCAACGGCTTCTGCTACTTGATATTTTGTTTCTCCCTCAATTGGAGAATCAGCAAAAGCTCTAGTTAATTGAGTTTGATCAACTCTGATTTCAATCGCCTCAGAACTCATAAAAATGATTATATCATATGTGCCGAAGACAGGATTTGAACCTGCACACCCTTACGGGCACTGCCATCTGAAGACAGCGTGTATACCATTTCACCACTTCGGCTTGTCCATATTTTAGACTAAATTCTATAACTTTGCGAGTTGTTGCAATAGTATGTTATCCTTTTGAGTAATTATGATCTCTCCAGAGAACGGACCTTTGATAGTTGGTTTAGGAGGAGGTTCTGGTTCTACTACCATAGAGGAGGTAGCTCTGGAGAAATTTAACAATATTGTTGGTATCACCCCAGTTTCAGATGATGGGGGACACTCAGGAAAAATTATTGATGTTTTAGGGGTAAATCCTCCTGGGGATGCCACCAGAAGGATCGCTGTTAGGATCAGAAACCAAAAAGTCAGAGAACTTTTTTTACATCGTTGGGACGGCGAGCATAATCTAAACGGCCACCGACCAATGAATGAGCTGTTAGCAGCTGCAGAAAGTCAAACCGGTTCACATTCCGCGGGAATTGAACTAATTGAAGAGGCTTTTGCTTCTTGGTATGTAGGAAGGGTGGTACCTGCCAGTAATGATCATGTTAGGCTCCGTGCCCTAATGTCTGATGGATCCATTCTAGACGGTGAACATTTATTAGATGAGCTTAAAACTAATGACCCCTATGTTAAGGATATTGTTTTCACTAAAAACAATGGTCATGGAACCGAAGCGACTGTGCCAGTTGCTTATCCAGAAGCACTGTTTTATATCCTAAAAAGTAGGTTAAATATAGCTTATCCTGGATCCTGGTGGGGATCAATTATGGCTATTACTAAAATTCCAGACATTGCCAGTGCTCTTTCGGAAAGTAAAGGTAAGTTAGCACTAATAACTAACGCTACCCGCAGTTTTGATACCCCGGATTGGAGTGCTTCAGAATTTTGTAGGAAATTTACAGAAACTGTTGATCGAAAACTAGATTTTGCTATTATTAATGTGCCAGATCACTCTTTTCCAGATAGTTACCAGAAGGAAAATTCATACCCCGTAGAACCAGACTTGGAGGAATGCCAAAAATATGCAGAAAAGGTCATCAGTGGGCCTTTTACCACAATAGAAGAAATCGGAGGCAAACCGGTTGTTAGGCACAACGGGAAGCGTATCAGCCAGATTTTATCTAAGATATTAGCTTGTTAGACCCTCTTTGATAGGGTTGACTTTCACCCTTAAAAATGGTTACCTAGATGGCATGCAAAAGGGCGAGTCTGTATTGCTAGCTAGTTGGTTTGGAGCAACACTAACTGGCTTTATCTTTGCCTTTTTTCTACTCCTTTATATCTCTTTTCCAGAGGTCACTCTTCCCAAAGCCACTACTTATCAACTCTATCAAGCCCTACCTCCTAGTGTTTCAGAAACGGAGGAAGGGATTATCTCCTCAGACGGCCGGATAAAAGCGATAGAAGAATTTTTTAACAGCTACAAATCCGTTTTATCCACTGAGGCTAATACATTTATATCTGTTGCTGATAAATATAATCTTGATTGGAGGCTTTTACCGGCTATTTCTATGCAGGAAAGTATTGGTGCCAGAAAAATGATCCAAAGTTCTTATAATCCCTTTGGATATGGAATTTACGGCAGTAAAGTCTTAAAGTTTGAATCTTTTTCAGAGGCTATAGATACAGTTGGTAGGGGACTTAGGGAAAATTATCTAAATGAAGGGCTACATTCTCCTGAACAAATCATGGTTAAATACACCCCACCATCAGTCGAAAAAGGTGGAGCTTGGGCTAAAGGCGTACGAAGCTTCATGGAAGAACTCCGCTAAGTAATCAACCCTATAGTTTGACTTTTGAGTCATTTTCTGATACAATATAGCTTGTCCTGGTATTTGTCCCCAAAGAATATCAGGATTTTTTTAATGATACAAAAACTATTACTCTTAGTTACATTACTTTTAATATCTTTAGTGATCCCATCTAATGTGGGTCAAACAGACTATACCCCTATTAATAGACAGGTAGTTCATCCTGAGCTACAAGTTAAAGAGGTTGATCCCAGGACCACTATTTTGGCAGCTTATTTTGCTAAATATAACTCTCCTTTTCAGTATCATGCCCAAGACTTTATTGATGCCTCTGATACTTATAATGTGGACTGGAGACTAGTCCCAGCTATTTCCGGAGTTGAATCAACTTTCGGTAAAAGATCCTATGGTTATAATGCCTGGGGTTGGGGTATTTATGGAGATCAGAGATTAAACTTCTCTTCTTGGAGAAAAGGTATTTTTACAGTCACAGAGGGCCTTAAGGAAAACTATATTGATAAGGGTTACACCGATCCTTTGATCATGAATAAAAAGTATGCTGCTTCTCCCACTTGGGGAGTTAGGGTTAACTTCTTTATGAATGATTTAGATAAATTTGCTACGGGTTACCAATCTGGTACAAGAGCTGCTACCCAACCTTTCACTAAGGTTGCTGCTGCTTCAGCCCAAATAAGTTTAGATAACTAGTGACTAGATACTAGATACTAGTTATAATGCCTTTATGAGGCTTTTCTTAGCTATTTTAGTTGGAAAACTTATTTCATTACTAACGCGTTCCCTAAACATAGGCGGTGGATCAGCTGCTCCAGGTCTATATGCTTTAAAGTTTGACCCTCATTTAATTGAAAAATTAAGCAAGAAAACTACTTATGCAAATGTATTAATCACGGGAACTAATGGCAAAACCACAACTGCCAGATTACTTGCTCATTTTGCCAAGGCTCATGGGTGGAAAGTTATAAGAAATCACACAGGTTCAAATTTAGAAAGAGGAATTGCTTCTTCCTTAATTGCTCATTATGATCTTTTTGGATACTTTAAAAAGAAAAACCTTAAAGAGCAGGGAATAGCAATCTGGGAAGCAGATGAAGCAGCCTTTAATAGCTTAGCCACAAAAATAAATCCTGAAGTAATTGTATTTTTAAATACATTCCGCGACCAATTAGACCGTTATGGGGAAGTTGATAGTGTGGTAAAAAAATGGCGTCAAACACTTAAAGATTTAGAGAAAAACGATCCAAGTGCCTCTCTTACTGTTATTTTTGCTAACGGGGACGATATTAATACAGCAAAACTGAAGAATGATTTCAAAGGTGAGGTAAGTTTATTTGGAATAGAAAATCATAAGATTAGAGGAGAAGGAAATACTCTTCAATATAGCCCTAAACTAGATATTGAAGCCAAAAAGATAAAATTTCATGGATTAAATGGCAGTTCCTTCAAGATTAAAGTTTATGAACAAGAAGAAAATATTAATTTACCGCTTCCTGGAGCATATAATGTATATAACTTTATTGCAGCAGCGGCAGTGGGAGCCTGTTTTGAATTTAAACTAAATATAATCAAAAACTCTCTTAAAAGTTTTTCTTCTGCTTTTGGAAGAGCAGAGAAACTTCCTTTTGGATATATTTTTCTTATTAAGAATCCTGAAGGAGCCACCCAGGTTTTTCAAACAATTGACCCTCAGATTAAAAAAAATGATAGATTACTTCTTGCTTTAAATGACAATTTAGCTGATGGGACAGATGTTTCTTGGATCTGGGATGCCGAGTTTGAGTCATTGCGAGGGCCGAAGACCCGTGGCAATCTCTTTAATGAGAAGATTGCTTCGTCGATGACTCCTCGCAATGACGTAATCTGCTCTGGTACCAGAGCAGCTGATCTAGCTGTTAGGTTAAAATATGCTGGCTTTAAGGCTTCTCAAATAACAGTTGAACCAAGCCTAGAAAGTGCCCTAGAAGCCGGCAGGGCAGGCCTACAAGGCTCACTTTACATCCTACCTACCTATACAGCCATGCTTGCAATTCAGGGCATTTTAGCTAAAATGGGTCTTAAAGGTGAGTACTGGAGAGAAACATGAACGAAAAAGAAAAAATACCATTTTCTAGAAATGATAGAAAGGAGTGGTTTGGTTTAGTTACTTTATTTAGCCTTTCAGGTGGAGTATCAATCTTACTGGCTTCTGCTGCTTATGCAGGAGATAGACCAGAAGCTGTGTATGGTTTTGTTGCAGGAGCAAGCTTAACAACTATCTCAGTACCTGGACTTTTATATTTCACCAGAGAAATACTGGCCAGCCTAGATTCCGCAAGTCACCATTAGACCTTAATTAGAGAATAGCCTACTTTTTTATTACTTTCTATAATATAACCAGAGGCTACAAATGTAGGGTTTTTACGAAGCCTGTAAATTAAAGCATTCAGAGCCCAATCTGAACCCACCTCATCCTGCCAAAGCTCGTTAAATATCTCATCTTTACTGACCAATTTACCTAATTTTCCCTTTAATAACTTAAACAAAGCTGCTTCTTTAACTGGTAAACGAAGTCTCATGACTGATTTAACGTAATCAGCAAAAAGGGGGCTAAAGGCTGTTTCCAAGTGTTTTTGTAAAAATTTACGCTCTTTGTAATCCATATTTTCATAAATTTCTTTAAGTTGGAGAGTAACTGCATCTTGGTCTTCTTTTAGAAGAAGCTGCAGAAATTGATAGTGCCCACCAGCCAATTTAAGAAACTCCCCAAAATCCTTATGTTTCAGCAAATTTGGGGAATTTAGTTTTACCAGCGCTTCCAGGTCTTTATCTGAATACTCCAAAAATAATGATTTAGAGAACATATTTAAGTTCCCTCCGGATAAAGCTTCAGGAGCTATTTTGGGAAGAGGTTTATTGGCAGAAAAAACCATGACGATCTTCTCTTTGTCTATATCTCGAAGAGAACGTAAGTTACCAAAAAATTGTTTATCAAACTCACCCTGAAGATTATCAAACCTATTAAAAATTATAACCACCCTGGAATATTTGTGAACTAGCTTTTCCAAATTCTTCAATTCTTTTAGCTTCAAAAGTTCATCTTTACTGGGCTTTTTTAACTCATTAATATCTATATGAATTACGTTGCAACCTGGAAGGTTGCAGGCTAGATAACGCAGAAACATAGAAATGCCCATTCCGGGCATTCCTACGACTGTAAAACTAGTTGAGGAAGCAATTAACTTCTTTGCTTTCAAAGTAGCAGACTTAGCAAAATCCGAGCCTAATTTACTCTCTTTAAAAATCATAGCTGGATTGTAGCACAAACACGTCACTATTAAGTCACTATTTTATCAAGCAACCCACAGTTTCATACTTTAATATAACAATATGACAGAGGCAGATACAGAAAGGCTAGCATTATTAGACGCCAGTAGAAAAGCACTAGCCTCCCAAACAGAATATGCTGAAACAATTTATCACAATGTACTATTAGAGTACTTAGGAATTCCCTCAGAATCACCTTTATCCCTAGTAGCAGAAGATTTACTCTCTAGTGCAACCCAAAATAATCTTGATCCCCAAAGGTTTGTTTCTGAGGTTGGCTTAATTGTAAACCAAGTAAAATGTTTTTCACCTGATGTAACTGCTGGTTGGTTTTGGAGCAGGTTACCAATAGCAGAAACTCCTGATCAATTTTTAAATGCTGCTATCAATATTATTCGTGCCCGTTATCCTTCTTCAAGAGAACATGATGACCTGGTTACTAAATCCTTTAAAAAAGCTGCAGAAATAGCGACTAATCCTGATCTTGCTGAGGTTTACACTTGGGTGAATGACCACAGGAATTTATTATATGAAGTTCACGCTAAATATTGGCATGAACATTTTAGTAACCGGGATAAAAAGCCAGAGGTATTAGACCCAGAGGAACTTACACCGATTTTAGATTCAGATATAAAATCTGCCCTGGAAAGAAAAGCTCAAATTCAAGTACTTCATGGTGAAAATAGTATCGCAAAAACTGATGCTCTTAAAGCATACTTAGAAAGTGTGGGTTATGAGGCAGTGCTTCACTTTGAAGGGGCATCAGACGCCTATGAACCACATTACCCAGTTTTATCCAGAGTAAATTTAGGAAGCTTGTTAGGAAGTTTATTTAGCGGGCTTCAGTTTAGGTTTTATGATGAATGTCAAAAATATGTGGAAGACCAACAAAAACAGTTCCAGGATAGATTAGAAGAGGTATTAACAGATACTCAAAAATCTAATATTGATCTTTACAAAAGATTCTTAAATCCGGTGACTACCCCTTTAACCTTGGGCACTCATTGGTTAAACCCAATTTTTGTTGATAATAAACTAGTTTACCTCGAGGGAGTGGAGGTAGGATTTAATATGCCTGAGGCAGTTAGATTAATGGATTTTGGACGAGATCATGGTATGGATGAAGGGTATTTGTTAAATGATTTTTTACTTAGTATTGATCATATCAGAAAAACCGAACATGGTTTTAGTCTGCCTCACACCAGCCCAGTACAAGAAGCAATTAATACATTTTTAAATAGTGATGAGGCTTCTATTTTAGAAAGGCCTACTAAACTAAAGAAGTTATATGAGGAAAAAGCCTACAGAATTTACCGCCCCTATTAAAACTGTTACAATTAGCTTGTGAAATTAGTCATAGGATACCTTTATCCTGATTTAATGAATATTTATGGGGATACAGGTAATATTATTGCTTTAAAAAAGAGAGCCGAGTGGCGGAAAATAGAAGTAGAGGTAAAAAATATTTCAATTGGAGACCGAATTCCCACTCTCCATGTGGGAACACGGATTGATCTATATTTTTTTGGTGGCGGTCAGGATCAATCACAAGAATTAGTAGCTAAAGATTTACAGAAAAAAGCTACAGTTCTAAAAGAAGAAGTTGAAAGAGGAGTACCACTCCTAGCTATTTGTGGTGGGTATCAGTTACTGGGTGAGTATTACCAACCCTCTTCTGGCCCGAAATTACCAGGAATTGATATTTTTCCAGCTTACACAATAGCAGGAGATAATAGAATGATAGGTAACATCGTTATTAGTTCAGAGTTGGTAGTTAGTAGCGCAAAAAAGTCTACGAACCACGAACTACAAACTACGAACTTAGTAGGTTTTGAAAATCACTCTGGTAAAACTTATTTAAAAGAAGGGGCTACCCCTTTGGGAACTGTTAAATCTGGTTTTGGAAACAATGGTGAGGATCATACTGAAGGCTGCGTATATCAAAACGCCATAGGCTGCTACATGCATGGAAGCTTACTTCCTAAAAATCCGGAATTAGCAGATTGGCTAATTAAAAAAGCCTTGGAAATTAAATATGGGGAAGAAGTTAAGTTACAACCCTTAGATGATTCCCTAGAAAAAGAGGCCAGTAGGTTTGCAATTAATCGCTTTAGCTAGTATAATCTGCCGATGATTGAAACAGATAATACTAGAGTACTTAACAGAATAGATAGTTTCAGAAGAACCCTTAATAGAAGTGCCTCTTGCTGCTAGAACATAATAAATGACAGAACTAAATTTACAAAATAGTATAGTTAATATGCCTGAAGTATTAGAACGAGTCACCCCAGATCATGTTCATTGGTTAAAAAAAGACCAACCAGTATTCTTTAGATATATACATGAAATTTTTTCTGAAGAAATTCCTTTAACTGCCAGTTTAGTTGGACGTTTCTACGATTTATATTTTAAACTTAAAGGATTAAAAGTAAAGAAGCGTTACAGTGGAGATGTAGAGATATTTGAAGTAAAACCCGACTTAACAAACGAACAAAGAAATTCGTTGCTGTTTTTCCGAGAACTCGATTTTAGAGTAAATTACGTAGCTTTCTCCTCGACTAGAATTAGTGGAGATAACACTCTGTATCATTTATTTCACAGATCTTCAGAATCTTATGTAGACAGACAATTAAAAGAAGCGTCAGAAGAGGATCTAGCAGTTGTATCTGTTCTTCAAAAAGCAAAAATGCTATGAAACTGTTAATCTACAACGAAGATTTACAGGTTTTAGTAAAAGACGGAGAACTACCAGAGATAAAAAGTGATGATTATGAAAACATTAAACAATTTGTGCTGGAAAATATTGGGCTAACTGTGACAATTTCTGGTAAAAGAAACAAAGATTATATGGTATTAAAAATAGTTTCTGGAGAACCAAAAGAAGGATATATTTTTGAAGAAGTAAAATCCCCAAAATATAAAGAATTAATAGAAAACGATATATAAAAATTATCAATCTTGACTTTCGGTAAATCTTTGGGTATATTTATAAATATGGGGAGATTTAGATGGTCTGTTAATCTTGCTTATGCTGTAGGATTAATTACTACGGATGGAAGTTTG
>Ga0209542_10013905_pt1 | contig 13772 bp, 11 predicted proteins | sample RifCSPhighO2_01_FD_184028 | JGI IMG/M metagenome (GOLD analysis project Ga0209542, IMG submission 184028) | Soil microbial communities from Rifle, Colorado - Rifle CSP2_plank highO2_0.1 (SPAdes) (version 2) | ecosystem: Environmental > Terrestrial > Deep subsurface > Rock core/Sediment ...
GCGAAAGCCGCAGCAGAAATCGAACGCACTCGTTCGTATCGTCGGCCGGAACCCATGCATATCACCAACTACATGGTGGAGCGTGGAATGGGGCAGCCGCGTCGGGTACACCGTCGCATGCCTCGCCAGCCTCGGTACGGTCTTGCTGTCACTTGTGGCTATCCTGGCGGACCGCAACGTCAATGCGGAGGCCGGTAACGATTGGCGGACGGGAGAAATCGCTTTCTCCCGTCCGCATAACTTTTTGTGAATCCTCATCGGTGAATTCGGTTCCTCGATGAGCCTTCGCAAAATGATCTTTCACAGCTTGCTCTCGCGAAGGGGAGTAGGCCAACAGAGGAGAGCTTCCCATGAGGAAGTTTCTTACGATCATCGCGCTCGGCGCCATGTTCGGCGCATCTCCGGCGGCTGCCGGCGATGCCTATCGGTATTTCGACCGTGGTCTGGATACGGTCGACCGTATGATGGCGTACTCACGTCATCGGTACGGCCAGCACAACCGCTTCGATCGGGATCGTCGGTTCCGTCACCAAGGGCACACCCACGGCCCAGGCTGTGGACACCCAGGGTACGGAGCTCCTCACATCGCTCACCAACCGTGTGGCGGGAATCGTTGCGGAAACGCAATGCCCCCGCCGCGGATCGTGCAGGGATGTGTGGCGCCTCCCCAGCCGGCGTCAGACGCCATCTGGATTGAGACCAATGATCCTTTTCCCGGATGCGGAAAGTGGAGAGTATACCACTAGGCACGAGTACGAGGGTCCTGTTGAGGGGGCGGATGCGAATCCGCCCCTTTTGCATACTTGACAAAATAGAATAAGTATGATAGCATGATTCCAGCTCGTTCTGACGAGTATCTTCCTTCCGGTTGTCCCGATGAGAAAGTCGATCCTGGCTTTTTCATAGGACAACTCATGGAGAAGAGCAATGAAGATTTGTCCGAAGATTCTCGTCATCGCCATGTGCGCTGCGTTCTTCGCAACACCTTCGCTCGCACGTGGTCAGTACACTGACGACAACGCGCCGCGCCAGGCTGCGAAAAAGCAGCCCGACAAGTACAGCTACGAGGGAATCAAGTATTGCCTCGAAAGCCATGGCTTGGAAGAAGGGACGGATTTCAAGAAAGACGAGGCTAGGGGGAAGGTCATCTATAACAAGGCCTCTCTCCGTGAACCGACTTTCGCGAACCGTCTCGACGAAATCTGGCAATGTGCCAAGCCGTAAGTGGAAAGCGAGAAATTAGGAGGCGGCAACCTACGGGATGCCGTCTCTCTTCTACAAATACGGAGAGGCTTGACTTTTGTGCAAGAGGGGTTATAATGTCATTAGATATCAAAGCTCCATTTATCAAGCAGTTATTCAGCATCACTAGCTACTTCATCCCATATGAACATGCTTTCACTTCGCATGCAGGCGCTGACCGTGGTCGTCTTCGCTTTTATGCTCTTCGCGGTGCCGTTCGCGGCACACGCTGCTGACAACGACGCATACGGCTGGGGGGACTTCAGCTCGTATGATGACTGGTCTGATTTCAGCTCGTATGACGATTGGGCCGACTATAGTACGTATACCGACTACTACGATCAACCGTACACTGATTACTACGATACTCCGTATTCCTACCATGAATACGATGACTACTCGTACGACAACGGTTGCTACGACTGCTACGAGGACGACTACTACTACGATGACTACTCGTATGACTACGGTTGTGGCTCGAGCTGCTACTCGTACTCCATCCCGGGCTGCTCGTTCTGCGGGGGCTCTAGTTACTCTCCGCCGCGCTACAGCGCGCCGAGCTCGTCCTCGTATTACAGCAATACGAACACCAACACGAACGTGAATAACATCACGAACACGAACATCGATAACTCGATCAACGACAGCTTCAACAACTACAACAGCAACAACACCTCGCTCGTCGTCACGGCACCGCAGACTCCGGTCTACACCCAGCCGGCTCCGTATTGCACGATCAATCATGCGCGGTATGGCGGTTACGGCTCCGGTTCGTATCTCTCGTGGACTGCCACGAATGCTTCGAGTGCCTACATCTCGCAGATCGGCAGCGTCTCGCTCTCGGGTTCGCAGATGGTCTACGGTTCCGGAACCTACACGATGACGGTCTACGGCTACAATGGTCAGCAGGCTACCTGCGCAACAAGCGTGTACGGTACGACCTACAATCCGCCGGTCTACCAGCAGCCGTACGTCTCGCTCTCGCAGATCCCGTACACTGGTTTTGACCTCGGACCTATCGGTAACGCGATGTACTGGGCAGCTCTCGCGAGCTTCGCGATTGCCGGTGCGTACCTCATGGTTTACTACCTGCCTCGACTTGCGTCGGGCAAGGCGGGCCGCGGCGATGCTCTTGCCTTCGCGACCGCCATGGTCCCGGCTCGTCGTCAGAAGTTCGCTCCGGTTGTTGCTCCGATGGCCCCGATTCTCGTTGAGAAACAGGCCCTCGCAGCAGAAGTGAAGGTGCAGCCAATCGTGGCAGCCCTTCGCAAAGCTGCCGGCACCCTCGATACGATGGCAATCGTTTCCTCGAAAGACGGTTCGATGCCGAAGATCGTGATTCAGCGGGCCTAAGGCAGAGTGAGTGACAAAGGACGGGACCCCAATGAGATAGCAAATAGCATCTCATGGGGCAGGGCTCCGAAAGTGAATCAGACGGCCCGGAGCGGAAGTTCTGGGCCGTACTGGTAGAAGAATTCGAAATGTACTATAACTACGGTGTCATATTAACCACTTACAAACCCCCTATGCAGAACGTAACACGTACGGTTTCCAAGCTCTTTGCAGTCCTCGTTCTCGTCGGTCTTTCTCCCGCGATCGCTTCGGCACATCACACGGACAACCACAACGACGAAGCTTCATGCTGGATCTCGGCCTCGCCGAGCCATATTTACGAGAACGGCTCGGTCACCCTCACCTGGGGTTCTTCCGACGCCGACAGGGCGTGGATCACTGATATCGGTGATGTCAGCCTCTCGGGTTCGCGCACCGTCTATAGCATCGACGAGAATACGACCTTCAAACTCACCGTGGAGAACGAGCAGGGCACGGCGTCCTGTGAGACCAGGGTCGAGGTGAACACGCATGATGGTCATTACTCCGGTCACTCCGCCAAGGCACCGGGATGCACGCTCTATCGCGAGAACACGTGGAACAATGGCGTCACGCTCCGCTGGAATACGACGGATGCGACGTCTGCGTATCTTTCGAATGTCGGCGCGGTCTCGACGTATGGCATGTACACGGTCTATCCGACCTACAATACGACGTATGTGCTCACGGTCTATGGCTACAATGGCCAGTCGCGCAGCTGCGAGCTCGAGATTGATCGCGGCTACGGCACGTATCCGACGTACTACAACCAGTATCCGCAATACCAGTACGGCACGGGTTACAACTACGGGTATCCGTACCTCTCGCTCTCGCAGATCCCGTACACGGGCTTTGGCCTCGGCACGGTGGGTACCGCGGTGTATTTCCTCGCGCTCGCGCTCTTCGCGATCGCCGGAGGCTACTTGCTCTCGTACTACAACGGCGGCGTCCTTCGCTTCTCGTTCGCGCAGGAAGTGAAGACAGCAATGCGCAATCAGGCTCGCAGCATCCGCAACATCTTCTCGAAGTAACAGGGGATTCTTCCCGAACAAAAAGCGCTCCGTCTAGGAGCGCTTTTTGATTTCTTCCAGGAGATTTGTTTTGAATTCTTCCACTGACTGTGCGCCGATCTTTCCATTTTCTCGATGCTCGACGGTGACGTTTGCGTCATTGACCTCGGCGTCGCCGATGACGAGCATGTAGGGGATCTTCGCGACTTTCGCGTTACGCACTTTCTTGCCAAGCGATTCGTTGGAGGCGTCGAGTTCGACGCGGACGCCGGCTTCTTTCAGCTGGGCCGTGACGGTTGCTGCATATTCAGCATGTTTTTCGGATATCGGGAGAACTTTTACTTGGAGCGGCGCGAGCCATGTAGGGAATGCGCCTGCATAGTGTTCGATCATGACGCCCATGAAGCGTTCGAGCGAACCTGAGATTGCGCGATGGATCACGACAGGACGTTCTTTCTCGCCTTTCTCGTTGATGAACGAAAGGTCGAATCTCTCGGGAAGATTGAAATCGCATTGGATGGTCGCCAGCTGCCATTCGCGACCGATCGCATCCTTGAACATGAAATCGAGTTTCGGTCCGTAGAAGGCCGCTTCACCTTCGACGCGTGTGTAGGGAAGGGAGTTCGCCTTTGCAGCGTCCTCGAGCGATTCTTCGGCCTGTGCCCACACCTCGTCGCTGCCGAGGTACTGGCCGTCCGGCCCGCGGACGGAGAAACGTACCCAATATCCATCCATCATATTCATCGTCGTATAGAAATCGCGGATGATGCCGACGATCGTCGAGACTTCTTCGTTGATCTGCGAGACCCGGCAGAAGAGATGGCCATCGTCCTGAGTGATGGCTCGGACGCGCGTGAGTCCGGCAAGTTGTCCGGTCTTCTCGTCGCGGTAGACCGTCGCCGGCTCGAAATACCGCACCGGCATGTCGCGGTAGGAGAATTGGTTGTCGGAGAAGATCTGCATGTGATGCGGGCAGTTCATCGGCTTCAGGAAGAATTTCTCGTCTTTGCCGCTGACACGGAAGAGTTCGTCGCCGAATTTCGCAGCGTGTCCGGAAGTCACGTATAGATCTTCTTTGGCGAGATGAGGCGTCCAGACGCGGTAATAACCTTTCTTCGCATGGAGTTCCCACAGGTATTCTTCGATCTCGCGGCGGATGATGGCACCGTTCGGCATAAGAAGTGGCAGACCGGAACCGACGAGCGGGGAGAGCGTAAAGAGCTTCAGTATCGGTCCCAGTTTCTTGTGATCCCGCTTTTCGGCTTCCGCCTGCTGTGAGATATATGCATCAAACTCTTCCTTGGAAGGGAACGCGAGGCCGTAGATGCGGGTCAACATTGGATTCTTCTCATCACCGCGCCAGTAAGCGCCGGCGACACGGTCGAGCTTGAACGAATCCGAGGCGATATCTGTCGCAGGGTGTTCTGTATGGCCGCCGCGGCATAGGTCGGTGAATCCGCCGCAGGTGTAGAGCGTGATTTTCTCGCCGCGTGCGGCGATCTCTTCAACGAGCTCGATCTTGAACGGATTGCCGGCGAAACGAGCGAGGGCTTCTTCTTTCGAGACTTCTTCGTGCGTGAATTCTTTCCAGGAGGGTAGTTTCTTCCGCATCGTCTTCTCGATCTTCGGAAGTTCGGTATCCGAGATCTTGTCCGAACCGAAATCGATGTCGTAGTAGAATCCGTAGTCGATTGCCGGACCGAGTGTCAGTTTCGCATCGGGATGATGTTCGAGAACGGCTTGGGCGAGCAGGTGAGCGAGCGTGTGTCGGACATGCTCGATATTCGGCTTAGACATGCTGGCGATTCTAGCATCGTTTAAGCCATTTTGGAGGGGCTTGACAGTGCTTGCCAACAGGGTATAGTGTCGTCAGCTTGATTGATTCTGGATAACAACGAGTTGTTCAGTGGCGACGTAAAAGTAACCACGAACGTATCGGGTGCGGCTAGCCAGAACTAGTGCGTACCAACATAAGACGGCTCCGCTGGAGCCGTCACTTTTTTATAACACCTTCGCTTTCTCGACGACGAAACTCGCTTCGCCGTTCCTATCGGAGAATTTTCCTTTGACCATGATGCAGGTGCCCGGATCGAAAAGCGTTGGGAATTCGGAAAGCGTGCGTGGGAAGACGACTATCTCGACGTTGCCGACGTAATCGGAAAGTTTTCCGAAGATCATCTTCTCACCGTTTTTAGTGAGGATGGGGCGCGCGGCTTCCAGGAATCCGCCGATGACAGTCTCCATGCCGCGGGGGAATGATTCTTTCAACTGTTTGATATTCATTTTCTGCTTCGCCAACACGTCTTTACAGCGATCCAAGGGATGCCCGGAGACATAGAATCCGAGCAATTCTTTCTCCCATGACAGTTTTTCTTCTTGTGTTGCAATACGTTCGGCAGGGAGCTTAAGCTCGGCTTGCCGAGATTGAAGGGAAGTGCCGAAGAGGGAATCCTGGCCCTCAGGCGCTTTCTGCGTCTCGCGACGGTATTCCAGGAGGTCTTCGATGTGCACGAGGAGCGCATTGCGCTCTCCCAAGTCATCCAATGAGCCCGACATGATAAGCGCTTCCAATGATTTCTTATTGAGATTCTTATCCCCTACGCGTGACAAGAAGTCCGTGATGGACAAAAACTTCCCTCCGCGTTCCCTTTCCTCGATGATCGCATCCGCGATGCCGGTGCCGAAGTTCTTGATGCTATACAGGCCGAAGCGGATGGCTTCACGGCCAGAATCGCTGCTTACGACAGTAAACGTGCCTCTGCTCTCGTTCACCAACGGCGGCAGTATCTGGATACCCATACGCTTCGACTCGGCCACGACTTCCGCTATCTTCTCGACATCTCCCGCGTCGGAGGTTAGTACCGCCGCCATGTAATCCACTGGGTAGTTGGCTTTCATGTAGGCCGTCTTATACGCGAGGTTGCCGTAGGACGCCGCATGCGCCTTGTTGAAGCCGTACGCCGCGAATGTTTCGATCTGTTCCCACAGTTTCTGCACGACCTCGGGTTTCATCCCGCGCTCGAGACACCCGGCCGTGAATTTCTCTTTCTGCGCGGCCATTTCCTTGGGGATCTTCTTCCCCATCGCTTTGCGGAATTTGTCGGCCTCGAGCCACGAGTACCCGGCCAGCTGGATGGCGATCTGCAGGACGTCGTCCTGATACGTGATGACGCCGTAGGAATTCTCGAGGATCGGCTTCATACGCGGGTCTAGATAGGTCACTTTGCGCGGGTCGCGTTTGCGTTCGATGTACTGCGGGATGAAATTCATCGGGCCGGGGCGATACAGGGCGACCATAGCGTTGATGTCGTGGATGACGCTCGGCTTCAGTTCGACGAGGTATTGCGTCATGCCGCCGCCCGCGAGTTGGAAGACCCCGAGCGTCTCGCCGCGAGAGAGCATCTCGTACGTCTTCGTGTCATCAAGAGGAACTTTATCGAGATCGATATCGATCTTCAGGCGGTCGCGCACGCGATCACGCGCATCCGCGAGCGTCGAGAGGTTCGTGAGGCCGAGGAAGTCGAATTTCAATAGGCCCGCGTCTTCGACGGCGTGCATATCGTACTGCGTGATGACCTTGCCGCCCTTAGGGTCGAGCTGGATCGGCACGAAATCGGTGACTGGTGTCGGCGCGATGACGACGCCGGCAGCATGGACGCCGACGTGCCGCGCGTTCCCTTCCACTTTCATCGCCATATCCAATATCTCGCGCGCGTCCGGGTCTTTCTTGTACGCCTCTTTCAGCTCCGGGACTTCCTCCAGCGACGCGGCGATGGTCACGGTGAATCCTTGCTTGCCGAAGGGGATCATCTTCGCGATTCGATCGCCCGTGCCGTATGAGTGCCCGAGCGCGCGGGAGACATCGCGCACGGCCGCTCGCGCGAGCATCGTCCCGAAGGTGCCGATCTGCGCGACGTGATCGTTCCCGTATTTCGAGCGGGCATACGCGATGACCTCGTCGCGCCGGTTATCCGCGTAGTCCATGTCGATATCAGGCGCGCTGGGGCGCTCCGGATTCAAAAATCGCTCGAAGGGGAGTCCGTACTCGATCGGATTCACGTTGGTGATGCGCGAAAGGTAGGTGACAAGGGAACCGGCGACCGAACCGCGGATGTTCGTGAGGATCCCATGCTCATGCGCGAAGCGCAGGAGATCGGAGACGACGAGGAAGTAGGGCGAATAGCCTTTCTTCGCGATGACGCCGAGCTCGTAATCGACGCGTTCGCGCAGCTCCGGCGTCTCCTCGAGTTCGCGTTCCTTGAAGCCGGCGTAGGCGAGTTCGCGGAGCGCTTCGTCATGGGTCTTTCCCTCGACTTTGATATCAGGGAAGACCCACTTCCCCAGTTCCAGTTCGAGATTGCAGGCATCGACTATTTTCCCGACATTCTCGAGCGCCTCCGAAAAGTCGGCGAAGTACTTCCCTGCCTGTTCCTTGGAAATGAATGAGAAATCCGACGAATTAACGCCGAACTCGCGGTCCAAAGTGCCGCCGACGCGGATCTTATTGACCATCTCGCGGGCGAGGGCATCCTCCTTTTTCAGATAATAGGTATCATGCGCGGCTACTAGCGGAAGCCCGTGCTTTTTCGCGAGCGCGATGATCTTTTCCTGATTCTGCATGTGTCCCTCGATCTCCGGATGATGGGTGATCTCGGCGTAGAGATTTTCCCCATAGGTCTTCTGGTACCACTGCATCGCCTCGTCGGCTTTATCAGCTATGTCATCTTTCAGATGCTTCGCATGCTCGCCACTAAACGAAGGGAGAATGGCAATGAGTCCTTCTTTGTGCTCTTCCATGAGCTCGCGGTCGATGCGCGGACGATAATAGAAGCCCTCTAAGAAGGATTTCGAGACGAGATGTATGAGGTTGCGATATCCCTCATAATTTTTCGCGAGGAGGACGAGGCGATAGTGCCGGTCGTCCACGCGGTGCTCCTTATCCTTCCGGGTGCGCGGCGCCACGAAGAAATCGACGCCGAGGATGGGCTTCAGTCCGGCATCCTTCGCTTCCTTATAGAACTCGATGGCACCATACATGTTACCGTTATCGGTGAGTGCGAGCGCCTCCTGGCCGTCCGCTTTGGCAGCTTCGATAAGCACGTCTATCTTCGGAAGCGCTTCAAGGAGGGAATAATGTGAATGGGTGTGCAAATGAGAAAAGCGCGCACTCATAGCGGCAGTATATCACTGTGGATTTTCACCTTCTCTTTAGTATTTTCCTGCTATCCTGAAGAGGTGCGATGGATGATCGGAGTAGACGAGGCCGGGCGAGGAGCACTCGCCGGTCCCGTGTGCGTCGGTGCCGTCTTGTACCCCTCTGATTTTGATTGGAAAGAAGTCTTTGCGCTCATCACCAAGCGCGGCCTTCCGAAACTGCGCGATTCCAAGAAGCTTTCCGCGCAGCAGCGCGATACGCTCTTCGCCGCCATCGAATCGCATGGCCGCTTGCGCCATGCGAGCGCATTCGTCGAAGCGGAAGTCATCGATTCCATCGGCATCGCGAACGCGGCTCGTGAAGCGGCAGCTATCGCGGTGCAACGGCTCGGTATCGCCCCCTCTCGCGTCGAAGTCCTTCTGGATGCCGGTCTCTCGGTCTCATCAGAATGGAAGCAGGAATCCTTCATCCGCGGCGACGAGAACATCCCGGCTATCTCATTCGCCTCCATCGTCGCCAAGGTGACGCGCGACCGGCACATGGAGGCCCTTTCGGAGACGCACGAACGCTACGGCTTCGCCCAGCACAAGGGCTACGGTACCGCGGCCCATACCTTGGCTATACGCCAGCATGGGATGCTACCCTTCATACATAGGAAGACCTTCCTCACAGCGTTTGCTTGATATTCATCTGGGGGAAGAGTAGGGTAAAGAGTGGAAGTCTAGGGCAACCTTTTGAGGGTACGATGAAGACTACCGAAGACGCCGCTTCAGAGGAAGTGGTCGAATATAGTTCACAGGAAGTGGAAGTTTTACTGGAGAAACGGTTCGGCAAGGCACGACCTCCATCGGTGAAGGTATGCAATCTCTGCAATCCCTCGTCGCTGGAGAAATGCAAAAGCTGCGTGTTCCGCACGCCAGTCGCGTCCAAGAACCACTTCAGGCCGGCACACCCGCCGGGGGTCATGGAGAATTACATCTCTTCCATAATCCCATAACTCAACCATTTCCTGGCTTCCAGAAGGCTCCGCGTATAGCGGGGCCTTTTCTTTGCATTTTCCCGGGAAATACGTATACTAGCCGCCATATGGTAGTCCGAATGCGGGTAAACCGCTCGAAGACAGGGAAGCGCCGGAGCCACCACGCTCTCACCGCTGTCCGTGCCACCCGCTGCGAATGCGGAGCTCTCCGTCTGCCGCACCGCGCCTGTGCATCCTGCGGAAAGTACGGCGGCAAGGTCGTCATTGATATGGTTGCACGCACCGCACGCACCGCACGCCGCGACAAGCGCCGCGAAAAGGAACTCATGGCCAGCGGCCAGAAAGTCGAGAAGAAAGAAGAAGCTGCGAAGTAATATTTTGCAATTGATCTCGGACGCGCCGCGGGCGCGTTTCTTATTTGCTGTCCCGCTTCCCATCGTTGTGTAATCCCATGTCCACAGAAAAAATGAACATCGATTCATTGCGCGGGAAGCCGTGAGGTATACTTTCCGTATGAGTTGCTCTTTGCGGTTGGGAAGCTCCGGCTCGTAGCGTATGGCAAATCGTCACCTCGCACGTTCCGTCGTCCTTCAGGTGCTCTTCGAGAGAGATGCGTCGGGGAATTCGATGTCGAGCGATGAGGTGATCTCCCGCCTACAGAACTATTCCCAAGAATTCGGCGCGCGCGATAGCGATCAGGCATTCATGAAGCAGCTGCTCCAGATGGTGATCGCCAAACAGAAAGAGATCGACACCGTCATCGAGAAAGCGGCGCCCGAATGGCCGCTCGAAAGGATAGCTGCGATCGATCGCAATATCCTCCGCCTCGGCCTCTCGGAACTCATCTTCGCCGACAGGACGCAGGTGCCGGCAAAGGTCGCCATCAACGAGGCCATCGAGCTTGCGAAGAACTTCGGCTCGAGTTCATCGGGCAGGTTCGTCAACGGCGTGATGGGCGCCGTCTACATCGAGTTGGGAGAGCCAGGGAAGAACGAAGGCTCCGGGCGCAAGACCGGCCCGGGCGGCCAAGGCATCGGCAAGATGCCGGTGGAACTTTTGGCAGGCGCTGTTGTTTTCGCGAAGCATGAGGGAGATACCTATCTCGCGTTCGTCCACGACATCTTCGGCCACTGGACCATCTCGAAGGGTAAAATCCGCGAAGGTGAGACGCTCGAGGGTGGTACCAAGCGCGCCATCAAGGAAGAACTCGGCCTCGATATCGAAATCCGGCAGGAACTCGGCGTCAACGAATACACCGCCAACGATTCCGAAGTGAAAGGCGGCAAGAAGCGCAAGCGCGTCACCTATTTCCTCGCGGAGGCGCCGTTCTCCGATATCACCTTGGGTTCCTCCGGCGGCCTCGATGATGCACAGTGGTTCCCGCTCTCCCAAGTCGGTTCTCTCAATTTCTACGACGACACCCTGAAGATCATCATCCCGGCCATCAATGTCCTTGCTCAAAAGGTCCGTCAATAGTAGCTTACGCGCATGGATTTCGCGCCCTTCGAGGCCAAGATAGGATTCACGTTCACCGACAAACGTCTCATCGAGACGGCATTCACGCATCGCTCGTACTTGAACGAGAACCGTAACGGTTCGCGCGAACACAACGAGCGTCTCGAATTCCTCGGCGACGCCGTCCTCGAATTGGTCGTCACCGAATTCCTCTATAAGAAGTATCTAGAGAAGCCGGAGGGGGAATTGACCGCGTTTCGTGCGGCGCTCGTGAACACACAATCAATCGCGGATGCAGCGACCAAACTCGGCATGAACGACTTCCTCCTCCTTTCGCGCGGCGAAGCGAAAGACACCGGCCGCGCGCGCGGCATCATCCTCGCCAACGCATTCGAAGCCCTTATCGGCGCCATCTATCTCGATGCGGGATACGCAGCGGCATACAAGTTCATCGAATCGCAGCTCTTCCACAAGACCGACGAGGTCGTCGAGAAGCGTCTGTGGCAGGATGCGAAAAGCCGGCTGCAGGAGCTTGTCCAAGAGAAGCTTTCCGTCACGCCGACATACGAATTGGCGAATCAGTCAGGTCCCGATCATGACAAGCGCTTCGTCGTCGCCGTCTACCTCGGCTCCGACAAGACCGCTCTCGGTGAAGGGAGATCGAAACAAGAAGCGGAACAAGACGCAGCATCCAAAGCCTTGGTTGCGAAAGGGTGGTAGCCTCCGCAATCTTTGGTATGCTTTCATAAGAACAAAACTTCTCCATGAAAGGAGCTATCGATGCGCTACATGTTTCTCACGCTCCCCACCGGCGTGCTCAGTGTGTTCTTTTTCGTCACCGGTTTGGGATATTGGGTTGACCTCTCGGTTCCTCGTGGTTTCGCTTCTATGCATCCCGAAGGCGTCTTAGCGCTCGGCATCGCATGCGTGGGGTCGATGTTGTTTACGCTTCAAATCTCGGATATGCGCATGGCGAAATTGCGTCGACATGTCGGAATGTTCCTTTTTATAGTCGGTAGTTGCGTGTTCATTATCGTTCTCATCTACGCGAGAACCGAATCTTTCAGCTCAAAGGTAAGTGCCCGCATTAACGTGCGGGCAACTTAATTCGTGCGTCGAACATTTATTTCTGAAGACGCGTCTGACGCGCTCGCGCAATCGCTGTATCGATGAACCCTGGTGGCGATCCGACAGGAACTCTCGTTTCAAATGCCTTAAATCCCCGTGCTTCTTTTCTGAAGATGAGTTCCGGTCCGCCACTGGGCTTGGGATCGTAGAATACCGAAAGGCCCGTCACGTTCTTTTTCGCAACTTCTTGTAACGTTGCAGCTGTCTTTCGGACCGTATCAACGACTGTGTAGTAATCCTCCTTCCGAAAAGCAGGAAAATCAGGTCCGGAAAGCCGTCCGAGGCTCAATCGTTGCAGCTCAACTGGAGTGATCTCGCCTCCATGATTCGCATCGCGGATAAGCGTGCCGTGTTCGGCAAGCCATGTGTGCGCGTGTTCTAGTCGTGCGAGCGTAATAAGATCTTCGTTCATGAATCGTGATGTTCCTCCGACGCGATCTGTTTCAGTAAGTTCTTCGATGCGCTCCCGCGTGAGCGGTATGCGGAACGGTGCTCCTTCTTTCCCATATCGCCCGAGCAGCGCTTTCTCTTCCGTTTGATGGATTCGTTGCATTTGAATGCCCATCAGTTGCGCCTTTACCATCCGTTCGGCAGGACCGCCCGGGGCAAGCCATCCCTCGATATCTGCAATGGTTTCGCTAACGGGACGCCATCGTTTGAAATCAGGTATATGATGTTCAGTAAACGGCACCCACGCGATCTCGTCTTCCTGTGCCGAGGCAAGCGAGAGGCCCGGTTTCTCCGTGGTCACCAGCGCAATCGTGGGCCCTTCGACGGCGTCCGCATATTGATAGAAGAAGCCGAATTTTCTGCCCGCAAGAAGAGGATCATTGATAGAAACCATGCGATTTTCGAACCGTTCGCGAATGGGTTTGAGCCGCACATCAAGTTCGTTCACATACTCACTGAGTTCTTTTTCGGAAAGAGATGCTGCGAGCGGCTCTTTGGATTCAGATCGGCGGGCAAAGAAGGGGCTGAGGCGCCTTCGCATCGCCTCGATGACTGAATCGCTATTCGCGTTTTCAGAACGATTCTGCTCGACTATAGGGGCTATTTTTTCTCGTGTGATGGCGGCAAGCGAATCGTATGATCCGGCAGCCGGGGAGAAATCCAGAGCTTCTCGTGTCTCTGGCATGCGGCCTGTGACCGCGGAATCAATCCGTTCCAATTCGGCCTCGGTGAGCTTCACTCCTCCTTTTCGAATATCAGTGAGTATGGATGCATAGCGTTCCAGGTCGGATTCAATCTGGCTAAGAACGTACGTCGTGTTCACGTATCCACGGGTGAACGTGTGTCCTCCGGTCCCTTTCAGATAAACAGGATCACCCACTGTTGTGCCGGTACGTTCCGCTTCCTTGAGGATCTCATTTCTGCCGCGGCGTAAAAGTTCTATCTGCATCGTCAGTTCCGGCACGAGCTCGCGCGTCTCGAT
>Ga0209542_10013906_pt1 | contig 13772 bp, 13 predicted proteins | sample RifCSPhighO2_01_FD_184028 | JGI IMG/M metagenome (GOLD analysis project Ga0209542, IMG submission 184028) | Soil microbial communities from Rifle, Colorado - Rifle CSP2_plank highO2_0.1 (SPAdes) (version 2) | ecosystem: Environmental > Terrestrial > Deep subsurface > Rock core/Sediment ...
ACGAACGTGAGCTTGACGGCGCGCGCCGGCGAGAATTTTGGTGGAGTGTTGACCGTCTGCGCCGTTTTAAAAGCGTCGGGCGAAATTGGGCGTATGCCGACACGTGGAATCTTGATACATATTCGCGAACAATTTCAGACAATCCGCGAATATATGATGCGGAACGAGCTTACTACGCGCGCGACGAAGACGTCGGTAAAATTGAAGCAATACTCGCAAAGGGCGATGGAGCAAACGCAATTCTTATTGGTCCTCCAGGAATCGGAAAGAAAGAAATCCTCATGCTCCTTGCCTACAAAGTTGCTATGGGTCGTGTTGCGAAAATTCTTCAATACAAGCGGGTGGTCCTTTGCAACGCGCTTTTCTTGGCGTCCGGTCAGAAATCAAAAGCCGATTTCGAGAATTTGCTTCTCTCTGTGCTCGGAGATGCGCACAACGCAGGTAACATAATTCTCGCAATAGACGACTTCGGCGAATTTATTGCATCTGCCGAGGCACTCGGCGCGGATCCGGGGGCTCTTCTTGAGAAGTTTCTTCTATCTCCGCGTATGCATGTCATAGCGCTTGCCGACCCTGCAAGTTTTGCCGCCAGCGTTGAAGGGAAAGCCGGTCTCATGACTCGATTTGAAAAAATCTTTATTGAAGAACCATCGCACGACAACACCCTCCTTATTTTAGAGGAGAGAGTTGAGGAAATTGAGGCGCGTATGGGCATTCTTGTTTCGTATTTGGCGATAAAAGAAGTCCTTGATGGCGCAAAACGTTACTATACGGACACAACAATGCCGGCAGGAGCGCTTGGGCTTCTAGACGAAGTTGTAACTGCGGCGCGTGTGGCTGGGGTTACTCTTCTCACTAAAAAGAATGTCCTCGCGCTTCTTAAAGAAAAGACAGCCATACCTATGGGGGATATTGAAAAGGAAGAAAAAGAGAAACTCCTTAATTTGGAAAAACATCTCCATGAGCGAGTTATTGGGCAGGATGAAGCAATTAACCGCATATCGGACGCTCTCAGGCGAGCGCGTACGGATATTCAAAACACCGAGCGGCCAATTGGTTCGTTCTTATTTCTGGGGCCTACAGGCGTAGGGAAGACCGAAACGGCAAAGACACTTGCGCGTGTATTTTTTGGCGGCGAAGAACATATGCTTCGGCTTGATATGAGCGAGTATCAGGGAGATGACGGCGTTAAAAAACTTGTCGGCTCATTTGAAGAGGGCACCCCCGGCGTTCTTTCCACCATGATTCGCTCGCACCCATATGGGGTCCTTCTTCTCGATGAGTTTGAAAAGTCATCACACGCGGTTCACGACTTATTTCTCCAGGTATTTGACGAGGGATATTTTTCCGACATGCGCGGGCGCAAAGTAAATGCACGAAATATTATATTTGTGGTGACATCAAATGCCGCAAGCGACCTTATATTTGAGGCGGTTCAGCGCGGAGTGGACCTGCGAAATATGAAAGACGCCGTTATCGATGTTCTCGTCAGGCAGGCCATATTCCGCCCCGAATTTTTGAATCGTTTTGATGCCGTGGTACTCTTCCATCCTTTGGGTAAAGAGCATCTCGAAAGTGTCGCTCGTATTATGCTCGGAGAACTTGCAAAACGTTTGGACGAAAAAGGCATCAAGCTTGTTATAAACGACGTCGTGCTTCGCGCCGCGATCAAGTACGGCTCTGACCCACGCTTTGGCGCGCGCGAAATGAATCGTGCTATTAAAGAGAAAATTGAAAATGTTATTGCGGAAAAAATTATCAAAGGAGAGGTAAAAGAAGGCGGAAGTTTGGAGCTCTCCGAAAATGATATAGGATAGGCGCAATGGTGTATGGATTTTGGAAAAGCTTGCGGAAGCCCATCATGGCACTTGCGCCTATGGCAGATGTTACCGATCCGCCATTTCGTCAAATCATTGCGAAATACTCAAAATATGGAGGACAGGATATTTTTGGTGAAGAAGGGAAATTTACCCGCCCGGGCAAGGCGATTGGCGGGCCGGATGTTATGTTCACGGAATTTGTTTCGTGCGACGGGCTTTGTAGTGCGGGGAAGGTTCGTATTTTAAAAGATATTGTCTATACGGAAGCGGAGCGGCCAATTGTTCTTCAAATATTTGGTGCAAAACCCGAAAATTTTTATGCCTGTGCGAACCTTGCGCAGGAACTTGGTTTTGACGGCATTGATATAAATATGGGCTGTCCCGATAAAACGATTGAAAAGCAAGGAGCGGGCGCGGCGCTTATAAAGAATCCAAAACTTGCAATAGAGATTATACAAAGAACGAAGGATGGCGCCGGCAAGCTTCCTGTATCGGTAAAAACTCGTTTGGGATTTAATAAGGACGAGCTTGAAGAATGGCTCCCTGCGCTTCTCGACTCTGGACTTGTTGCCGTAACAATTCATGCGCGCACAAGAAAGGAAATGTCAAAAGCTCCGGCGCGGTGGGAAAGAGTTGCCCGCGCCGTAGAAATCAGAAATGAGCGCAAATCGGAGACGCTTATTTTAGGAAATGGCGATGTGTGTGATTTAGAAGATGCGAGATTCAAGATACGGGTTGCGAGATGTGATGGCGCCATGCTTGGCCGCGCTATATTTGGCAACCCATGGTTATTTTCCAATTTGGCTAGCACGAAGTGCTATTGCCAAATTGAGAATCCACCTCAAACATTACCGAAAGAGAATCCCCAAAATGAAATAAGAAAGATTAACTATGATATTGGAAATGGAGCGCAGGGCCGGAATAGGCCGAATCCGCCCACGGGCGGTGAGTGCGCTCCCTCTATATTATTGTGTAATGTTTGCGGGGGATATATTATTCCAATCTCTGAACGTTTGCGCGTACTTGTAGAGCACACGCATCTCTATGAAAAACTGATGGGTGGGGTAAAAAGTTTTGCCATTATGAAAAAGCACTATAAGGCGTATGTAAACGGATTCGATGGCGCAAAAGAACTTCGTATGAAACTTATGGAGGCGAAGTGCGCGGAAGATGTAGAGCGCGAAGTTAAGTTATTCACACGTTCGGGCACAGACACTCGTGGCGCGTAGTATACTTACGGTATATGGCATACGTTGTACTACAAGATCCTCCCCTCGCTCGTTTCTGGTTTGCCAATACCAAAACGGCGGCGCTCTGGCTTATTGTTCGTGTGTATGTGGGATGGGAGTGGCTTAACGCTGGATGGGGAAAATTGCAGAGCGAAACATGGGTGGGGAGCGAGGCAGGGAAGGCGCTTACCGGATTTATACAAGGAGCGCTTTCAAAAACCGAAGGAGCGCATCCCGATGTGCAAGGGTGGTATGCGTCGTTTCTCCAAAATGCCGTGCTTCCGAATGTCGCCACATGGGCGCACGCCGTTGCATGGGGTGAATTCTTGATCGGCACAGGGCTCATTCTCGGCGCGCTCACCGGCATTGCCGCATTCTTCGGCCTTCTTATGAATCTGAATTTTCTTCTTGCGGGCGCGGTGAGTATAAATCCAATTCTTTTTACGCTCAGCATCCTCATCGTACTTGCGTGGAAGGTGGCGGGCTATATTGGTGTTGACCACTATCTCTTACCCGCACTCGGCACACCGTGGCAACCCGGCAAACTTTTTAAGGGATAGTGCAACAGTTAGTCATATTCCAAATTTACCCTATTCTCTTCTCTGTACGGAGACTTGACAATTAGATTTAGAAGAGTATAATTACATTAGATAAATAAGGAATAAAAAAGTAAACAACGATAAAGTTAGTCCCCCCGGAATTCCATGTGGGTTTCGGGGGGTTATATATTATAATCATTATGTGAGTGAACTTGCTCGCGCCGATTTCTTTTTTCTTATAACAACTGTCGCTGTTATTGTTATAACAGTTCTTATACTTATTTTTCTTCTGTACTCAATACGAGTGGTTCGCAATGTGCGGCACATTTCGGAACGTGCGCGGGAAGAAGCAGATGCGATTTTAAGCGATGTTGATTCTGTTCGCCTTGGTATAAAAGCGGGAGGTAAAAAAGCCTAAACCAATCCGAAGGATTGGCCGGCCGAACAAGAGACCTTATCGTTGTCTCTTGTTTTAGGCGGGTAAATAAAGTGACGTCTCTCTTCAAACGGAATAAATCTTAATTTTTCCTACTTTCTACTTACTACTTACTCGTATATAATTCGCTCATGGCAGAGGTGGTTTTTTATCGCAAGTATAGACCTGCAAGCTTTGCCGAAGTGCGCGGGCAGGAGCATATTACGCGGGTGCTTGAAAGCGCCATAGCGGGAGGTCAGCCGGCACATGCCTACCTTTTTTACGGCTCACGGGGTACGGGTAAAACTTCCGTTGCGCGCATACTTGCGCGCGGGCTTAAGGTCTCTGAAAATGATTTATACGAAATAGATGGCGCTTCAAATCGTGGTATTGACGAGGTGCGTGCCCTTCGTGAAGCCGTCCGCACGCTTCCTTTTGATTCCGCATACAAAATGTATGTTATAGACGAGGCACACATGCTCACCAAAGACGCATTCAACGCGCTCCTAAAAACGCTTGAAGAACCGCCGTCGCATGTGATATTCGTGCTTGCCACAACCGAGCTCCATAAAATTCCGGAAACTGTTTTATCCCGTTGTCAAAGCTTTTCATTCAGAAAGCCAAGCGAGCAAATCCTAAAAGAAACAATTCTTGATATCGCAAAGGTGGAGAAGGCGCACATATCTCTCGATGCCGCATCACTTATTGCATTTTTAGGCGAAGGCTCATTTCGCGATGCCGAAGGCATTTTAGAGCAGGTACTAACGCTTAGTGGGAAGAAAAAAGTGGAGAGAGCGGATGTTGAAGATATAACCGGCGCGCCAAAGAACGAGTTGGTGAAAGATGTTATCGGCGCCTTTTTGGATGGAGAAAAAGAGAAGGGGATTACGGCGATACATAAGGCAGTCCGGCAGAATAACGATATGAAAATATTTACTCGCCTCATTATGAAATATATTCGTTACGGCATGTTATTATCATTTGCGCCGAATATTTCCGCGGAAATCAAAAAAGAATTAAGCAATGAAGAGTTTGCCTATGTGGAGACACTCGCAAAACACAAGAATGCTGTTGCCTTGCCTAATATTTTGAAAACATTACTAGAAGCATATGAGCGCATTATGTATGCCCATGTGGAAGAGCTTCCGCTTGAACTTGCCCTTGTGAAAATAATCGGGCAAGATAGTGATACGAAATAGTTATTGGGGAGTGGTGTAACCGGCAACACGCCTGCCTTTGGAGCAGGAGACTCTAGGTTCGATCCCTAGCTCCCCAGCAAACTTAGATAAAGGTCTATGAAAGCGAAATAATGTTATGAAAAAAGCATTACAAATAATTACAGTGGTTTTAGTTTTTGTGGCGGGTTTGGGCGTGGCATTGATGTTTGTTAATAATGATGCACCTTCGCCGGTTGTAACAAATTTTATGGAATGCGCGACGGCGGGGTATCCGATTTTAGAAACGTATCCGGAACAGTGCAGAACTCCGGATGGCAGGTCATTTACTAAGTTCATGACTGTGGGCGAGGCGGGATTCGGTAGTGTGGTAACGCTCCGCGTCAATGAACAGGTAAAATTTGACGACGGTTTGGTTGTGACATTGGTAGAAGTAAACGACTCGCGGTGTAAGGATGGCGTTGTCTGTATATGGGCCGGCGAGCTTTCGTCACGACTTATTCTTTTAGGTGGCGACATCAGCGAGTTTAAAGAAGTAAGATTGGGTACTGAAACCGCTAAAAGTACTACCGAAAGTGGTTATACCGTTACGCTTCTCGATGCGACCGAAAGTGCGTCTTCAATTACCGTAAAAAAAGAAAGTGAGCAAGTTGTATGCACAATGGATGCAAAACTTTGCCCCGACGGCTCTTATGTTGGGCGCGTGGGTCCAAAATGTGAATTTACGCCGTGCCATTCGGCCGGGTTAAATTGTACAAAGAATTCCGATTGCACGTCGTCTAAATATATATGCGAAGAAACGCAAGGTTCGGGCACTGCCTGCCCGAGTTCCAACCCGTCGTGTATTCCAACTCATACGACGATTGCGGGCGTGTGTAAATTAAAAGAGGGTAATACATGCAAGACGGACTCGGATTGTGTGGCTGGAAATTTGTGCAATAAAAATATATGCACGAGCCCAGTCGGACGAGCGTGCAGTGGGCCTTCCGATACAAGTTGCCCCAGCAATTTTGAATGTGTGCAAGGATGCGGTCCGCCTGTGGTGCAGTATCCAAACGACACACCACCTGCATATTTTTGCCAGCTTAAAGATTATTTTCGTCCGTGCCCAATTTGCCTAGCCAAAAACACATTGATTGATACGTCACTTGGTGCGGTTCCTGTGCAGAATATACAAACTGGGGCACCTGTGTGGACGGTTAATACGTCCGGCGAACGCATTGTGGGATTTGTATTAAAAACGAGTAAGACCTCGGTTCCGCTAAACCATATGATGGTAGAACTAATTTTAGACGACGGGCGTACCCTTTTTGTTTCTCCCGGACATCCGACAATTGATGGACGAACAGTGGGGGAGCTAAACCTAGGCAATATGTATGACGGCGCTCGCGTCGTTGCAACGAATCGTATCCCTTACGACGATGGCTACACTTACGACATATTGGTTACCGGCAAAACAGGATTTTACTACGCAAACGGCATTCTTTTGGGTAGTACCATTCGCTAAAAAATTGATGTAGCCACCCTAGAACGAGCAGCGGAAGGGAAGTAACAAGGCACAAACCATCGAAATCCTTAAAAAATACTAACTTCCCCACAGGTCTAGTTTGGAAACTGATGTTATAATTGAGGGGTGGCCACTCTCACATCCCCAAAAGTTCTAGCTCTTGTTCATCAAAAACCTTATTTTAAAGAGGGAAATTTTGTTTTGTATCATGGAGATTCTCTTGAGATTATTCGACAAATTCCAGACGACTCTATCGATATGGTGTTTGCCGATCCCCCATACAACCTTTCAAACGGTGGTTTTACAGTACATGCGGGTAGAAGGGTAAGTGTTCATAAGGGAGATTGGGACAAAAGTAAGGGTTTTATTGATGATTACAATTTTCATCTCGCATGGCTTTCAGAATGTCGAAGAGTTCTTAAGCCAGGAGGCACTTTATGGGTAAGTGGAACATACCACTCCATTTATCAATGTGGGCATGCGATTCAGTCACTTGGGTACCATATCTTAAATGATGTTGCTTGGTATAAACCAAACGCCTCCCCAAATTTAAGTTGTCGTTTCTTAACAGCAAGCCACGAAACTTTAATTTGGGCGCGGAAAGATAAAAAGGCAAAACATGTATTCAATTATGACGCCATGAAAAATGGTCTCTGGCACGATAGAGATTTTATTAAGAAAGCTGGTAAACAAATGCGGAGTGTGTGGTCTATAAACACACCTCGACCAGAAGAAAAAGTATTTGGTAAACATCCAACACAAAAACCACTGGAACTTCTTAAGAGGATTGTCCTTTGTAGTACTAAAGAAGGGGCTGTAATTTTGGACCCATTTACAGGTAGTTCCACTACTGGAATCGCGGCAACAATTTCTGGAAGGAAGTTTGTTGGGATTGATACTGAATCAAAATATCTTGATGTATCTATCAAAAGATTTAAAAAATTGGACAGTAATGTCAAAAGAGGTTAGTTTGGTCACATGATAGAAAGGGGGAAAGGAGGAGGAAACACTATTACGGGCCTCAATTTTGAAAAAGAAAGAGATATTCTCTCTCTGCTTCGTCGTACATCTGGTTATAAAATTAAAGGCACTAGTATATATTATAACAAGAAAGAGGTTGCTAAGAGTTTTAAAAAATACGGGCTCTATAGATTTTTAAAAGAAAAGGGGGTAAATTACGATAGGATTCTTTCAAAAAAGTTACTGCCAGATGAGGCGATTTATGTAATTATTAACAACACGCTATTTATTATTGAGGTTAAGTTTCAAAAAGTATCCGGGTCGGTTGATGAAAAACTACAAACCTGCGATTTTAAGAGAAAACAATATGCAAAACTGATGGCACCATTGAATATTGAAGTTGAATATATCTATATATTAAATGACTGGTTTAAAAAACCAGAATATAAAGACACTTTGGACTATGTAATTTCTGTTGGTTGTCAGTATTACTTTCAATATCTACCGCTACAAAAGTTAGGATTACGAGTATCTCTGCAGGGGGTAGTCTAATTACCTATAAAAACATGTCATCAAAAATTCAGCAAACTCAAAAAAAATCATACAAAGAAATCCTTAGTTCAACAGTTTCCTTTCATATACCCACATTTCAGCGTGCATACAACTGGAAACCAAAACAAATATCACAATTGTGGGATAGTGTTATCGAAAATGATAAGCAATATTACGTAGGGAACATTGTTGTAGTACAACACTCCACTGAAAATATTCAGGCTGGTTATCTAGTAATTGATGGTCAACAGAGGTTAACCACCCTGTCTCTCTTTCTCGTTGCTATTAGAAATTATATTTCTAAAGATAAAGAGAAAGACAAAAAGAAGCAATTTCTGCAAAAACATAAAGAAATGATTGAGGAGTTAAAATCATCATTGATTTTCAATACGTCATTTTCTGATGAAAGTAAAATAAAATTAATCTTTTCAAAACGCAACCTGTCTGAAATCTATAAAAAGTTGGTGCACGACGATCTAGTAAATGTTGAAAAATTGGACGAAGCACAGACTAGGTTTGTGAAAAATTTACATTACATTAACCAACTTCTGCGCGAATATTTAAAAGAGCAGGAAAAAGAAGGAAAATCAGTAAAAATAGCAATTCAAGAGTTAGTTAATAAAATACTTGAGCTGGAATTCATTATTATAGAATGTCGCAATGAAAGTGACGTGTACCAAATTTTTGAGGGTTTGAACTCTACTGGGCTAGAACTTTCTGTAGTTGATCTGGTTAAAAACACAGTCTTTAAAAGGATAAATGAGTCCGAAATATCTGTGTTAAAAAATGCTGAAAAAATTTGGGAAGAAATGGAAAATAATTTTGAATCAAATAAAATCAGTTTGTTCTCAAAATTTCTCAGACACCAGTGGATATCAAATTATGGTTATATAAACACTGCCCAACTGTATGATGAGATAAAAAAGAAGCTAGATAATATCCATGATAGTTTAGAAATTATCGAATTTGTGAAAAAAATGCGAGACGATGGTGCGTTATATATAGCTTTACGTAGTGGCGATTTAGAATATTTTAGAAACAATAATATCTTATCGGGAACAAAAGAAGATGTATCTATTGGAAAATATCTGGAAGTCTTTCCTCTTCTGGATTCAGATCAAATATACGAAGTTCTATTAGCCTATTGTAGAAAGTTTTGTTCCGATGAGGAGTATACAAAACCATTGTTTACCAACGATCTTAAAAATCTATGGAACCTTGGGGTAATGATAAAAATTATCTCGTCTGTTAACCCGTCTAAATATGAAAAGAAGTTTGCTGACAGGTGTAAAGATTTAGCTAGTTACAAAGGCAAAAGTTATTCAAAAGAATCAAATCAGTTCTATTCTGATTTGTGGCAATTAGTTAAAGACAAAAAAGATGAATTTGTCCAAAACTTTAATGACATCCTTGTGTACAAAAAAGGTAATGAACCAAACAACAAACTAATAAGATTTATACTTCTAACAATATACCAACGAAGAAATAAGGGTGTTACTTATGAAATAAAGACAATTGAACACATCTTATCGCAATCAAAATACGAACTAGAAGAATTTCTGCATTCTGTTGGGAACCTAACAATTTTATCTATAGAAATGAATAGAGAGGCCAGCGACAGAGATTTCGACAAGAAATATAAAGAATATTATTCGAAGGATATTTTTGAATATAATAAAGACCTAAATAAATACCCATTTGATACGGAACCAAACCAAGCTGTTATATCGAGAGCTAAAGATCTTGCGGAAGAAGCTTTTAAAACATTTTCTTTTTCTTAAATCTAAATAGATTAGGCTAGTAAAACCAACCCGCACAAAAATGGCTTAAAGACCGAAAGGGACGCAAGCTAACGAACGAAGACATCGAGCACTATCAAAAAATCATCGTCGCCCTCGTAGAAACCGATAGGATAATGAAAGAGATAGATAAAGTTATTTAGATAGCTTAAAGTATAGACCTGTGGATTTTCAGGATTTTAAAAAAAAGAACATTCGAGAAGACCTTAGGGTTTCTGAAGATTTTGGTAAAATACTAACTTTTATTGATTTTGGCAATGTCAATTATTGGTTTGAAGAAGACCGTCAAACACACGATTATGCAGCACTACGAAAGGACGAAAAGCTCATTGTCGATATTCAAAAGATAAAAATATTTTTAGATATCTTTTCAAGTGATGTCCGTTTTTATTATGGGCATGATCCGGCAAAACACAAATCACTTGGTTTCATACATAAAGCGGAAGGTATTTTCAAAAAGACTCGTGTATTTAGCAAGCCGATGCAAAAGATAAAGCATTATCTGGAAACACAGAACGAAATAGACTCTAATACTCGAGTTTTACATCATGACGGCAAAGGAAATTACGTTTTTCTTCCTAAATGTAATTTCAATGTTGAAATAAGTGTTGACGCTATAAAGACTCTAGAACACTACGACACAATCTGTTTACTTTCGAGTGATGCTGATTTTGTACATCTCTTACGTTTTCTAAAACAAAAAGGTAAAAAAGTAATTCTGATAAAAGGAGGTCACGTTGTGTACCAACTTAAAAATGTCGCCGATATAGTAATTAATGCACAAGATATAAAAAAATACATTACTGACATAAAGCAAAGACCTGGCACTAGGCCAGGTCTTGCGGATCGTAATCCCGAATCCACGGGGAGGACGACCCTAGAAGGATCGTAAACACAACGTACCAAAAAGGTTAGATAAAGTCAAAGTTATCCACAAGGGGTAGAAAAAACGCATTATATCAACGTGGTATAGATGAGATTAAAATGCCCGCGGGCATTTTAATCTCATCTATGTGCGATGTCAAGAAGATTGCAATAAAAAATTCAACAATCAATAAAACTTTTGCTGATCTAGAGACGAGTGATATTTTAGAAAACATAAGGATACTTTTAAATTATATCAAAAAACATAAGAAATGCGAGCGAATAAATACAAAATGAAGTCGGAGGTGTGGGTGTATCCGGGACAGTCGGGGAATTGGCATTTTGTGTCGGTGGCTAAAAAAATATCCGAGATGCTCAAGAAGAAGTTTGGTGAGAGAGCGCGTGGCTGGGGTTCGCTACCCGTTACGGCAACAATTGGAAAAACGAGTTGGCAAACATCCATATTCCCCGACAAAAGAGAGGGAGTTTATCTCTTACCGCTTAAGGCAAGCGTGCGAAAAAAGGAAGGCATATTTTCGGGTGATAAGGTACCTCTCTCTATCACTATACGGCTTTAGAGGGTTTCTACTTCATGATATTATTTGTGTATGGAAACACGGCACTTATTTATTATACAAACAGCAATTCTTCTTGGCGGAACGATTTTTGCATGGTCTCAAACGCTTCCGCAATTTGGAAATTTTTATACCGCCTACGGAACATTTTTCCGCTTTGAGGATTGCGTCATTCCCAATCCGCTCGCAACAGCGTGCTTTTACGGCTCCATTGCGTTTGTCGTTGCACTTCTCTGGTCGTTTCGCATTATGCAGAACCCAGATTTTGCGCGCGAACGACGCCTTAAGAATTTTTTGATTTTGTGCGTGCTTTTTGCCGGTTCGGTATTTTTGTACGAAGTGATTGATTACTACAATATTTTTTCGGAAAGCGCGGGTGCATTTCCCATAAGTTGTACGCCGGGAGTATTTCCGCTTAAAACCCCATGCTTTTACGGGCTTCTATTTTTTGCCGGCTCACTCGTAGCTTCGGTATTTGTCATTCGAGGGTTGAAAGGAATAAGGTTATAGGACTACAACATAGTCAAAATGCATAAAGTGTGTTAGGGTGGGCACACATTACGGTTTATTTTAATAAAAAACACATATATATGGCTCAATTTGGAAGAGGAGGTAGAAGCGGTGGCGGTAACAGGGGAGGATTTCGAGCTGGAGAAAAGCGTGGCTTTGGCGGGAGAGACAGAGATTCGCGCCCCGTGGAAATGCACGAGGCGATTTGCAGTAATTGCAATAAGCGATGCGAAGTGCCGTTTCGCCCAACCGGCGAACGACCGGTGTATTGCAAGGATTGTTTTGCGGGGAGTGCGGCGCCCGGTTCGGAGAGATTTGAAAGACATGAACGGAGAAATTTTAGCGGAAGCGCGCCGTCGCGTGCCGGCGGAGAGAGTGGCGCAGATACGAAAGAATTAAAGAGGCAGCTGGAAGGCGTTAATACACGTCTGGAGAGATTAATTTCTGCCGTACAAACACTTACCGAGGTACAAAAAGCAAAGAAAGCAGTATATTCGGAAAAAACAACAGAGAAGAAAGCGAGCGCTTCTAAAAGAAAAACAAAATAGTTTTTACACAAAAGAATATCGCAAAGTGTCTCACGGTCTCCACTCCGACGAAAGCGCAGCCTTCGTACTTGATTGTTCCAACCTTGATACACACCGGTAAGGTGCCTGCACATTATCTAAAAAATACTAGCCAGTTTTCTTATTTTGTGTTAAGATTTTAACGAACTATAACTTAGTATAAAAATACATGAACTCTGAACAAAGCGGATTTTATGGACTTGGCATTGCGCCGGGAATTTTAGCCGTACTTGAACGACTTAAATTCGTCATGCCAACACCGATACAAGAAAAATCAATTCCGCCCGCCCTTTTAGGGAAGGACCTTATCGGTATTGCACAAACAGGTACTGGAAAGACGCTTGCCTTTGGTATTCCAATGATTCAGCACGTTACTCAGAACAAAGAAAGGCGCGGACTTGTGGTGTTGCCAACACGCGAGCTTGCAGTGCAAGTTGAAGAAGGACTTAAAACAATTGGGCACTCGCTCGGTATTAAAACAATTCTTCTTATAGGTGGCGCGCCTATGGGTAGGCAAATTTCTGGAATTCGAAGTATTCCTAATATTATTATCGGTACGCCGGGGCGTATTATTGACCACTTACAGCAACGGACACTTTCACTTACTAACGTGAGTATGCTCGTGCTTGATGAAGCGGACAGAATGCTTGATATGGGTTTTGCCCCGCAATTAAAAAAGATTTTGCAGGGAGTGCCAAAAGAACGCCAAACACTTTTATTTTCGGCAACAATGCCCGAAGAGATTGTTTCTATGGCTCGCGCGTTTATGAAATTACCTCTTCAAATAGAGATCGCTCCGTCCGGAACCGCGGCCCACAACGTAACGCACGAAGTATTTATGGTTGGGCGCACGCATAAAAGCATGCTTCTTCAAAAACTGCTTAATGAGTACCGCGGTTCGGTATTGGTATTTTCGCGCACGAAATACGCGGCAAAGCGCATTGCCGCCGATGTGCGCCGCGCCGGGCACTCATCGGTTGAAATACACTCAAATCGTTCGCAAAATCAGCGGAGAGAAGCCCTTGCCGGATTTAAATCGGGGAAATATCGGGTACTTGTTGCAACCGATATTGCGGCGCGCGGTATTGATGTGGCAGGCATTGAACTTGTTATTAATTACGACTTGCCTGAGCAAGCAGAGGATTATGTGCACAGAATTGGGCGGACAGGAAGAGCGGGAGAAAGCGGACATGCGATTTCGTTTGCAACGCTAGACCAAAGGCGCGACATAATGGCGATTGAGCGCTTGCTTAAAAAAACA